>UMBF01047967.1_pt1 | contig 18481 bp, 9 predicted proteins | sample 1963901 | NCBI WGS metagenome assembly UMBF01 (sample SAMEA4835935, study PRJEB28245) | human gut metagenome | biome: gut microbiome; material: fecal sample | place: Denmark | collected 2008 | reverse complement strand
CCCGGCCCAGCTTCCCTGCCATGGCGGTCAGCCTTTTCGGGGCGGGGGCGCGGCACGGTGCGCAGCAGGTCCTGCATTACGCTGTCCACCGTTTCGCCGCCTGCGCGGGCCTGGTCGTTCAGCACCAGGCGGTGGCGGGCAACCGCATCAAACACAGCGGTCACATCCTGCGGGGCAACAAAATCCCGCCCCGCCAGGTACGCCGCCGCGCGCGTCATGCTGGTCAGCGCCAGGGTGGCACGGGGGCTTAACCCCACGGCCAGGCGCGGGTCCTTGCGGCTGGCCTGGGCCAGCGCCACAATGTAGCGGTACATCAGCTCATGCACAAATACCGTGCTGACCTCCTGCTGCATGGCAAGCAGATCCGCCTGACCGGCAACGGGGCGCACACGGTCCAGCAGGCGGCCTTTGCTCTGCCCGGCCAAAATTGCCAGCTCCGCTTCCTCATCGGGGTAGCCCATTACGGCGCAGACCATGAAACGGTCCAGCTGAGACTGCGGCAGCATCTGCGTGCCGGCGGCGCCGATGGGGTTCTCGGTTGCAATTACGGTAAAGGGTGCGGGCACCGGGCGGGTGACGCCGTCCACCGTCACCGTGCCTTCTTCCATCACTTCCAACAAAGCCGACTGCGTGCGGGAGGAGGTACGGTTGATCTCATCGCCCAAAAACAGGTTGCACATCACCGCACCGGCGTGGTACACAAACTTGCCGGTCTCTTTCTGGTAAACGGAAAATCCCACCAAATCGGACGGCAGAACATCCGGCGTAAACTGCACGCGGCTTTCTTTCAGGTCCAGCGCGCGGGCAAAGGCCAGCGCCAGCGTGGTTTTGCCCACGCCGGGAATATCCTCAATCAGCACATGGCCGCCCGCCAGCATGGCCATCCAGATGGTGTTTACCGTTTGCTGTTTGCCCTGCACGGCCTTGTTTACTTCGGCCGTAACGGCGGCGGCCTGCTGTGTGTACTGCATGGTTAATCCTCCCGGTGTTTTTTCCATATCACCATAATGCCAACGGCGGCGGCAATAACCACCAGCCCGGCCCACAGTGCGTTGTTTTCCAGCCAGATCATGGTATTGGAGATCGCGCTCCCCTCGGATTCCGCGCTGCCCTCCCCCGGCAATGGGGTCAGGGCCTGGGGGGCCACTTCGGCAATGGAGCTGCCGCCGGCATCCTCCACGGTCACCTGGCGCGGCGTTTCGTCCCAGGTAGCGGCGCTTTCCTGCAGATCCTCCTCTTTGGTGGTGTCCGCGGCGGCGGTGTCGTGCTCCGCAATCACCAGGTAGCGCTGGCTGTTGCGGGTGTAGGGGTGGCAGGTGGAAAGGGTCAGCAGGTCCCGCCCCGGCTGGATCAGCACGGCGTTGATATCGCTGGGGTCAATAATTTTCAGCTCGCTCACGCGGTAAATCAGCGTTTCCCACGGGGTGGTCAGCTGGATCTTGTCCCCCACCTGGATCTGCTGCACGTTGCGCAGCATTTCCGCGCCATAATAGCCGCGGTGGGCGGCAATCACGGTGTTGGTGTTTTCGCCGCCCAGCGGCATCGAGGTCTGGCCCAGCAGCGCCGCGCCTTTGGCCAGGTTTTCGCGGCTGGCGCCCAGGTAAACGGGCAGCTCCAGGTTCAGGCGCGGGATCCACAGCACAGCCAGCACATCATCGTCATAGCCATAGGCAGCAAGGTCCAGCGGGGCTTCCTCGTAGGCGAACGGGTCGGTCAGGCCGCTTTGGCCCCCGGCGTAAATTTCCGCGTTATAGTCCTGCATCGCGGCGTACAGTTCAGGGTAGGCGCGTTCCGGCTCCGGGGTTTCGGCTGTGGTTTCCTCCGCCGCGGGGGCGGTGGGCTGGGCTTCGGCGCGGGCCGCAAACTGCGCAGCGGTTTTGGCGTTGCGGGTGCTGGTCCACCACTGGGCGGCGGTGGGCTGTATCAACAGCGCCAGCCCCAGCAAAATGGCCAGCCAGGCCAGAATTTTAGCAATCAGCCGTCCCATTTAGTCATCCTCCTCGCGCTTTTTGCAGCGGTGCAGCAGCAAAAGCAGCAGCAGCGCTTCGCCGCCGATCACAATGCTGCCCGTTACCGCGATCCACGGCCAGGCATCCACCACGCGCTTGACCACCGTTCCGGTGCGCAGCGCCTGATACTGCACGGCCTGCGGGGTGTTGGTTTCTTCCTCTCCATTATAAGGGATGCGGGTGCCGCGCACAAGCATGCGGTGGGTGTTGATGGCATACGGCGTGCAGGTAACAAGGGTGCAGTAATCCTGCCCCGCGGTGATTTCCAGATCCTCGGTGTGCTCCGGTTCCACCACTTTGATTTGGTTCACCTGGTACGCCAGCGTTTCATCCAGAATATGCAGGTAGAAACAGTCGCCCTCTTCCAGCTTGTCCAGGTCGGTGAACAGCACGGCTTCGGGCAGGCCGCGGTGGCCGGTCAGCACGCTGTGGGTGCTTTCGCCGCCAAGGGGGTAGCTGGAGCCTTCCAGATGGCCAACGCCCCTTTGCAGCACATCATCGCTGGTACCTTCGTAAATGGGCAGGTTGACGTCAATTTTCGGGATGGTGATATACCCCAGGCTTTCGCCCACATCCACAAGGTCCACATAGCTGGTGCCGGTATCCTCCGCTTCGCCTGCGGCATCGCGCTCCACGGCGCTGTCCAGCTGCTGGTTATAGCGGCGGGCGGCCTCCTTGGCGGCGTCCAGTTTTTCGGTATCCATGCTTTTTACGGTATCATCGTAATTTTGGATCGCTTCGCTGGCGTGGCGCTGCGCCACCGCGTTGCTGATAACCGGGTACGATGCCACCCCAATGCCGGACAGGATCATCAAGGCCGCAAAGCCGACTTTTAGTTTTGTTGTGGTATCCATAACGTCACCGCGAACCTTTCCGTGAGAGGGTTGAAGTTGGGAACTGATGCAATTAGAAATTAGAAATTAGGAATTGGAAGTAGGCAAAAGAATAAAGAATAAAGAATAATGAATCATTGTGGTGGACCGCGGCGCATTGCGCCGCTCAGGAGATATTGGGTTGGGGGTGGTTTTTAGGGTAGTGAATAACAATAAAATAATCTGTAGGGCCTTACGGCGTTGCACACCACAAAATTGTAATAAACCTCGCCCTGCATGTAGGGGGCGGCGTCCCCGACGCCCCGTTTGACGGGCCTAATAATTGCCGCCCATCCACCCCGCGCCGCAAACATTGCAAATCATTTGTAGGGGCCGATGCTCGCCATCGGCCCGTTGACGGGCCTTGCCCTATTTATTTTTAGGCTCTGCACGGGGAACCACCCCTCAGTCACCTTCGGTGACAGCTCCCCTCAAGGGGCGCCAATATCTCACCTTATGTTTGCGGTGGCTCCCCTTTGAGGGGAGCTGTCTGCAACGCAGACTGAGGGGTGGTTCCTTGCCACAAACCTAACGGCCGTGGGGTGGTTCCCCGCCACAAACCTAACCCGTAGGGTGGTTCCCCACGCAGAACCTAAAAAGTCAACCGAACAACGGCCATGTACACCCAAAAAAATTTATTCCCCAATAACCCACCATAGGGGGAGGGCCAAATCCGGCCCTCCCCCTGTGTATGATGGATTATCCCTCTATACCCTATTGGTGAATTGTAACATTGTTTTGCCTTGCGGCGGGCGCATCAGGCGCGGTTCTTCTTTTTCAGGCTCAGCAGCACGCCAACACCGGCCACAACCAGCAGCACACCAATGCCGCTGAACAGCAGGGTGCCGAAACCACCGGTGGTGGGCAGGTTGAAGCCCTTGCGGTTGACAACGGTAACTGTATACTCCGTTTTACCACCTTCATCGCCACCGCTAAAAGTAGTGTTTTTCTCATTAACCGTATGCTTCAGCAGGTTGCCCTTCTCATCATAAATGGACGTAGAATCCCATGTCGTCTCTGCCTGAATGCTCAAGGTAACTTTGACAGGAGCTTTCAGCAGGTTATAACCAGAGGCAGTCTTGGTTTCAACCAGGTAATACTCACCGTTTGCCAGGCCGCCCTGTTCCACATAGCCATCCTTATTAGTTTTCAGCGGCGCTTCATTGACCTTGGTCCACTTTTCATTGGGATCCAGGCCCAAGGCTTTTGCAGCAGCGCCAGTTACAGTGCCGTTCTCATCTTTTTTGTACAGGTCAAACTCTACGTTCTCAAGTCCCTTTTGGGTATCGTCTGCAATTTTATGCACTTTTACTTTGAAAGTGTAAACAAAGGTACTATCATGGATTTCTTTCTTTTCACCTTCCGTCGGGTTGCCTTCGCTGTCTACACCAATTTTATTGCTATAAACGAGAGAAACGTCATTCCGGTTGCCTGCACCCGTCTGGTCAGCAGTGTTCAGCAAAGTTGCACTGTAGTTGATAATAATCTTTTGGCCGGCATATAGTCCCATTTTGGCAGGCTTAAATGTAATTTTAAATCCATTGCCCTCGGTAGCGATGGTATATACGCTCGAATCCACAGCAGCACCCTTGCATGTCAATTCCGCATCATTATTATACTTCAAATTATTGGGCGTATCGCTTACGGTAAAGGTCGTCAGCTTGGTAATGTTCTCCGGAACCGTTACCGTGATCTGGTAAGGAACCTTGTCGCCAACGCTGTAGTCTGCTTCGGTCTTGGGAGAATCGTTTTTATCAATTACTTTCTTTTCAACATCCGGCCTGTCATTGGTAACATTAAAAGTAACCGCTGCCTCGGGTTCTCCGCCTTTGTACTGGATTTTGCCTTCTTTGGTTACTTCGAATTCAATGGGGGTCTGGTCAATAATGTAGGTGTTATTTCCTTCAATCGACTGCTCGATAAAGCGGTACTTGCCCTGAGACAGGCCGCTTACGGAAATTTCACCGTTTTTATCGGTTTTCAGATTGAACGCAGTGCCATCCTTATCACTGACTGTTACAGATTTCCACTCCTTGGCAGTCTCATCCCACTTTTCCAGCGTAAAGGTTACACCACTGAGTGTGCCGTCCGTATCAGAGCCAACACGTCCATATTTAACAATCTTCACTTCGCCATAAGTTGTTCCATTTTTCGGATAAACATGGATATCGTACAACCACTCATTGGGGTTGTTTACTCTTGTCATAGGAACCGATACCAGGAACGGCTTCACCGGGCTTGTAACCTTATCCGGGGTACCAGTTTCAACAACTACATACAAACCAAGCTGGAGATTGGGAAACTCGGCAATGCCGTCCTCGCCAGTCGTTGCTGTAGCGACCGCAGTGGAATAGCTCTCATTAGATTTAATCGCATCCTTGGTGTCGTTCAGGTATGTATCGACTGTAACCTTTGTTTGGCCATCCGTACCGTCATAGTAATTCCGGAGCGCGGCACGGTCCATAACCTTATAAATGCTGAACGTTGCACCTTCCAATGGTGTAGCACCATCGGGGAGGTTATTTACATCGTTCTCTTCACCAGTGCTGTCCGGCTTTACCTGGCCATTGTACTCATACTTATGAATCGTAATGGAACCGGTATCCTGCGTCCAAACATCCTGTGGTGGTGTTGTCGCCGGTGTTTCACCGTTGTCCGCTGCCATTGCTGGCATAGCGCACAGGCTGAGGGCCAGGGCGGCGCTCAACAGGCCTGTGAGAAAACGTTTTGCTTTTTTCATTTCAGTACCTCTTCTCTTAAAAAAAATCATCATCGGATGGGCGGCGGGGCCGCCCGGCTTAAGGGTTCTGCATCAGCACGGCGTGCAGTGCGGGGCGCTGCAGCGGGGAAACGCTGCCGCGCCGCCCGCACTGTGCCGTGAAGAAAAAAGGAGGAAAAACTGGGCCGCTTGCCCACTTGGCTTAAGGTGCATCTGAAACCAAAGGAAATAACGGATATTTCGCAGCCACAAGCAGGATGTAAGGCAAAGAGCCGCCGGAATCCTTTCCGGATCCCAAGGCTTCTTAACGCAAAATCCGGCTGCGCTTATAGAAACAGGCGATATTTTCAACTTTTCAGTTACACACCCCGGCTTAAGGCTGCGCCTTGCCGTAAACAGGCGCGCACTGGCGGGCAGGCCCTGTACCCTGGGGGTTGCTGGGTTTCCGGGGGATGGTTAATGTCGCCGGCCCCCTTTCCTGTTGTAGCGGAATGTGAATATCAACAGCCCTGCCACCGCCAGCGGCATGCCGATCAGCAGCCACAGGCTTGGCGCGTCTGCACCCGTGTGGGGCAGCTCAGGCGTTTTACGGTTCAGAACGGTAAAGGTAACTGTGTAGCCGCTGGCTGCATCGCCCGTTGCTTTTTGGGCGGGACCATCGTCTATCTTGTACTTGCCGTCTTGGGTAAATTCGATATCAATCGACTTGGACAACAGGTTGTACCCCTCATGTGCCTTGGTTTCCGTCAGCCGGTATCTGCCGGGTTCCAGATCCTTGAACGGGTTATTTTTAATCTCGCCGTCCGTTCCGGTTGTACCGGTCAAATAATGTAGGTTGTCGTTGTTGTTGAATGTATAGGAAGTATCTACTTCCCACTGCGTTCCTCCAGTTTTTGCTTGCTTCAGCTTTTCCAGCTTGAACTCAACATCTTTCAAGAATACTTCTTCGCCCGCATTATTGGGTTCCGCGTCCTTCTTGATGATATCCAGTGCAAACTTCGGGTTCTGCAGCGTGTTGGTCAGCACAATCTTGCCGCTGCCGCCGGTGATGGTTCCATCGGGGGTTACAGTGGCTGGCGTTGTAGTTGCGCCGGTTTCGCTGTTCGTTTCGCTGTTTGCTGTGGCTGTATTGCCTGTTGAGCTGCCCGTGCTGTCCGCTTCGCTTTTTGGTGTTGCTTCAGCCTTTACCGTTACACCATACGTATTGCCGTCAATCGTAATGGTTCCGTCTGCCCGGGTAAAGTTGTCATTCTTATCTACCGTACCTTCCACAATGCGGTATTGGTAATCCGTGTCGGTATTGTCAACCGGGCGCTGATCCAAACCTCTAAAGGTACGCTTCCAGCCATTATTATCATCGGGGGCAATGGTAACATAGGCTTTCGTGCCGTAGTTTACCGGTGTCCAGTCTTCATCGTTTGTGCTGGTTGCCAGGCGGCGCTGGAGCTGGATGTAGATTTGTCCCGGCCGCTTCGCAGTGCTAAGATCGTCCTTACCATTTGCATCTTTCCAGAGCTTATCGAACTCAATGTTGATCAGTGTGCGCTTGGTGTTGGTAAAGATTGCGGTAATTGGGCAGGTTTTTTCCTCCTTAATCACGCCTTCCACCATGTTGTCGATCACATCGGCGGAATCGCAACCTTTCGGAACAGTTACGCTTTGCAGCCTGGAACCATCTAGCGGTGTTTCTTCCTCGATGGTATAGCGGGTGCCAACGGGGATGCCGGTGATGGTCACGGTGTGGTCTGGGTATTTTTCCGCATTGTTCATGTCGATCTCAACATACTTTATGATGTCCTTTTCTTCCAGACCCTCACCGCCAACATCATTAAAGGTAACTTTGAACTTGTAGGTGCCTTTAATGATATTTTCCTCACCGTCTGCGGCCTTCTTTTGGATTGTCAGCCCGCCGGTTTTGACGGTGTTGACGTATTTTACCTTTAGCTTTGTCAGCGTGGAGCTATTTTCGTCCGGGTCCTTATAGGAGCGGAAGACGATGGTGTCGGCGGAGGGTTTGTTTCCGGTATAGTTATTACCCGTTTGATCATCATTCGGTCTTATATTTTCCGTTCGGCCATCATTGGGGCTGCTTCCCGTCTGCCCGTCTAACGAAGGTATTGTACTAGGAAGAGTTACGCTGTCACCTCCGCTCATCGAAGTAACCTTCTGCCCGTTCTCGTACACGGTCCATGTGGTGTCGTACAGGTTTTTGTTCAGTTCCTCATTGAGCGAAATGTAGCTGCCGCGGCGGAACTGGTCGCTGAAGGTAACGGTTTCTCCAGCTTCCAGAACAAAGCGTCCGTCCTCGTCCACCAACTGGGTGTCTGTGTCCTCGGTGGAGGTGTACTGTGCGTATTTGGCGTTTTCCAAATGACCGCTTTCGACGGAGCCGTAATCCGGGATGTCCTCCTGATCGGTTGTAAAGCCGGTCATCTTACTTGGCACCGCTTTGGGAATGAAGGTAAAGTTCCTGAAATAGATGTTGCGGTTATAGTTATCGCCCACGCGGATGGTTGTAACGTTGTTGTTAAAATCGCCCTGCTCTTTCATCTTGTGCAGGTCCAGCTTTACGGTGACCCATTGGTCTGTCGTCACTTCGACCGAGCCATACGTTGCGCCGTTAATGCCTGTTGTGCCAAGGCTGCCTTTTTGGCCGGGGGATTTTGGAGGCTCCAGCAGGTCTTGATTATCCAGCAGTTCCAGATACAGGTTGTTGAGGGAAAGGTCACTACCATCTTTTTGGGAAACGTAAACCTGGAACGTAAGGAAGCGCATTTTTTCGATATTGATGGGGTTTTCCAGCGTCAGGATGCCACGACGTTTCTCACGCGCTGCACTTTGCGTATCCATATAGCGTGCGTACCAGTGAAGGACCTTTTCGTTTTCATTCCCGGAATCTGGCCAGGGGTTTTTAACCAACTCGAAAATGTAGTCATCTTTCTTTCCTGGGGTTGCGGGTTCAATCGTGTTACCTCCCGCAGTCAAATTCACCTTTTCGGTATCGCTTGGATTCGGTTTAGCGGCAACTTTTGTTCCATAATGGGTTGCCTGGTTCTGGATGGTGAAGTTGAAGATTTTCTGGTTTTTAAAGCAGTTTTTGAAGTCATCATCAGTAACGTTGGTCAGATCGACCTCTTTTTGAACCTGCAGCTCGTTATTATCCGGGAAGTTGAACGCCACCGCCATGTTGGACTCCCACATACCGCGTTCCATGTAGTACATGGTAAGGGTGTGGGTGCCGGGCTTTAACGTTGTTGTTTGCTTGCTCTTGTACTTAAAGGTGATTTTGTTACCCAGATACGTTACGGTTTTGCCTGCGAAAGAATCATAAACCTTGTTGTTGCTTGCCTTGATGTCGCTGACATACGAGGTGTAGTTGTTTCCGTTGTTGTCCGCGCCAAACTCCAGCAGGCCAGAAGCTTTACCGTGGTCACCGCCAACATCCAGTGCAAGCTTACCGTCAATGTAGACCCAGACGTCATCATCGCCGGAGAAGAAGAACTTGATGGGGATGTTGTTTTTATTATCATCTTTTACTGTACCATCGCTTGTCAGGGTAAACTGGAATTGCAGCTTAGCACCAAAGCCATAGTTATAAGTAGAAGCCTGGTTTTCACTCGCCCCGCTGTTGAAGGGGAAGAAGCCGTAGGTATCAACCGTCTTTTCTTCCCCGTTAATCGTCTTTTTTACCTGTACAGGCGTAGAATCAGACTTCAGGTTTTTGGACCGGAATTTCTGTGCATCTTGCTTCTGTAGGAAGTAACCCCCATTATCTGGATCGTTTTTCAGATACAGTGTCGTTTGGTCACTATCGAAGTACCAGTACTTGACGCCTTTTTCGTTGGCATCGGGAGCGTCCGATTCTTTAAAGACTTCATCTTGTGTAAAGGGGAAAGAAACCTCTTTGTAGACATTGCCAAGTTTTGCCTTTTTGGAGTTTTCTCCTTGCAGGAATTCTTCGTTGAAGAACGGCATAGCAAGATCGTTGGTGTCGTTCATTATAGGCTTGCCGTTTTTTAATTCAGAGCCAGCCAAGCCTTGGAAGGTTTCGTCGTACAGCTTTTCTTGACCTTGCCCTAAACCATTGCCGTCTATATCGCTTGTCGAGTTGTTGACGGCCATAAACCGTTTTTTATCTGTGTAGCCGTACAAATTCAGCGTATCGGCAATCTCATCAAAGCGAATTCCCCAGGCTTCGCCGTCCGCACCCACTGCTTCAGGCTGGAACTGGCCTGTGTACATAGGATAAGGAACAGTAGTACCACTGTTGCTGTAGTAATCACTCAGTGCCTGATCAAATTCACGGAAGGTTACCCAGTTGCGGTGACTAGCTTTATTATCATTATCTTTGTAATTATCACGGTTCTTGCCGTTCAGTTCGTAATCGGTATAATAGTCATACAGCGTACTGGTAACATACTTTGTGTTTGGATCTTCCGTAAAAGGAGCGGATGCAATATCTACTACTTCTACTTTAGGGTCAGTATTTTTATTTTTCCACGTTTCGGCATCACGCGGGGTACCTTTTGGAGCCCAGTAGCCGCCGCGGGGGCCATTGTGATATGCTGTATCGTCATTCGTATCCGCATAGAAGCACTGTTCCGTATTCCTATAATCTGAAGGGATGTCTACCCAATCTGTATTGTTGCCGCAGTTTGAAAGTTTCTCATCGCTACTCAACGGATACGAAGAGAATACAATTTTGGTATAGCCATCCGGCACATCTGCTGCATAGTAATCTGTGTCCCCAATCCGGCTCATTTCGCCGGCTATGCGTTCTTCGCCTTTTCCTTTTAAGCGGTAGTAAACCTTATTTTCCGTACTTTGATCGGCTTTGAGGGCTTTGGGGATTGAATAGTCGCCGTCAGTATCATCTTTACCTGTTGTTGGCAGCTTTGAGAAAGTAGCATCGTAATAGATAAGGACAGAGTTTTTTATACCCCATCTTTCGTTGCCTGCGCCAGTATAGATAAAGCAGTTACTTGTATCACTGTTGTATGTAAAGGATTTTTTATCATCACCACTAACACCACTAACATCTTCACCATAGAAGTTATAGATTTTGCTGGATTTTGGGGAACCGCCCTCATTCCATGTAAACTGAACATAAGAGCAAAGCTCGTTAGGAATTTTAAAGGTTGCTGTGGAATTAGGAGCAATAATACCAGAATCCGACCCATCACTATTTAAGGATATTGGGTCATCGACCTGGTTAAGCTTTCCTTCATTATTCGGTTCAGGTTCATAAAACCGGGCTTGGACGTTCGTTAGTGTTTCAATGGTTTTATTTTCAAAGGCCATCTCGTTGCCAGCGAAATCATCATGGCGAACCGTAACCGTATAGGTAGACCACTTCTCGCCCTCTGCTTCAGCATCATAGTAGTCGCCGCCGATATAATCTTTATCATCTGGATCGAACGTCCTCCACCACGTACGTGGATTTGCATCTGCATCAGCAATTACCACTTTATTTACCCACGTATTCCCGTTATATCCGTGAAATTCTAGTCCATTCAATCCTCCATGTGGATAGTGCTTGTCCTTATACAGGACCGCAGAATAAATTTTTCTTCCGTCTCCCGTTTTGCCGTCTTCCTGCATTTCAAGCGTATACGGCTTCTTGGTAGTGTCATTTGTAGCTACTGCATAAATTATAACGCGTGTACAATCACTCCAGCCACTAGGCACTGCAAAATAGAGCGTGTAAGTAGCCGGCACTCCTCCCGTCTCACTAACTGCCTGCACGTTATCCCCGCTTTTTGCGGCGTACATCTTTTGCGGCTGTTCGGTCGGTTCCGGGGTGGCGGTGGGGGTCACGGTCGGCACAGGGGTGGCCGTTGCGGTGGCTGTCGGTTCCGGGGTCGGGGTGGGTTCTGCCGTGGGCTCCGGCGTTTCGGTCGGGGCGGGCTGCTCCGGCTCGGCGCTTTGTTCCGGTTCCGGGGTGGCGGCATCCGGCACCGGGGTGGCGGCGTTCTGCTCCGGCGGAACGGTATCCTCCCCGGAGGCCGTTCCCGGCTTATCCTCCAGCAGCTCTACTTCGTCAGGTGCGTCGGGCAGAAGATCCACCTCGGCGTATACAGGCAGGGCCATTGCCATAACCAGGCAAGCGGTGACAAGCAGCGCTGTCAGCCGGCGCGCCCAACCTGTTGTGTTTTTTCCTGTTCTATTCAATCTGCTCACCCGTCTTTCGCGCTGGCTTGATGGAAGCACATTGTTCCACAGGGGATCCCCTGTGGAACAGTAAAAGAAGCCAGCTTCTTTTACTTGCGCAACCGTTGCCATGTTGTTTTCAAAAAAAACCGCATCGAGTCTTCTCATTGCGCATTTACTTTTTATTTTCTTAATATAGCACCTTTACACCAGAAAGACAATACAATCCACGCAAATTCCTGTTTTTCAGCACTTTTACTGATTGCGCTTTCCTCCAATTATATAATGTGTTCAAAGCCTTTGTATCATTTATTCCTGATTTTCTTTTTGGCAGCGGTCCCTTTTATATACTTTGACCGCGCGTTTATGATCCTCTGCACACACAGAGCGCAACTTTGCGGCAAAATTCGCCTTTTTTGTTGCATTTCCCTGTTTTTGCGCAATTATTTGTTTCGCATGCGCCTGTTTGCGGCGGGGCCTGGCGGCTGGGTGGGCGCCTTGTGGGAGGGATGGCAGGTTTGCGGCGCACGGTTCCCGTTTTTTTGCGGCGCGATGGGTACACCGCGCCCCTGCAAACGGTTTGCGGTGTTTGCGGCGGCGGGTGCGGGTTTGGTGGATTGCACGCCCGCCAACGGGACGCCGTTCTCCCTTTACAACGGGGTGCGGGTTTGCTGCAGATATGCCATTCGCTTTTTTGTCCCCCCTGCCCTGCCCCTGATTCCCGGTTCCCCCTTGCCGATCTCTATTTGCGCCAGCTCCTGAGGTGCATCTGAGAGCAACGAAAATAGCGGATCTTTCGCAAGCACAAATCCGGCTGCGTTTACTGAAACAGACGAGCTTTTTCTTTGTTTTCAGATACACCTCCAGCTCCCAGCTTTCAATCTATCCTGTGTAAACTGCAACCCTTCACGCGCCATTCTGTGCGGCACTTACCTTATAATATAGGGGGTGCTGCCCTGTGTAAATTTGCAACTGATCTATTTGAAGCAGCTGTGAGCTGTTGCAATTTTGCACAGGGTATTGCCCGCATTCTGTGCCGAACATTCCCGAAACGTGTTGGAAAAACGCACAGGATTGCCTTGTTTCCCTATGCCGCTTACCGTTGGAAAAACGCACAGGTTACCCCCGGAACAGTTGCATTTTACACAGGGTATTCCCGCTCCCCTGCCCCGCCGTGACCCGCGTACCTGTTGGAAAGCCACACAGGATAGGCCCGTTCCCCGTGTTGCAATTTACACAGGTTTGGCTGTTTTTGGCTTATTTGCAACTTTACGCAGGTTGCTTTCAGCACAGGAAAATGGTGGTGGAATGCACAGGCTGCAGTTGGTTGAACACACAGGTTTGCGTTGTTAAATTACACAGGCTCTACCTATTACTAATATAAAACTAAACATCTAAGCCATAATAACAACCAGAGGTAAGCCGGGAGATGGGGCGAACGGGAAAAAATTGGTGTTGCCATTCCATCAGGTTACAGAACCCTGAAACAGCAGGACAGAAAAGCACAATAAAACCCTGTGTAACCTGCACCCGGGCTGCAACCCCCACAGGATATATGGCAAACCACAACGCGGGTGTTGCATTTTGCACAGGGTAATGGCGGTGAAACCCTGTGTAAATTTGCAATTCTTGCGCTGGACAACAGGATGTGCTATAATGTTTAGCATGATGTGCGTGACCACCCGGGATACAGCAACCGATATAGGAGGCCCCTGCTTATGGCGGCAAGTAAACAGAAAAAAGATGATCCGTTTGTCGTTACGTTTGAAGAACGCGGGGACCAGACCATCGTTCGCAAATCCAATGACCTTGTACAGATGACGCGCAACAACCTGACGCTGAGCCAGCAGCGCCTGATGCTGCATATTTTTTCGATGATTAAGCCGGAGGATACGGACCTGCCCTCTTATGAGCTGAGCATTTATGATTTTATCAAGATGACCGGCATGGACCCGCACAGCGGGGCGCTGTACAAGCAGGTGCGCAAAAATATTGAGGAGCTGGCCAACGCGCCCATCCAGTGGATCAAGAATAACGGAACTTCCACGGTGGAAACATTCCGCTGGATCGATAAAGTGCGCATTGATGAGGGCCGCGCGCGCATGACCATCACGCTGGATCCGGTGCTGAAACCGCACCTGGTGCAGCTGAAAACCCTGTATACCACCATGGATGTGACCTACACCATGCTGATGCGGTCCACCTATTCCATCCGCATTTACGAGCTGTGCAAGAGCTACCAGAGCCTGTACCTGAAAAAGAAAGCGGCCGGGGAACCGCTGGTATGGAACCTGAGCATGCTGTATGAACAGCTTTCGTATACGGCCAACCGATGGTCGGATTTCCGCCGCCTGGCACTGGAAAAGGCAAAGGCGGAAATTAACGAAAAGACGGATATTATTTTTAATTACGATGTGTACGAAAAAAAGGGGCAGAAGGTTCTTTCGCTGGTGGTAACGATTGATTCGGTGGATGATGCCGCCGCACAGGCCAACCTGGACAGCATCAACAGCACAGTGCGCAAAAAGAGCAAAAAGAAGGGCCGCCCCACCGTGGCGATTGAGGATTCGCTGCTGGATGACCCCAGCGTGATCACCTTTGATTATGTTTCGGCACCGGAAACAACGATCCCCTATTCCTTTGGACGCCACCGCACCGAGCTGCGGGAGGAAATTGTTGTGAAAGCGCGCATGGATCAGCTGCGCGCGGAGATTACGCCCGAAGAACTGCACGCGGTGGAAGTGATCATTGATGTGTTGGCAGATGCCTGCTGCACCATCCAGGCAGGCGATGGCGAGCAGGACGGCGGCAACAAAACGGTGTTTGGAAAGATGAATGCCATCATCCTGGATTGCGGCGGGCTGACCAGTTGGCTGGCCGGTGTGGCACCCCGCTATGCACAGGAGATCATTCCCCGGTCGCAGACGATGCGCAGCCCGGCGCGGTACCTGAACAAGGTGCTGCGCGAGGATATGGATAACTATCGCATTTATATTTTCCGCAAGGCAAAGCCGGCAGCAGAACCCAAAGAGGAGCTGCTGGAAGCGGAGTACCATGTGATGGACGAGCCGGTGCAGCAAACGCTGCCGGAGCCTGAGCCGCCCAAGGTAGAGCTGATTCCCGAAACGATTGTAAAACGGCAGGATATGCGAAAAGAGTTTGCAAAGTTTGTAGATGATGGATACCTGGAAAAGACGTTGACGAGCGGCCAGCGCGGCGCTTACCACGAAATTTACCGCCACCTGGCAGCGCGGTGCGTGCCATCGCCTTCCAGCCTGCGCAATGGGCTGAAAGACGAAATGCGGCTGCATTACCTGGCCTGCATGAATGAAGTGATTGAAAAGTATGGCAGCCTGACCCCATTGATGGAAGCTATGGCGCATGAACTGGACTTTGATGTGTTCTGGGCAAAGGCCGCCAAGGACCCCAACGTGAATAACCCGATGGGGCTGTTCTACCACATTATTGAAGAACGCGCGCTGAACCCGATCGGCACCATAATGAACGACCAGGCACAACGGCAGAAGGTTGCCGCCAAGGAAAAAGGTAAAAAAGATAAGTGGCACAACGAAAGCTGGATGGATGCTTTTGAGGAAGATATCCCGGATGACAGCGAAGAGTAATTGAGATGAAGCGGAACGGAACATCCGGGAGCGCTATTATAATAAGGTAAGCAGCGGCTGGCAGATTGCTGGCCGCTGCTTTTTTGTTGGGGTGCAGCTGAGAAATGGAAATATCCGGCGTTTTTTGATTTCAGATAGACCTTGGGATAATAGGTGAGGACGAAGGTACGTGAGCGGGAATGCCTGGATGAAGTGAAGAAGGATGGGAAGGAAAAGCGGCAGAGAAAATGCGTGAACAGCAACGAAGAGATGCCGGCATAATATTCGTCAAAATATCCGTTGACACACGCGAAGCATATGATATAATAGAAACTATAACAGCAACGAAGAGATGCCGCACGGCATGGGGGGCAAGTTTTTGCAACCCGCAGTTAGATTAAGGGCAATACCGCATAATTCTAAGTGCCGATACGGCGAGCAAAATGCGGCAGATGCCAAGCCAAAAGCGCAGATAATACTGGATGCTGCAAAGGTGAGCGCCGCCAGTGGCGGATGCAGCGAACCGAAGCAGGGGCAGCGGTCGCAGAGTGCGAGGGGCTTTTGCCCCCGAAGCACGATGCGGGTACCGCAAAAAGAACCGAACAAAAGCCAAAGATTAACCGACAGCAACGAAGAGATGCCTACACAAAGGCGCTCGCAAGGAGGAAAACAATGGGATATTGTATCTCAGTCTGCATCGAAAAAGGCGGCGTGGGAAAAACCGTTACCGTCTGCAACCTGGCGGCGCTGATGGCGCAGGACGGCAAGCGGGTGCTTGTTGTGGATATGGATGCCCAGGGCAACTGTACCTATACCCTGACGGGCGCCCGTGTAACCGATAATACTTTTGACCGCGCTGGCGTGTATGATATGTTCCGTGCCTATGGCATCAGCGGCACGCAGAACTATATTTCCCGCACGCAGTTTGATAATATTGATATAATTCCGGCAAATGGCAACACACCAATGGCGGCCAAGCAGCTGCAAATCCTGGAACAGTCCGAAAGCACCAGTATCAATATGTTTTTGGCCATGTGCCTGGCACAGGTTGCCGGCGAATACGACTATATTTTGATCGATACCCCGCCGTCCCGCGATGTAATGGTGACCAACGCCCTGATGGCCAGTGACTTTGTGCTGATCCCCTGCGTGTGCGATGACTACAGCCGTGACAGTGTGTACCGCACTGTGGCCATGTGCCAGCAGTTGGAGCACGATGAGGGCGAAAAAATTGATGTTTTGGGCATTATCCTGACTATGGTGGAAAAAACTGCCCTGACCGAAGTGATCCGCAATGAACTGCGGGAAAGCCAGCTGGGCAGCAAGCTGTTTGCTGCCGAAATCCGTAAGGGACAGGCTGTAAAGGATAGCACCCGCCTTGGTGCGCCGGTTGTGCTATGTGCACGCAGCAGCAACCCGGCAAAGGATTATGCAAAGGTGTATGCCGAGCTGAAAACGCGCGTTGAACAGGAGGCAGAGTGATGGCAAGCAAACTGGACCGACTGCAGAAGAAAGGCTTTAAAGTAAACGAAGCAGCGTTAAGTAAGATCGCGCGCGGCGACCAGGAGCCGGGCGGTGAATACAGCGAGATCAATATCAATGATATTGAAGAAAACCCGGATAATGCCCTTTACCGTGAGCTGGATACCGAGGAAGATATTGCGCTGCTGGCCGATGATATCCGCCGCGCGGGGCTGCTGCACAACCTGGTTGTGTTCCCTAAGACCGGTGTTGGCGGAAAATATGTGCTGCTTTCCGGCGAGCGCCGCCTGCGTGCGCTGCGCCTGTTGGTGGAGCAGGATAAACGCGAGCAGGAAGAAAAGCAGCTGCCCAACCGCATGAGTGAATGGCAGAAAGTGCAGTGCAAAGTGGTGCGCAACTTGACGGAAAACGAAAAAGTTGTGTATATTGACAGCGCAAACCTGCAAGTGCGCGGCGGCATCAGCAATGAACGTGTGATGCGCCAGGCGGCGGCGCGTTTTGTGGAAAACCTGCAAAAAGCACCGTATAACCTGAGCGCAGCGGAAGCAAAAAAAGCGCTGAAAGAGGTCAGCCCGCTGAATTCCCGCACGATTGATAAGGCGCTTTCGATTCAGAATGATCTCAACCCTGACCTGCGCCGCTTGCTGGATGAGGAATTCCTGAACCGAGCCGAGTGCGAAACCTATCTCCGCTTGACCCTGGAAGAACAGGCCCGTGCAGCCGCAGTGTTTTTGAAAATCGCAGCCCTTGACCCACGCAGCCATGAGCGCCGCGCCATTAAGGACGCATTGACCACCGCCATGTTGGATGTAGCAGTGGAACGCCGCAGCATGCAGGAGCGCGAGAGCGTATTTGCAGCAGCGTTGCAAAATGCACAGGATGCAATCGGTCAGGCCAAGACGCAGGAAAACAAGGCGGCGGCAGTAGATAAAGACCACAACTTTATTTCGGCCAAGCTGCCTACCACGGCCCGCAAACTGCGTAAAATTGCAGCGGCAAAAAATATTGAAGCTAAGATCCGCAGTTATACGGCAGAGGACCGCAAAGCAATGTCGGACCAGATGCAGGAGCTGATTGCGGCAGCGCAGGAGCTGAAAGCACTGATTGATGCTGTGGAATAATCCAGATCCACGAAAGCAGCAAACAACAAAAATCCATGCAAATAGGAATACAGGAATCCACGATATGAAACAGCGAATTGTCATCCGGCTGCACCTGGCTGTGCGGGCAGTGCTGCAAAGCGAAGCGGACTGGCGCGGCACGCGGCTGGGCACCCTGACATCGGAGCTGATCCATGAACAGGCTGCGAAAGCGCGCCTGTGCGGGGTGCAGAATTACGAGTTGAACCCTGTCAGCAGCCGCTATGTTCCCGTTACAAACGGGACAAAATATAAGCAGACATCTGGCCTGGAGCAGATCTCCATCTATCTGAACGATGAGGATATGCAAACCCTGAAAGAGCTGGCACTGGCCAACGATAGTGTGCGTGTGATCAACGGCAGGCAGGCAATCACCTACCGATATGTTGTTCCCGGAATGCTGCTGAACGACCCGGTGTTTACGGGGCTGACAGAGCAGAACAGCACGGCAGGGTAAGCACTTCAAAATCTTGGGCAATACCGCATAATTCTAAGTGCCGATACGGCG
>UMBF01032730.1_pt1 | contig 18511 bp, 16 predicted proteins | sample 1963901 | NCBI WGS metagenome assembly UMBF01 (sample SAMEA4835935, study PRJEB28245) | human gut metagenome | biome: gut microbiome; material: fecal sample | place: Denmark | collected 2008 | reverse complement strand
CCTCAGAAATTTCTTTGTCCAGCTCGCGGATGAGAGCAATCAATGCCCTGCAAAGTGCAGTCCATACTGCTACCAACTACCTCCGTCAGTGCGGTAACGAGGTCATCGTTCCGGAAAACTGGGATGAGTTTACCGTAGATGTCCTCTATAACCTGCTCTGCAGAAATGAAAGTGCTGTAAAGCCGCTCTCCGTCCGGGCACAGGAGGTTGTGGCTGAGTACCTTGCCAAAGGGCGCGACAGTGAGATCGACCATATCCCTGCCACCGAATTCTGTGCGCCAAAAAGCATTGACTTCACGCATGGTCACCATATCTGCATTGACGGTCTGTATTATGCTTATTTGCTGGTGCCCTCTGATGGCTACAAAACGCAGGTTCCAGCCGGCTGGCTCAGTCTTATCGTCAATGCCGGTGACGGGATCGATATGGATATGTTCCTCTCCCGTCAGCCCAAAGAAACCATCATCCAGAAAGTCGGACAGCAGCTGCGTATCAACCGTTCCAAAATCAAGGACGCCAGCGACACCAACACCGACTTTGATGACATTGATGGCGCTATCCGAAGCGGGTACTTTCTCAAAGAGGGCCTTGCCAACAACGAGGACTTCTACTACTTGAATCTGCTGATTACCATTACTGCCTCCAACGAGGAAGACTTGGAATGGAAGGTCAGCGAAATGAAAAAGCTCCTGCTCTCACAAGACATGAACGCCTGCACCTGCCATTTTCGGGAGGAACAGGCGTTTTTATCTGCCCTTCCATTGGTGGCAATGGAAAAGAAACTGTATGAGCGCGGTAAACGCAACCTGCTGACAGGCGGTGCGGCAAGCTGTTATCCCTTTACCTCCTATGAGATGTGTGATGATAACGGTATCCTGCTGGGCGTCAACAAGTACAACAGCTCCCTTATTATCGTGGACATCTTCAATTCTGCGGTCTATAAGAACGCCAATATGTCGATCCTTGGCACGAGCGGAGCCGGCAAAACTTTTACCATGCAGTTGATGGCGCTGCGAATGAGGCGGAAAAATATCCCCATTTTCATTGTTGCGCCCCTAAAAGGCCATGAATTCCATCGCGCCTGCTCCAATGTGGGCGGCTCCTTTATCCAGATTTCACCGGCCAGTCCCCACTGCATCAATGTTATGGAGATTCGGCGGGTAGACCGCTCGGTGAATGAAATTCTGGACGGTCCAGGCATTCAGTTATCTGAACTTGCAGCAAAGATCCAGCAGCTCCACATATTTTTCAGTCTGCTGATCCCCGATATGTCTCACGAAGAACGACAGCTTTTGGACGAAGCCCTTGTTCGTACCTATAACACAAAAGGCATCACTCATGATAACGCCTCTTTGGAAGACCCTGCACAGCCCGGCCAGTACCGTGAAATGCCGGTGCTTGGTGACCTGTACGAAATTTTGAAAACCTCCAAGGAAACGATGCGCATGGCCCACATTCTAAACCGTCTGGTAAACGGCAGCGCCAGCACCTTCAATAAGCAGACCAATGTTCGGCTCGACAACAAGTACACTGTTTTGGATATTTCCTCCCTCACGGGAGATCTGCTCACCGTAGGTATGTTTGTGGCGCTGGACTTTGTTTGGGACAGAGCCAAAGCCGACCGTACAGAAGAAAAAGCCATCTTCATCGATGAGTGCTGGCAGCTTCTATCCGGCGCCGGTGCTGCTGGTGTAAGATTGGCTGGCGATTTCCTTTTGGAAATTGCCAAAACCATACGCGGTTACGGCGGCGCCTCGATTTTTGCAAGCCAGGATCTTGCCGATTTCTTTGACCTTGACGGCGGCAGATTTGGTAAGGGCATCATCAACAACTCCAAGACCAAGATCATTCTGAATCTGGAGGACGACGAAGCCCAGCGGGTACAGGAAGCCCTGCACCTGTCCGATGCTGAAACAATGGAGATCACTCACTTTGAAAGAGGTCACGGTCTGATTTCTACCAATAACAACAATATTATGGTGGAATTCAAAGCCAGCCCTCTGGAAAAGGATCTGATTACTACCGACCGCCGCGAGCTGCGTGAAATCGTAGAGCGAAAACGCCGTGAACAATCCACATCTGCCGAACAGCAGATATAACAATTTGAAGAGCGAGGTGATTCCCATGTGCAACTTTCCTGCCAGACGCCGCTATGCGTCTGCTTTGCGTCTGCATTACGCCTAAAAGCCAGTTTTGCCAACCAGATCATCTTTTGGCTTACACTGACTGGCTTTCCTTCCTATTTTAATGCGTCTTGAATACGCCTATATTACGCCATTGGAGGTGATACCCATGAAGACCAGGGCTGAAATCTATGGAAATGAAGCTGCGGCTCTGCTGCGGATCGTCACGATGTATCCCGGTCTCAATATGCAGCAGCTTCTTTGCTTTCACCCTGGCAAAGAAGAAATCATCAAGACCCTGCTCTCCCATCTACAAAAGCAGGGCCGTATTTTTCAAACTGATACAGGCGGTTACTTTCCGTCTGGTTGGGCAGCAAAATCAGACAACTCCCTGATACGGGCTGCCTGGGTACTCTTGGATTTTATCGGGCAGGTGGAATACCATGCTCCCGGTGATTTTCCGGTCAAGCTTATCTTCTTTGCAAACGGTGAACTATACGAAATCGTCTACGCAGCTTCCGGCCAGGAGGCCCTGATCAACCATGCGCTTCGGGATGACCACAGCGGTGGACGCCGCATCATTTTGGTCGATAATCCGGAAGACATTCGCCGCATTGACTGCCCTGGCATTTCCGGTTTCTGCACCGTGGATGCAGCGGGCCAGGTGCATTACTTTAAGAAAACAGGAGGAACTTGATTGGAACGAAAAATCATCTCACACCGAATCGGAAGCATTCTTGATGATATATCCCGTTTGAGCAATGCTCTTTACGCGATGGATACCACGGATATTCAGCGCTATCCGGACAACTATGAAGTCTTATCCACTGATGCCGCCCTGCGGGCAGAGAAAATTGCCTGCAGGCTGCGGCATTTGATATATTCCAGCACCACCATCCGCAAAGGCGATTACCTGACATCCGCCGGTATTGTACACGGAATTGAGGTTGTCTATGAGGACGGTGTACTGGAGGTCACCCTGCCTGGTCTGCTCCCAAAACGCAAGCAGAGGCAAAACACTGAGTTTCTGCTCGACCCGTTCTACTTCTCATTGGAGCAATACGCCAAAGAGCATCCCATGCCCCGCTTCAGCGATTGTGTGGTGTGCTTTACGCAGGTTTATGACCAGTGCCTTCCCACCCGGCGTATCCGTGACTACGACAATCTGGAAGAAAAGCAGCTTCTGGATGTCCTCTCCACCTTCGTCATGGCTGACGATACCGGCCTGCTCTGCGATGCCTACAACACCGCTGCGCTGGGCGAAAAGGACTGTACCAGAATCAGTGTCATGGAAAAAAAGCGGTTTCCCGCCTGGCTTGCTGAGCATGAAAACACCCTAAAATCCATCTCGGATTTTTGAGCATTTTCAGCCATTGCTTGTCCGACCTGCCGCAACATCGTATTTAGCCCCGGATTTCGGGGCTTTTTTCTGTCGTTACACCACGGATTTTTACCGAAGTTCCTTGCAGTCTCGGTAAAAGCCACACACCACAAGGAGGTGATCACTTGGGAAATTCCCACAGCCAGACACGATGGCGTACAGGCTTCTCTCTCTGACTGCCATCTCCGGCGAGTTCCCCACAGACCAGCTTAACAGACTTCCCGGCAGTCCATATTATCTGGAGTCTGTTGTCACTGCACTGAAAAAAGACGGGCTGCTGCGTACCTATTACCGGGATAAACTGCGCGGCTACCGTCTGGGGCCGCGAGCCAAAGCCACTCTGCTGGAAAGCCGGCCGGACAGGTTTGCCAGCTACCTGACAGGAGATACCGACACCAACCGTTTGAAATGCGAAATTGACCGAAGACTCCGGCTACACCGCCTGGCAGAAACCTATGTGACCATGGATAATGCGGGTGTATGTGTGTATCGGGATGAAAAACCGGCAATTTTTGCGCCGGATGGTTACGCTGGCGGCAGGATTGTCTATCCTGCTTTTTTCAGTTCCAGAGAAGTGAAAGAAATGGGGATCGACACCACGAAGATCCGCAGTTCCCGCTCCACTGGAATACTCCTTGCGCCCTCCGGCATCTTCGTGACCTACAACAGCAGCAGCGCCCTGATGAAGTGGCGCTACAAATCGGAAATGCGGGTCAAGGCATTGATTTGGAGCGTAATCTGCCAACAGCGCCTGGCCCCACAGTTTCGCCATGAGGATGTTCATGGACTGATTCTGGGCAACAGCATGGATCTGGCTTACCAGATTTTGACCAGCACCGGAGGACGCAAACATGATTTCTTCATGCTGGATGGCAGCTATGAGCATTTTCTTTATCTTACCAACAACCATCAGGGGGAGGTGATACTTGCACTGCTGTGCGACCCTGTGAAAACTGCGGAGCTGGACCGCATTCTGCTCCAAGGTCTTACTGCGAGGCAGCCCGGACTGGCTATTGAGCATGACGGTGTTTCACCGGATGGCTCACCAGTCCTGTTTGGCTATTTCTGCGATCTGCCCCGTATCGCACGCTTCAACACCTCCCTCGAACTATCCGAGCGCCCAGGCACACTGATCTGTTTTGACTTCCAGGCAGAGGTACTTCGCAGCTACTGTGGTTCCCGGGTGCGCTTCCAGACCATTGATTTCACAAAATTCGAGGGGAGGTTGTTCCCATAAACAAGAAAAAACTGATCGTAAGCCTGATTGCAGCGCCCTTTGCCATTCTTGCGATTCTATACGCAGGCGGCTTTCTGGCACAGCTTTTGGGTAACTATGCAACCTGGAAACAGGGCGGCGGTATTCCCGGCGACGGTACTTCACCGCTGGCCGCTTCGCCCGACTTCCTTCTCTGCCTTTCCTCTGTGCTCAGACCGCCTTATGGCGTGTATGGCATTTTGATCTGCATTGGCTTGTTAGCAGTGCTGCTCATCATGGTCATGCGCATGGGATATGGTGATGCCGGTGAGTATGATGAAGACCGCAATTTCTCCTACTCCGCCAAAGGCACTTATGGCACCTCCGGCTGGATGTCCCGCAAAGAAATGTCCGGCGTACTGGATCTGGTGCCCGATCTGCGCAAACACAAGGGTGTTGTACTGGGTATGCTGGATGGCAAAGCAGTCTGCATACCGGAAGATACCAGAATCAACAGTAATCTGGCAGTCTACGGCGCCAGTGGTTCCATGAAAACCCGTTCGTTTTGTATGAACCGTATCCTTCAGGCCACTGTCCGAGGTGAAAATGGCGCCGGAGAATCGTTGATCATCTGCGATCCCAAATCGGAATTGTACGAGAAGTCAAGCGAATTTCTCCGCAGCCGGGGCTATTGTGTCAAGGTATTCAACCTCGTTTCGCCTGAAAACTCAGATTCCTGGTGTTGCCTTGCCGAAGTTGAGGGACAGGAACTAATGGCCCAGCTTTTTGTAGATGTCATCATCAAGAACACCACGAACAACGGCAAGAGCGACCATTTCTGGGATGCCTGTGAGATGAATCTGCTCAAGGCCTTGGTACTGTATGTGGATCAAGGCTATGCGGAAGAAAACCGCAACATTGGCGAAGTCTACCGGCTGCTGACTCTCAATGGGGAATCCCAACTTGACACATTGTTCGAGGCGCTTCCTTCCACGCACCCTGCCAAAGCACCCTACAGCCTGTTCAAGCAGGCCAGCGACACAGTGCGAAGCGGCGTGATTATCGGTCTGGGCAGCCGCCTGCAGGTATTCCAGTCTGAGCTGATCAAAAAAATTACCGCTAAGAATGAGATCGATCTGGAGCTTCCGGGTCAGCAGCCCTGTGCCTACTTCCTCGTTACCAGCGACCAGGACAGCACCTTTGATTTTCTGGCCTCGCTGTTTCTATCTTTCTGCTTCATCAAACTGGTGCGATATGCAGACCACAACTGCGAGGGCGGCAAACTGCCTGTGCCTGTCCATATCCTTGGGGAAGAACTGACAGCGTGCGGCACGATCCCCGACCTCTCCCGCCGGCTCAGCGTAATACGCTCCCGGAATATCTCCATGTCCTGTGTGTTCCAAAATCTCGCAGGATTGCAGAACCGATACCCGCAGAATTTGTGGCAGGAGATCATTGGAAACTGTGACGCGCAGTTGTTTTTAGGCTGTACAGACCAGCTTACTGCCGAATTTATTTCTGCCAGGACAGGGCTTGCCTCCGTAGCAGTATCCAGTAAGTCCAAACAGCTGGGCACCTGGCGTATCTCCAACTATACACCGGAGTTTCGTGAGACCTCTGGTGTTGGAAAACGCCCTGTACTTACTCCTGATGAAGTCCTGCGGCTCCCGCTGGATCAGGCGCTCATCATCATCCGTGGCAAGAAGGTTCTGCAGGTAGACAAAATGGATTACTCCAAACACCCGGAAGCCAAGTGCCTGCGTTCCTGCAAAGCATCTGCCCATGTACCGGAATGGCGCCGCTTGGAAGAAGAAGCCGCCAAAACACCGCAGCCCGCGCCGAAACCGGCTCCTGCAGCAAAGAAGCCGGCAAAGCGCAAAGCCACCAAACCGGCATCCCCCACGGATAAATCACCCAAAGAGGCTCCGGCCCCCAAATCTGCCGGTACGCCGGAAGGCATTATCACCACAGACAAGGATTCCATCCTGTCTTAAACAAAACTATCAAATTCATAGGAGGTTTTAATCTATGGCAACCAAGAAAAAAGAACTTCTGGAACAGGAGGCTCCTGTTACCGAAACCGTTATGTCGGAAGGCGAAACTCTGCCGGCCGATACTGCTCAACCTGAATCCCTTCCTGCTGATACTGGCAATAGTCTGGATTTGAACGAACTGCTGGGGCAGATGGATCAGCCCCAGGAGGACACCTCTGCCGAATATATGGCTGAAGATCCCCTTCCTGAACTCACCGAGGAGGAAATGTTCGGAGATACGCCTGCTGAAACAGACGATCAAAGCGCTGCTCCCACTGATATGCCGGAAGACTTTGATGTGCAGCCGCCTGATGTTTACGAAGATAACGCCGACGCTGTGCAGGAACCCCCTGCATCTCCCAAGCCCAAGCGTACCAGCCGAAAGAAGAAAGAAGCTGCTGCTCCTGAAGAAACTGTCACAGAGGAAGTCCCTGCCGAAACAACAGAGTCGGCGGATACAGCCGACTCTATTCTTGATACGGAGGAACCTGCTGTGGAGCCTGATGTTCCTGTCGTGGAAGAAGCTGCCGCTCCTGCCCCTACTCCTTCTCCTCCCCAGCGCCAGCCCCGCCCCCAGCGCGGCGAGGCCCCCGTCCTTACCATCCGCAGCCGGGATGATGTCGAGACTGCCGAAGACCGTGATGATGTAATCTGGCATGAGATCCATAATGCCTACCGCACCCGCAAGATCATCACCGGCAAGCTGGGCGGCATTGAACAGCTGGACAACCGCAAGACGGTGGCAGTTGTGGATTACAAGGGGTTCCGTGTCATTATCCCTATCAAGGAAATGATGATCAATCTGGGCCGCAGTCCTTCCGGTCAGGAATACGCCGACCTTATGCTGCGCCAAAATAAGATCCTTGGCAACATGCTCGGTGCTGACATTGACTTCATCGTGCGTGGTATCGACTCCAAGACCCGCAGCGTAGTTGCCAGCCGCAAGGAGGCCATGCTGCGCAAACGCCAGATTTTCTATCTGGATACGGATGCTGCCGGTATGTACCGTGTCTATGAGGGCCGCATCGTCCAGGCGCGTGTGATTGCAGTGGCTGAAAAGGTTGTGCGCGTGGAAGTTTTCGGCGTTGAAACCTCCATCCTTGCCCGTGACCTTGCCTGGGATTGGATCGGTGATGCCCATGAGCGTTTTTCCGTAGGCGATGAGGTTCTGGTCCGTATTCTCAGCGTGCGGCGCAACAGTCTGGAGGACTTGGGCATCAAGGCTGACATCAAGAGTATTTCCGAGAACACCGACAGGGACAACCTGCAGAAGTGCCGTATCCAAGGCAAGTATGCCGGCCGTGTCACAGATGTCCACAAGGGCGTTGTCTATGTGCGCCTCTCCAATGGCGTCAATGCGGTAGCCCACTCCTGCTATGACTACCGGATGCCCGGCAAAAAGGACGATGTATCTTTTGCCGTCACCCGTCTGGATATGGAGCGGGGTGTGGCCGTAGGTATTATCACCCGGATCATCCGTCAGAACCTGTAAGCAAAGCGCCTGGGAAGCAGCGGCGAACTGTTTCCCAGGCTTGCTTTTTATCATTACCGAAACTCCCACCGCATATCCTCTCCACACGACTGTTCTCTTAAATCCTCTATATAGATTTTTATTTTTCATTTGCGTTGATTTTTCACAAAAATGCGGATATAATATATTATAGCAAGGATTTAGGAGGTTGTTTTATGCTGATTCAATTTAGTGTAGAGAACTTTCTCTCTATCAAAGATAATGTCGTGTTATCCCTGCTTGCCAGTAAGGATAACGAACATCCGGAACACCTGATTGTGGACGGAAACAAAAAGCATTTGAAGTCTGCCGTGATTTACGGTGCCAATGCTTCCGGAAAGTCCAATGTCTTGAATGCATTTTGGTTCACGGTAAATTATGTGCTGACTTCGCATAACCAGCAGCTCCACAAAACCATTGAGCGTTCGCCGTTCAAGTTTGACCGGGAAACACCCTCTCGCCCCAGCAGCTTTGAGGTCATCTTCACCACAAATGGCATCCGATATGCGTATGGCTTTTCTGTAACAGACAAAGCTGTTATTGAAGAATATCTGTATTACTATCCCAATGGCAGGCAGGCACTCATTTTTGAGCGAAAAGACACAAAAGATTTTCGCTTTACCGTTGATGTCGATGAACAAAATACTCTCAAGGATCGCACTTCGGCCAACAAGCTCTATCTGTCTGTCGCATCAAACTGGAGCTATTCCAAAGTGATTCCGGTTCTGGAATGGTTTGCTTCCTGCCAGATCATCACGAAAAATTCTGTTGCAGACGCCTACGGCCTTGAAGCAGAACAACTCAAAGATGATGACTACCGGCATGTGATCGCCTCTATGCTGCGTGTTGCAGATTTTGGCATACAGTCCCTTCAGATGCGTGATACAGAACCCGCTCCTTCTCAGCGTAATGATATCTTTACCAATATCGAGGCCATTCACACGGTACAGGATACAGAGGGAAATACTTCTTCCTACGCGCTGAACATGGCAGAGGAATCTGATGGCACCAACAGTTATTTCAAACTGATCGGTGTTGTAAAAAAGGTGCTGGATGAAGGAACGCTTCTTGTCGCTGACGAGATGGACGCTCATCTGCATCCTCTTCTGACAAAGCATCTGGTCTCGCTTTTTAACAGCGTGGAGTTCAATCCAAATGGAGCCCAGTTGATTTTCACATCACACAACACCAATCTTCTTGACCTGGATGTACTGAGGAGAGATCAGATTTGGTTTACCGAAAAAGACGAGCAAACAGCGGCTACCGATCTGTTCTCCCTTTACGATTTTTCCATCCGCAAGGATGCCAAGGTGGAGAAAGGCTATCTGATTGGCCGTTATGGTGCAATCCCCTTTATCAAGGGAGGGCTGTAAAATGGCACGTGGAAAAATTGAAAAGCGTGGACAGCGACGCAGAAAAATAAAGCCTGTCATTCTGATTGTGACGGAGGGCTCTCAAACTGAGCCTAAGTATTTTGAACACTACCGCAACCGTCAGACAAACATTGATATTCGTGTGGTCGGCAGCCGCACCAGCGGAGGTGAAACTGATTACCTCAGCCTGATCCGGAAAGCCGTGGAATATCAGAACAAAAATCAGATTTCCGTATCAGAGGGAGACTCTGTATGGGTAGTTGCAGACGGCGATGTGAACTACAACAACCCTGACCCCATCACTGCAAAGGACAATCTGCTCTCCAAGGCAAGGAAAATGGCAGATGCGAAGGGGATTCAGATTGCACTCTCCAATCCCTGCTTTGAATTTTGGTATCTGTTGCATTTCCAGTACACCACCAAATTTTTCAAAGACTACCCCGCAGTGAAAAACGCATTGACCACTTATCTCCCTGATTATGAGAAAGCTGGCGATGTATATAACCAGTTAGCAGAGCATACAGCCATTGCGATTCAGAACGCCAAACGTGTAGAGCAATACCATCTTCAAAATGACAGCAGCAAACCGTTTGGAATTGCTGTCAATCCATTTACCGACATCTATCAGCTGGTGGAATCACTGCTGTAATGTTGCAAAGAAACATGGTTGGCACAAAATTGTCTCTACATTGGCACAGTCCTGCCCTTTCGCCGTAAATCCATATCTGTTATACTTGGTACAGTCAAAACTTTGCATAGCAGCCGCTCCGGTTTGGAGCGGCTGTTTTCAATTTCAGTAAAGGTGGTGGTTTCTATTCTCTTTCAAAAAGCCCGGAAGGTGCTGAACAACGAGCGGGGCGAGGCCAACTATTTCAGTACGGTGGTCTTCATCTTCATCGCTGTCCTGCTGCTGGCCTTCATTATTGACCTGTTCAGCATCATTTCCACCAAGCAGGAACTTGACCATGCCGCCGATCAGATGGTCAAACAGATCCAGCTTTCCGGCGGCGTCAACGGCGAGACCGATGAGCTGTTTGAATTTTTGAGTTCTCAGATCGAAGGAGCCGAAAATATTTCCTACTCCATTGACGCTACCTACACATCACCCAGGCCATCCGGTATGACAAATGCCATCCAGTTGGGCACCCCCTTCTTCATTACTATCGAGGGAGATGCTAAACTGGGCGGGTTCTGGAATTTTGACCTGGTAAACATCACAGTGGTTGCCCGCGGCAGCGGCGTCAGTGAGCACTACTGGAAGTGAGGTGACCTATGAAACGTATATTCCTGCAGCTGAAACAGCTGCTGCGAAACGAACGGGGCGAGATCACCTTTTTCGCCTGCTTTTTTGTGGTAGGCATCGTGATGCTGATTTCCTTCCTGCTCCTGTACGCTTCCATCCGGATCACCTGCATCAACATCCGCAACGGCGCTAAAATGGAGTTAAATAACCTTAGCGGCACGATTTATGCAGATACCTACCGTTCCCAGCGTGAAACTAACTTTGAAGAGTACCTAAATACCCTTTACTCCAGCAGTGACTATACCGACATGCTGGAGGCTACAGTGGCAGGTGGCCTGGACTCCAAGATTCCGCTTTCAACGGAGGATTACAAGGTTTCCGACATCAGCCTGGAGTTCAATGTAGAGGATGGACGGGTTGAGTACATCTTTTACTGTGACGTGGAGTTCTATGTGCGGATGTTCGGCCACAGTTATCCGGCTATCACCCAACGGGTGGAGCTGACAGGCTACCACAACACAAAATTCTAACCCTACTGTTGAAAGCCCGGCACATTCTACCGTATAGGCTTTATATAACAGCAAAAAAGGAGTGTATGTAAAATATGAAGAAGTTTTTCCAATCCAAAGGCTTTATTGTTTCCTCGCTGGCTCTCCTCTGCGTCACTATTCTGGGTGTCTGCTGGTTCGTAAGCCGCGACCGTACCGGAGATTTTAGGCCGGATGAATCCCCACCCAGCAGCGTCACCGGCGATTGGTCAGATGGCGGCACACAGACAGATGGTGATAATGGAGCAGATGCTTATGCTCCCGGCCAGTCCACAGATGCCGAAGAAGAATATCCCAAAGTAACCTCCCAAACGGAGGATGAGGTTGTGATCGACTTCACCGATACTGAAAAGCTTGAAGAAACGCCTCCTCCGGTGCCGGAAGGTAAGACCGAAATCAAAGATCCTGGTCAGGAGCATACCGTCAATCCCGACCCGTCAGTTCCGGAGGTTACTGCCCCGCCCGCCGAGCAAGCGCCGCCCAGCAATGAGCCGGTTCCAGGCTCCAGCAACGGAAATGGAGCTGTATATGATCCGGTGTTTGGCTGGGTTGTTCCCGGCAATGTACAGCAGTCCACCGGTGACAGCGATGGAGATCTGAACAAACAGGTCGGCAATATGGGCTGATTTACTACAACTGAATATGGCACTACTTGGCCGTCACAGGATTGTGGCGGCCTTCCTATTTTCAAAAGGAATGGAGCGTGATGTATTTGAAACGACTTCTCGCCTTCCTATGCTGCTTTACCCTTGTTTTCTGTCTATTCCCCTCCTCTGCCTTTGCAACGGGCGGAAATGGAAACATAGATGGCGGCGGTGGCAGCATGGGTCATGGCACAAGCAGCAACTTCTGGAACTCAGGCAACGATGGCGTCCGCATTACTGTTGTTGACGCATCCAGCGGAACTGCCGTATCTTCTCCGCTGGACTTTTCAAACCGGACGCAGAAGACCAGTCTTCTCCATTTTGGGAAAGTCAACAAACTGCAATACCTGGGCGGCGCCGGCCTCTCCCTCCAGTCCGGCGTTGCCTATTCCTGCATTAGACCTACGCAATCTATGCCCACAATCGTCAGCAGCAAGGGGCAGAGCAACATCGAAGCCATCAAACGGTATTTCTGTTCTGAATATGCGTGCATGATGGTCGCTCAGGCAGCCGGAGTCGATTATGAGCGGATGATTGCCGGCGAGTACAAGCTGCTGATCGAGCCCATTGCCTATTTCACGCACAACGGCCAGTATTACTGTATGACAGCTACTGAAGCCGGCCTGTATGATCAGATGTCCGGCGGCAATCTGCGGAAAACCATGACCTCGCTTACCCATAAAAATCTGCCGCTGTCAATGTTCCTGGAATTCAGCGACCTTGGCATCTCCGCCTGGACAGGCAGCACCACTGGAAAGCAGAACAATTCCGACATCATCAGCACCCTTGGCGTTGGTATCGTCTGGTTTGATGAAGCTCCGCCGGAAGGAGAAATTGAGGCCCCTGATGTCGAATACCGAGTAGATACGGATGTGATCACCGCCGTCACACTGCGGACAGATCAGGATCTGACGCCGGATAATCCGGCATCGGTTACCTTCCATATTCTCGGCACCACCTACCGGGTCAATGATATAGTGATCCCAGCCGGTGACAGTCAGGTAGTCTGGGTCAAATGGCATACCCCCTCCACCCCACAAACCGTGACCATTACAGTATCTGTCAGCGGTGCCTATACCGCTCAGGATACCTTTGTCGCAAAAATCGTGGATCTGAATGAGCACATTCCACCTGACCCTGTGGCAACCGACACGAATCCCGGCTACTCTGTGCCGCCCCTACCCAGTGAAACGCAGAAGCTCACTGCCAACTGGGGCGTCTGGAGCTGCTACTGGGTGCCTGTATGGGTATGGTGCGACCACGGTGAAGATGGCGGACACTGGGTGGATGAAGGATATTGGGAATACGAATATACGGGCTACTCCGCTTCCATCAGCGGCGAGATGTCCCTAATGCCAGACGATATTGTACCCACAGCATCCGGCAAGACGATGAAAAGCGGGTACGGCGTTAAAACCGAAGTGCGGGCAACGCTGTCCACAGATGCCCCGACCAGCCACATTACTTATCCCCAAACTGCTTTTTCCGTATTTCCTGAGTTCCAGTATCAGACCTATCTGCGGCTTCTGCAGCGTTCCGGCGGCCAAAGTGCAAAATTCATCTTCAAGCCCAACGAGTTTTCCACCTATGACCGGACAGTGCATTTCACACCGCTGTGGTTCCCCGATGCCACCGACTACACCATCTATACACAGGTGTGGGATACCTGGACTCCTGACGGCATGTTATCCATCAACCTAAATGACTATGTTTCGATCCAAGGGAGCCTTTATGATGACTGGTATACCAATCGAGAATAGCCTCTGGACAGCTTACCTGCTTACCATATTTTTTGTGGTGGCCGGCTTTGCTGTCTACGATGTGCTTTACAGACGGGTGCCTGACCGGGCACTCGTCTTTTTTATCCCCTTAGCTGCCCTGGCGCCGGTCCTGCAGGGGTATTTCCTGTTAAATCACGGGCTCCCGCCGCTCTTCCTCTGGCCGGTCGCTACCCATGCCTTGGTAGGTGCCCTGCTCGGCTTTTGTATTCCATTGGCAGCTGCACTGGCAACAAACAGCACTGGTCTGGGCGGCGGGGATATCAAGTTCTGCGGGATATTAGGGCTGGTCTATGGTCCTTCCGGCATGGCGCTGGTCTTTCTGACTGCCGCTGTTACCGCAATGCCTGTGATCTTTCTTCTCAGGCGGCTTTATCGAACTGGGCAGCCCCTTGCTATCCCGTTCCTGCCATTTCTCGCCTGTGGCTGCTGTACAGCGACCCTGGCCCAACTATTTTTAAGATAGGAGACAACGCTTATGAAACTGAATAACCGATTCATCTTCGGGATCCTCTCTCTGCTGTTGGCGGCAGTTATCGCCTTTGTGGCACTTCCAACCATCGCCCGTCAGACCAATGGAAAAGAGGAAATCGTCCGTATCACCCAGCCGGTATTGAAAGGCGAGCAAATCTCGTCAGAAAATGCCGAGGTGGTTGAGGTAGGCGGCTATAACCTCCCCTCCAACATCGCCCATCAGCTCTCCGATGTAAATGGTCTCTACGCTACCGCCGACTTGGCTGTGGGTGACTATATCCTTACCAGCAAGATCAGTTCTGTACCGGTTTCGTCCGATGTTGCACTCAACAGCATCCCTTCTGGTAAAGTTGCAATCTCGCTGACCGTCAAAACACTTGCTTCCGGCCTCTCTGACAAGCTTCAGCCCGGTGACATCATCCGTATTTACCACTTTCTTGATACGGCCGCCGAAGTACCGGAACTGCGTTTTGTCAAAGTATTGTCCGTCACCGACTCAGACGGCATCAATGTGGATAATGCCAAGGAGCCCACGGAGGATGAAGAAAAGCAGCAGTCAGCCACCATCACTGTGCTGGCAAGCCCTGAACAGGCGAAGATCATTACCGGTCTTGAAAATGACGGCGTAGCTCATGTGGCTCTTATCTCCCGCAACAATGACAAACTGGCAGATGAGCTGCTTGCCGAGCAGGATAAGACTCTGCAGGAAATCTACTTCCCCGAAACTTTGATTGAGGAAGAAGCTGCAGATGCGGAAAATTCTGATGTTGAAAGTGAACCCCAGGAAACGGAAACTGCAGAGTCTGCACAATCCACTAATGAAACTGCACCCTCGGCAGAATAATCAAATCAAGGAAGGAGGATCTTCGTTATGGGTAAAGTTATCACCGTCTGGGGAAGCCCCGGCAGCGGCAAATCCATGTTCTGCTGTATTCTGGCAAAAGCCCTGACCCGGGACAAGCGGAAAGCCATCATTAACAATGCCGATATGAATGTCCCTATGCTGCCGGTCTGGCTGCCGGAGCAGATCATCCAGACCAATACCTCTATCGGCCAGGTTTTGAGCAGTGTGGAGATTGATACATCTCTGGTTGCCAGTCATGTGACAGTGCTGAAAAACTATCCCTTCATTGGGATGATGGGCTATGCGGCAGGAGAAAACCCGCTGAGCTACCCGGAGGTCAAATATACCATGGTACTGCAGCTCATTCATGCTGCCGCCAAACTGGTAGATTTCGTCATTCTGGACTGCAGCACCAGCATGACCAATGTGTTCACTCCCGCCGCCATTGAAGCCGGCGATGTGGTCATCCGTATCCTCACCCCTAAAGGGCATCAACTACCTGAAAGCCCATCAGCCTCTGCTTGTGGACGAGCGCTTCCGGTTTTCTGAGCATATGACATTCGCCGGTCTGGCCCGTCCCTTCCACGCCTTGGATGAAATGGGCTATATCATTGGCGGGTTTGACGGCCTGCTTCCCTACAGTAAGGAGATCGACCGCTGTGCTACCGAAGGCGGTATGTTCAAGGCTATCACCTACTGTAACCCCAAATACACTGCTTCACTGAACAAGGTACTGGAAATTCTGGAGCAAATGGAACTGGCCGAGCAGTCAGAGGAGGATGTGGCGTATGAATGTGAGGAGGATGCCGATGAGTAATTTGAATGATATATTCTTCACACCGGCCGCCAATCAGGAGCTGACCTATGACCAGGTACTGGAGGATGTACAGCGGTATTTTGCCGAAAACCATGCCTCCACCATTGCCGAAGCTGGGGAAGGCAATGCAGAGCGTGCCACAAGCCTGCTGAAAGAACTGATGGAACACTACATTGTCAAACGCAAATATGCCCTTGACGGACTCTCTACAAAAGAACTGTGTTCCAAGCTCTATGAAGACATGGCCGGCTACTCCTTTTTGAAGAAATGGATCTATAAGCCCGGTGTTGAGGAGGTCAACATCAACGCCTACAACGACATTGAAGTGATCGAATCCAGTGGGCGCAGTATCAAGATCCCTGATAAATTCAGTTCGCCCCAGCACGCCATCGATGTGATCCGCCGAATGCTCAACGCCTGCGGCATGGTCATTGATGATACTATGCCCAGCATTGTGGGATTTCTGGACAAGAACATCCGTATTTCGGTGGACAAAACTCCCATTGTGGATGCAGATGTAGGCGTCAATGCCTCCATCCGTATCGTCAATCAGCAGACCGTCAGTGAAGAAAAACTGCTGAACTCCGGCAGTGCCACCGCTGAAATGCTTCACTTTCTGACTGCCTGTATCCGATATGGGGTGTCCGTCTGCATTGCCGGCTCCACCGGCTCCGGCAAAACCACGATCATGGCCTGGCTGCTGTCCAATGTGCCCAATAACCGGCGCCTTATTACCATTGAAGAAGGCAGCCGCGAATTTGATCTGGTCAAGCGGGATGCGCAGGGCAATATCCTTAATTCCGTAGTACATCTGCTGACCCGCCCCAGCGAGAACCCTGCGTTGAACATCAATCAGGATTTTCTTCTGGAGCGGGTGCTGCGTAAGCATCCGGATGTCATCGGCGTGGGTGAAATGCGGTCAGCAGCAGAAAGCTTGTCCGCAGCCGAAAGTTCCCGCACCGGCCATACCGTATGTACCACCATCCACTCCAATTCCTGCAACAGTACTTACCGCAGGATGATGACCCTTGCCAAACGCAAGTACAACATGGATGACTCCATCCTCATGCAGATCATGGTAGAGGCGTATCCCATCATCGTCTTTACCAAGCAGCTGGAGGACCGTTCCCGTAAGATCATGGAGATCATCGAGGGCGAGGACTACCAGGACGGGCGGCTGATCGCCCATTCCCTATACAAATATGAAGTGGAGGACAATGTAACTGATGACCGTGGTGAAACCCGTGTGGTAGGGCACCATAAAAAAATCGGCTTGATCTCCGATTCCTTGAAGAAAAGGCTGTTGGACAATGGCATTTCCAACAAGGAATTGGAAGAATTCATGCAGCCGCCAAAGGAGGTGGGTTAATTGCAATGGATCTATCTTATCTGTTTTATCCTGCTCAGTGCTGGGCTTTTGGCTCTGTTTGGTGTGAAGCCGGGTGATTTTATTGACGCCCTCTTCCGCTCCCAGCGAAAATCCGCCACCTTGTCGGATGAACTGAATGTTCTCCTGGGCACGCCGGCCAAGGGCTTTTTTAATCAGGATTACGAACTGAAACAGATCTTGAAGGGCACCGGACGGGCGGACCGCTATGAGGCAATAAAACGGCTGTCCCTGATCCTGTTCGCTGTGGGAGCTGTACTTGCCCTTTTGATTGGGAATGTGTACATGGTGCCCATTCTGGGTATCGGTTTTTCCCTTATACCGATCTGGTATCTGCGCAGCACTGCCGCCAGCTATAAAAAGCACCTGAATGAAGAACTGGAAACCGCTATTTCCATCATCACGACTTCCTACCTGCGCACCGAGGATCTGATCCGTTCTGTCAAGGAAAACCTGCCCTATATCAATGAGCCGGTAAAAGCCAACTTTGAAGCCTTCGTTTATGAAGCGGAATTGATCAACGCCAGCCTTTATCAACACAATTATGCAGGAAATGTTGGTTCGTGGTTATCTATATCAGATGATAAAGAGAAACTACAATGTAGTTGCGGCAACTGTTGTGTCTACCATGCTGTTTACTTTTGCACATGGAGGTGCTTTTGAAGCAGGAACTCTCCCTGTTTTGAATGTTTTGACAATGAGTTTGTTTATGACAGCAGTTTTGGAATATACAAATTCTTTGATTGCCCCTATAATCGTTCATTTTCTCTGGAATAGTGTAGGAGCGATTATTTTGGGAGGAGTATCACTTGCAGAGGACTATCCACATTTGTTTAATATGACATTCGGTGGCAATCAACTGCTATCTGGTGGAATTTATAAAATTGAAGGCAGTGTTGTAGTATTTGTTTTGAATGTGATTATGATAATTGGATTTATTATGGCAAAGAAAAAGAAGAATATTGCATAAGAAGTCACAAACCGACAAGCATGAAGTTGTTTTGAAATGCTCCTTTTATGATGACAGTTTATTTTCACTGTCTCCCATAAAGGGAGCATTTCATTTTCTTTATATTTTGCAGAATACATTCCTTCTGTCCCTATTTATTGGGTAGATCAAGGAAAGACTAACTATTAAAAGTCAAGCCCCAAAACAAAATT
>UMBF01034436.1_pt1 | contig 19537 bp, 12 predicted proteins | sample 1963901 | NCBI WGS metagenome assembly UMBF01 (sample SAMEA4835935, study PRJEB28245) | human gut metagenome | biome: gut microbiome; material: fecal sample | place: Denmark | collected 2008 | reverse complement strand
ATTGTAGAAAGTAACTATGAGAATAACAAGCTTTCTAAGATCTTTACTTACATCAATCAGCCAGAACTGGTGGCAGAATCCATTGCGGAAGTGAATGGTAGAACAGATTTTCCGTTAAATGAATCGACAGAGTTTGAATTTGTTCTTTCTAATCTTGGTCCTGTGGATGCAGAACATGTGCCGATTGATTTTCCGGTAACATTTATTGATAATAGTGGCAGATACAGCAACATAATGGCGTCGTATGTAGTGCAGAATATACCTGCACAGAGAAGATCGAGGGCAGGGTTTAACATTACATTCCAGAAGCCAGCATTGTGTCAGATGAAGCTGAGAATTGATAAGGATGAAACAATTAACGAGATCAGCAGAAAGAACAATGAGGTTGCAAGCGAATGGTACAGTATTGATAACTTTAAGCCAAATCCTCCAACTGGTGGAGATGAAGCGGTCGATATCGATCTGTCTGATCCAAACGATGTATCCCAGATTCCAGGCAGAATGGCAATGCCGCTTTATATTCAGAATTCTGCGGCAACATGGGAAAACATCAAAAATGATACGGGTTTTTGGAACAAAAATGGTGTCGCAACAAAGGATATTGAAAGTAGAATTGAATCAATCCAATATGTTTCTTGTGGAATTTGTTCTCTCTCTATGATCATTAGTTATATGAGAGGATCTACGTTTACTCCGTGTGATGCTCTTAGAGAGGGAATTGGAAATACCGATGGAGGGGTAAAAAACTGGACGATTACCAGTGTATGCCCTGGGTATAATATGGGGGGTGAAGTGCAGATTTCAAGCTTAAGTAATGATGTTTTACAGACTTTTATCGATCAAATTGTAGTTTCTAAACGCCCTATTTTATATAAGGCAACAGGTGAACAGAAACATTTTATGGTAATCAGCGGTTACGAGTTTGATCCGGAAAAGGTTGGAACAAGTGGTTATGCGTCTGATCCATACGATCTATCTCATTTTAAAGTAATGGATCCATGGAGTGATACACACAGTGATCCGTCCAGTGGACGATGCAAAACATTGGCAGATGTTCAAAAGCCAAATCACTATCCAACTCCTTTATATTATAAGCTTGTAGTAGACGCAAATTAGTAAACGGAAAAAGGATAGAAAAATAAATTGTTATTCCTGAGTTCAAAATGTGAGTAAGATGATAGGAGCTTTATAGGCTCCTATCATCTTACTCTTTTGCAGTAGAAAAACATAAAGAAGCTTCCGGATGGTTCAAATGATCAGTACAGGAAAATTCTCCATACAGTTGATATCCTTCTTCCAGTGTAAAAGAAAGACAGGTGCCTTCTTCCATCAATTCTTCTTTTGTTTTTCCTTCTATCATTGATTCGATTTCCTGTAAGGTGGCAGAGAAAAGCTGGATGTTTTGAATCCCTTTGATCTGCAAGTTCAGTAATTGTTGTTTATCTTCTTCAGAGAGAATATTATTTCTGATCCAGACGGTAACAGAACGGTTAGGATAAGTTTTCACCCGGATTTCAGGACAGCAGTCGTCTCCAGATGGACAGACATTGGGTTCCCGTCGCTCCCATTCTATGGAAAATTCATTTTCACTCTGCCAGATACTGTATACTTCCCACTCGGCATCGCAGAGAGTTCTGCCGAGCAGATAGTGCTGTTCTTCATCCTGATCCCAGAGAGGCAGTTTTCGTTTTATGGAATTAGTGGGAGAATTCAGAGGAAGCAAGGTAATATAAGGAAAATCGGCAAAGGAATAATATATATTTGCAATCCGTTGTCCAGTTGGAGAAGGAAAGACCAGATATTCCTCATCCTGCTGAAAGCGAATCACATCCCAAAAGGTAGTTGGAGCATCCATAGGGGTAATCGTAGCAACAGTTCCCGATTTTTGATAGAGATAGTAATACTTTACTACATATCCATCCAAGTAAATTAAGGTGTAATTACCGTAGTTCAAGACGCAAATGTTTCTTCCATCAAAATTATACCATCCTGTGTAATCGGTAAAGTAAATCTCCGGCAACTTCTTAAGAATATCAGAGAGAAAATCAAAGGTGTAAATTTTATCCACATTATTTAAAGCAGGACTGGGAATCTCAAACAGTTCTTCTGGGCGGGGCAGAGACGGAGTGTCAAGGCCGCTGTCCTGGCAGGAATGATTCGAAAGAGAATATGTAAGACAACCTCTTCTAACCATTTGTGTCTGTGCATCCGTAGCAAAGTAGTAAAAGTGAATTTCCTGATCAATCGTGTCTTCATAGATTTGATCCCAAGGGATACGTTTTCCCTGTGTGTCGATCTCGATGATGGAATCTGTTTCTCTTTCGTACAGCAGATAGTGCATCTGGTTCTGCACATTTCGCAGACCGATAAGATAGCCATCGCCGACTCTCATCATGTCAATTTCCTCTCCGCCCCAGTATTCGGGAGTGCGGTAGGGTTCCCCTAAAGGACCGGAAAGAATGTCATACACTTCCCGCAGCATGACGAATTTGTCCTCAATCACTTCTGTTTCCTCTGAAGTTTCTGTTCCCTGTGGCAATGCGGTATCCGCGACATTGAAAGACAGGGAAGAATCTGCTTCGTTTGAAGTACCGATGCTGACGGAGGAATCTGTATTTTCGGACTTTTCCCCACAGCCGGCAGGCAAGAGGATCAAGCTCAAAATCAGAATCAAGCAGAGGGACTTTTTGAAAATATGGTCTTTTCGTAACATAGTGATTCCTCCTCTCTCTTTTATTATACTCCTCTCTGAATAAAAGGAAAAGTCAGTTGTAGAATTTACATATTTTATGAAAAAAATACAGATAAGTCTTCTGACATCTTCTATTCCAATCCCTTTTCCTTTTTATTTGGGGACAAATTCTTTGATCAAGCAATAAGACTACACTGTATTTTTAAATACTATAAATCATCATCCTCAGCAGCAAACAATACAAGTGTTAATACCCACTCACATTTTCTGCCGTCTGCTTCTTGAAGGCAGCGCTCCCCTTCGAACGCAGAATTTTATTCTGCGACTACGCGTTCTGCAAACACTTTTGAAGGGTACGCCAAAGCACCGCACCCCTTAATCTCAAGGGCTACCGTGAAACAGTGCCGCCCTTGTCAGACGAGTGGGCAAAACACCCCCTCATCGAACACTTTTCTAGTTCGTACCCTATGCCCCATTTTAGGGCTAAATGTGTCGTGAATCACGACTCCCTTAGCGGCAGGCTGAAAACAAAAAAGACAGCCTGCGAAATTTTACTCTCACAGGCCGTCTCAGTGTTGATTGTTATTCCGTTTTCATTTTTGGATCGGATTTTTGGACAACAGATACCCCCATGCTTTTCTGTTCGACTTTCTTTATCGCTCTTCGTTCCTTCCCTACTTCTCTCATGCAAGCCTCACAGCAGTATTTCACGCTATTTCTGTCCGTTGTAAAGACCGTTCCACAGTTCTCACAAGTACATTCCCTCTTTCTGTACTCCACCGCTTCCTGCCGGCAGAATTTGGTGTGACTTAGGACTGCAAAACAGGCATTGGAGCCTTTGGATTCAAATTCCTTGCCGCAGCACTTACAGATCAGCTTGAAGGGCTGTCCAACGGTCTGCTCCTCAGCCTTGATCTTCTGATAGCGTTCCCGGCTTTTGATGAAGTATCTGCGTAGTTGCTCCTGGCGCTTGATTTCTTTCGGCGTCAACTCCGGTTCAGATAAGTTAAACCGCTCGATAAATTTCAGATAGATTTCAACCTCCTGCACCCGGTCTCCACCCACCTTTTCCGGAACATGGACCATGATTCTGTCAATAAACTCATTGATCATCTGGGTGATCAATTCGGAAAAATCGGCGGATTTATTTGCCAACGTAAGGAACTGCGCCGTGCTGGTCATCATCATCTTCAAACGAGGCCAGATGAAATTCTGCGTCCGCTACAGAGACGGTCAGGGACTTTTACTCCACCTCATATTCGGCAAGCAGAGTATCAAAGCGTTAATCCTTCCGGATCTGAGAAGCGGAGCGCACCTTTTCGATAAACGCATTCTGATTGAAGAAGGCAAAGGCGCTGGCTACCCGGATGGTCTCCAAGATCAACTTCCGAACCGCTTTTGTGCGAATATAGTGGCTACGGCAAACATGCGTGCGCTTTTGGTGTGCTAATGTATAGGCGGAGCAATCAATGAAATCCGATGGATACGGATTATTTTTCGTCCTACCTCGGGAATGGTGATTATACATCTTCTCGCCTCAATCGGCACAGTATAACAATTCGGTTATCGGGTTTGCCTCTCCAAAGGTGACAACACGTTTTGGCGTTTTCCGGAGCTTCTGTGCCAGCTTCCATGTCTCCTGATCCACAATGGCTTCATGGGTTTCTCGAAGATCAGCCACTCCTTCTGCGGATTAGGAACACTGTTCTTGTCCTTATAGGACTGCTTGTGAGAGCGGAAGTTCACCGTATACCCCCATATGGTTTGGAGAGCATCTGCCAGACGATATAACCGCTCTTTGTATGCTAACTCAGAATGATAAATTTATCAGCTAACTTCTCAAAAATAGCATTCTCTAATTTTGTTTTCAAAATACGTATATTATCATATCGTTCAGCATTTTTAGTAAACCAATTCAATATATCTGTTTGCTGAATTGCCTCTTTTTCGTCTTCCCTTAGGGATACAAGTATAGATTGGTACCAACTAGTAACAATAGTCTGCTTTTGCTCTGTAGAAAGTTCTTCATATGCAATGCAACATCCTATTCTTGAAAACATAGCTGGGCCAAGCACCTTTTTAATTTCTTCTTCACTGCTAAAATTACAGGTTAAAAGGAAGATAGCTTGTCCCAAATTCACATCATAATTTGTATCTACATAGTGCCCCTCATCAAACAGCTCATAAAAAGCGTTATAAAAAGCAGGATTAACTTTGTCAAATTCATCAATCAAAATAACATTTGATTCCCTTGCCATCATATCTCTGGCAAAACTACCTTTAGAATGTTCTGCTCCAAACACATAATTGTATGCTTCATTAGTCTGCATCATTGAAAATTGGATTCTTAAAAGCTCGCCTCCCATTGTTTTGCTTATACTCTTAGCACTTTCGGTTTTACCTACTCCTGACGGGCCATATAACATCAAAACTACAGGTTTGTTAGTTGTCTTTGTAATCAGACGGTACATCCCACTTATTATTTGTTTTTTACATTTACTCTGTCCCAAAATATCTGCTTCAATATTTACATAAACTTCTTTAAGTTGTTCTCGAGACAATGCTAGATATTCTGTACTAAAGTACTCAATATCATCGCCATAGGCAGAATGTAAAGAATCTCTCACTTTTCTTGGAGGATTGTGAACGAATAAAGTACCTATGTCATGGTTTAGTGTGACTATATTAACAAAATTAGACAGAACATGCTCTAAAACAGAACCATAATCATCAGCTCGAACAATACAGTTATCAACATCAATATTTCGATTAAGCGCAGACTCTCGCACGCCAGATTCATTTGGACGTAGACGAGCATTGTAGTGCTGGATCAATTCCATAAAGGGTATGGTAATTTGATCTTCATGGGTCTCTCTTGCAATTAATTTCTCAAAATCTTTTTTTGAACCATAAAAAATGACTATTCTATTGGTCATCAGCCTCAACTCCCGCAAGCAAGACATCAAAAACATCTAATATAGCATCTTTTGATGTATCATTATCTTCTTCTGTTGATTCCTCATATGATGGATTGTCTTTAGGCAAAATTGAAACATCCATTCTCAGCTCTTTATTTACATTAAGGTTTTCAATCGCTGTTTTCCCCACTTTAATTGCATAAATGCTTAAATCCATTTTTAATAGATCACTAATTGTATAGCTATTTCGGAAGGCATTGATATTGAATCTTAAGACCACTCTACTACGTGCTTTAGTACCAACAAATTCATAATATCCCTTCGCATTGCGCAGGGCATTATCTAATTTATCAATAGCAATATTAAATTCACCAGCGGGTAACGAACTACCACTATTTAGCATACTTAAGTATGGGGAAACCATAACCATATACGACAGCGAATCTTTTTCTGCCGTTATCTTGTATCCCTTAAATTTTTTTATTGTCCCTTTCGGCAATTTAGATACAGCTTTTCCGGTGGCATCGCAGCCTTCAATTGCATTAAGAAAGTCAGTTAAAATCGTATTTTTTACAATGTTTCTAACCATTTTCTCGCTGTTAAATGAAAGACCAGCTGACACATCAGCAGAAGCTCCCGCATCCCAACCTAATAGTGCCTTGAAAATTCCATTTATTCCTATTTTCCCATTTGCAGATGTATTTTGACCTTCTTTAGCATCTCTTGATTTTAATAATTCAGTTGTGTTTTCGAGATTTCCTCCAGCTATGATTTGTACATAATCTGTAACTGATTCTTCATCAAAGTATACTATTTTGCAGATCTTCTCCACTTGAAAATCACCGGTCTTTCTCCACATTTGAATAAACAAAGGGAGACCAGCTTTCGCTGATCCCCCTAAAATACGCCCTTGAGCCATGTAGGTCATCAAGGTACTTTCACAATATTATATGCACTACATCCTTTATTAATCATTACAAATATTAATTTTTCTAGATGCAGTACATATATTATAAAGGATTAAATCTAATTTGTCAAGAGAAAAAGACATTTACGATAAGCCTTTCAGTCTTCTCCAACTCACCGGTATTCCCATCATATTCCTGATCACTTTGGAAGGAATAACTTTCAATCGGCTATTTAATTCCTTTAGAAGGGCGTCTAATTGGTCATGGTAGTTACAGTATCTATTCCTTGGCAGTAAGATTTTAAATATAGTCATCAATGCAAAGTAGTTACTTTTTACTTTTTTAATTTGAAAATAGTTTAGATAAGTATTTTTAGGAATCCCAACATACGACAGATACGAAAATAAACGTTCATCATGAGCACATCTGTTTCTCATCGTAGATAAGAAAAATAGATAGCTCTCTAATTCATTCTCTCTGACACCATATTTTATTCTTTTAGCAACCTCTGCTCGATCCTTTTGCATCATATTAGCATAGAACTTACTAATATCTCCCATAGAAATTGCATTGACCAAAACCCATAAAGGTATGTACTGTTTTCCGTTGACATAATGTGATACAGATGGCTCCTTGTTCTGGTTTAAAGCAATTTTCTCATTTAAACTTTGTATCATAGCACTGACATCTTTCTTCCTTTTAGTGCTTGAAGTATCAAAGTTGACAGAATCTAAATAATTTTTATGTCCATACTCTTTTGAAAAGCAATGGGAAACAACCGATTTTATATGCTTTTCTATCTCCAGAATATATTCTAGAGTTAAAATTCGCAGTTTTCGGTCAAATTCATATAATGCATAGATTTCTTCTATGGTCGTTCCGGGCAGATATTTTTCATTCGGAGTTTTTGTCTGCAAAAAGGGGTCCTTATATCCGTTAATCAGATTATAATAATTAGTTCTCCCGATAATATCTTTGGCTCGCTTGGGATCCTTAATTACAACACCTCGACTTCTCAAAATAGCAATTTGTATCTTTGTGTCTCTAAACACTTTTTCTGGCATATATTCACCTCATTCCACCCGTGCCTGTCCGTTCATCAACATGGGCAGTAGCCAATCACGGAGTTTTGTTAGTTCATTATTTTCATCTATATTGCTATATATTTTTTCTAATATTGGTGCCATAACAGAATTAAATTGTCTCAATACTTCTCTATCTGGAATTAAAACAAACCGACTTTTGAGAGTATCCTGACTTACATTTTGCAGTATTGAACCTTCTGTTTTTGTCGCCGATGTCTCTTATAATCCTTTTAGACAATATGTAATATAGATTTTATATATTGCTTCATGTGGTGTCGAGCAGATAATGAAGCCACAAAAGATTGTTGGATCATTGATTTTCCATATTAACCGAGTGGCTCCTGGAGTTCCACTACGAGCAATTACAATATCATTACTTGAGACGGGATTTGTCTCAAGGGTATTTTCTGTGAAGCATTCCACAAACAGCAAAAAGAGAGCTCACTGACTAATCAAAATCAGTTAGCTCCCTTTTTTGCAAATCATAAAAATATTGTTGCACTGTTGCAATAGAGGAGAGCATCCTCGCAAATGGAGTCATATCAGGCTTTTTCATAGCTCTGAAATCATTCCCACTATTTCCCGCCAAGGAAACGCTAAATAAATTCATCTAGGAAGTTTTGCTCAGATTATTGGTTTTCTTTTCATTTTTCAAATAGTGGAGGCTATCTGATTTTTTATTACCAGAGTGTTTCGAGCATTCGTTCTGATTATGTTTCCAAGATGCTTTCTGTTAAAGCCTATTCTTTTCTCCAACGCTTAATTACCTCGTCGAACGCAATATCAATCCAGTCTTTATTCCATTCATCATAGACGTTCACATTACTGGAGTTAGGAACTGGAGATGGCATATCCATTTTGATAACAGCTGGTAGTGGAACAGAATCACCGACAGCTAGACATTCTCCCGCTGAAAGTGTAGGGAGTACATCTACTAAAGAAGCATTATTATCTGGCAACAAATTTTTTATACAATTCTGGTCATTCACATTTGTTAACTTAAGCACCAAAAAGTTATTGCACTGAGAAAAAATAGTCTCTGATACTTCTGATGGACGTTGACTCACAACCATTAAATTTAGTCCGTACTTGCGCCCTTCCTTTGCTATTCGTTCAATAGAGTGCTTGGAAGCTGCATATTCCGATCCACCATTTTTAGGAATATAATTATGAGCCTCTTCACAAATAAGCATAAACGGTATATCATTAACTAGGCCATCTTGATGTCTAATCTTAGAATAATGAAAAGCAAAGTCAAAAATAATTCTCGAAAGCAAGCTAATGACTATACTTAAGACTTCAAATGGAATAGCGCTTAAATCTATAATGGTCACGTTACACTTATCTATATAGCCCAAGAATTGTTTAAGAATTTCTGCAAAGTCTTGGGTTGTATACTGTTCCCCGGTATTTCTTTTGGGTGCTGTAATAAACTTCAAGCGCTTATCTGAAAGCTTTGTTTCTAATCGCGTTACAAATCTTTCAAACTCCCCATTATATGGACCTGGTGATGCCTTAGAGTCTTTGGATGTACTGGTAGGTGCAAATTCAATTTCTCTAGTTAGATAGGCTGTATCTGGATTTTCAATCAATGTTCCATCAATTTCTTTAGGGAGGCGAGGACTCCCCTCTTTCTTATTGATTACCTCAGCATTTTTATTTTTGATATAACGATATACTTCTTCGATATCAAAATAAACGGGAGTATCATATGTGATATGCTCCATTTCAGGATTATGCTTTTCTTTGCTCAAAACAACAGCTTTTTTAAACTGGGAAATTTGATTGTGCGAATTCATTTCGTTGCTTTCAATGAAAAGTGACTCCAATTCCTGTGAATTCATCAACCAATACGGCAAGCACAGCTTTTCAACGTCCAAGCAATTTAAACTAAAGGCTTCTTGCTCATCCAACGTAAACGCAGATTGATACTCTGAATGAATATCAAAAATAATAACATGTGAATTTTTAAGAGATCCTACATTTTCATTGTGTCCCTGGTTGATCTTCATAATGTTTTGTAACAGTCTTGCAACTGCACAAGATTTTCCGGACCCCGTTGAACCAACCACCGCAATATGCTTTCCAAAAAAACGATTGCCATCCACGAAATATTTTACCGTTTTGTTATTAGAAAGTTGTCCAACATAAAAGGAAAAATTATCATTGCTGCTAAATATAGCATTAATAATTCCATCCTCAGGTATGTATACAGGTTCTGTTGGAGATGGCAAATTAACTCCACCCTGCCTAAAATGAATACCATCTTCATCTTCCGAATAGCAACCGATAGGAGAACATGAGAGTGTATAACTAATTGGTTTTGCATCATTTGACTGTACAGCCGAAATATTCTGGATAGAGGCAAGAATTTTAAGATCATTACCATCCTCAATTACCACATACCTAGAGATTCTAATGTTAGGTTTATTATTTTCGAATACTTCAACATCTTTTAATATCACCTGAATTGTTCCTGGTGTACTAGCAATAACTTTACCAATCTCAATCATATACTACTCTACTCCTCCAATCTCATGGACAGCCATACCAAATATTTAAGTGTCTCTGTGTCCGCAACATCAAGATGTTCTATAGAATAATTGGAGCTTTCTAAAGAATACCTATTCTCTCCGATAATATACAACTGGTTGACATGGCACTTTTCTAATATTTCTGATGATATATTTTTAATCTGAGTCATCTTACACGCAAAATCTGCTGCACAGTATGTATCGCAAATAAAACTATCAGCAATAAATTCATTGCCAATTAATCCGGTATTTACAGATTTCTGATATTTATACAAGCTAACCAATACCGTCTGTAGCAAAGTCGAACTACCATCTCCAAAAATAAAAATTGGTTGTTTTTGCAACTTTCGCTTTTTGAAATATTTGTCTAAATATTGAATGATAAACGGAAAAATGGTTCCTTGATTCTTTTCTAAAAAATCATCAGAGAACACAAAGGCTCTAACACTCGAATTCGAAGAAAAGTATGCTTTTAAAAAATCCCGTTTGCTTCTTAGCAATTTAACTCTATCTAGTGCCTCTAAAGTCCATTTTGTAAGTAACACTGATTTTTGCGTGCTTAAATAGTCCAACAATGCATTCTTTGTAATATTTCGTTCATCTTTATTAGGCTTGGCAGATATAGTTGCAACCAAAGAAAATGCATTAGGATAATATAGAGCTTCTGCAGTATCTACACTTACTACTTCTGCAAAAGATTGAATAATTTTTTCTTGCAGTGCATCGAACTGTTCAGCCGGAATATAAGTGAAGCATTTCCAAAATTCCAATATATCAGTTCGCAATACGAGTTTATTTCTGTTAGTTTTATAGTAAGCTAACATTTTATCCTTGTCATCTTTACTCTTTTGCGGCTTGTTAGCTATTTTGAGTATTTCTGAATCCGCTATGGTATATATCCTATGAAAATATTTAACAAGAATTTCTTTGTCATTTGTAGATTCAAGAAAATTAGAAAAAGATTCCAAGGATACTGTATCAACATTTTCTTCATAATAAGCGTAAAGAATATACGAAACAGATTTTCCGAGTACAGAACATTCGCAATAGTGGCACAACATTTCCAAAATCGGTGCTACTACACTTGAAATTTGATATTTTTTGTCTTCATGATATTTACACTGGATTGTGGTTAGGCTGGTAGGTGATTGAATATCAATGTCCTCAATAACACCTTCAAGGGTAACTATTTCATCATCTTTTGATTGCAAAATTTCATAAATAGACTTGTTAAATTGATATAGGTATCCTTTAATCGTACTATCTGCTTGCCTCATATTATCACCACTCACCCTATAACGAGATATTTTGATCATACATAAGTGTCATATATCTACAATGGTACATTTTATACAGAGCATCATCCTCGTCCTAATCTTCTCCTCTGCATTTTTTTCCAAATATCCCTACATTTATAACAAACAGCCTCCTCAACACCTAACAATTTAGTAAGGACTTCACGATCCACCAAATCTAGTGCTTTTTCAATGTTGTCATCATTTCGGACGACGTGATCTACTTCTTGCAGAAGTTCACTTCTAAACACAGGGTCAATGCGTTGGATTTTCGGAAGCAAGATATTACCCATTTCTCCCGGAAGAATTTCAAGAACTCCTCCACCGTAACTTCTGCCACAGATTTCTGTAAAGGCAAAAGAAACGCTGTTATAATATGCAAGAAGGATATTTTCGGGATCTACACCATTCTTAAATTTCATCCTGTGCATAGTATCCGTTGATACTGCACCGCAACGGTTAAGGACAAATTTGGGATAAAGGTTATTTCGTCGCAGAAAAAAGGCATCTGGAACCCAAACAGAAGGAACAATATACCATCTATCACGGATTGAGCATTTATATCCTACATGTTCACTCTTTGCTTCCCCCGCCATGATATAATCTCTATATCCTTGAGGATAATCTTCATATGGAATATCAGGGAATCGGACTAAACGGGCCGGTTTACCCGCCGCTTTATTCAAATTCCAATCAGCTTCGGTAAAATAGATCCCATGTGCATGAGAACTCCGTCCGATTAGTGGGAGCGTTGCTTCTTCTAGATGATAATGATTTGTGACTTCTTCTGTGACAGAAAAATAGCCATTGTTTCCAGTAGTAATACCGACATTTATGAGCCCATATTCAGAAAATTTTGCAAAGCGATTGTCATTCCTTAACTTTTGGATTAACTTCATCTCATCGCCGTTGATGAAGTATTTTGTCCACTTTTCCTTGACGTGCTGCACTGGTTGAAAACCGTTCGAAGCCAAATCCAAAACATCGAATCCGCTCAGGTCATTCATTTCGATAATTCGGATACCTTTTTCCGCTTCTCCTTTTTCGCCTATAAAGACTACAACCTCTTGCTCAATATCAGGAAAAACAAGCTGTTCAAAGGTGATCAGAGTAATTTTAGCAAGGTGGTTTGCCAAGTAAAGCCGGAGATCTTCTGCATAGGCAACTTGTAGAATCTCAGCAGGAATCACAAATGCGATTTTACCTCTTTTTGAAAGCATTTGTACACTCGCTACCATGAACGCAACCCAAGCATTGATTAGCTTATTGGATTTCATGCCATGAGAAGTTAGTATCTGGGCCTGACACTCTCTTTGGCTTTCTTTTAGGTATTGATAACGAATATAGGGAGGATTACCCAAAATCAAGTCATAAGTTTTCTTACCCAAAGTCTCCTTGTAGAAGTCAAAGAAATCCTGATTAATCACTTTTACCTTCGGAGTATCTTTATACCTGCCAGACACTTTTTGAGCTTCTGGTGTTTCGATTTCAACCGCCTCAACTTTGCTGACTTTATCAAGCAACCCGGTCTCTTTTAGGGCGTCGAGAAAGACACCGTCTCCACAGCTTGGCTCTAATACGGCATCAATGTTTTCGGACGCAAAAAGGCGCACCATAGCGTTTGCCAACTTCTGAGGAGTGTAGTACGCTCCTCTTAATTTCTGTTTTGAACTGTCCTTTTTGAGTCTCATCTAAACTAACCTCACTTAATATTCAAGACGATAAACTCTCTCAATTAGGCCTTGAATTTTATGAATAAGAGCATTTTTCTCATCCTGCAGTACTGTAGCAATACGTTTTGCTGGATGATTCATAAGTTCTGCATTTATGCTGTAAATTCTATGACTGGAAGCAACTACATTGTCATGGATTTCTTTTTGTTTTCTATCGCTAAAATCTAGTTCGACAAACGGTAATGTTGACAGCACAAAAGTACCTCGTGCTGTAAATCCGTTCTCAAAATCGCTTCCTACAATCTCCAGGATCTTTTCGGTAATTGGATTAGACAGCCATGCTTGGAGATATTCCAGTGCATATGGGCTTCCTTCCTTTTTGGAAACCGCACAGTAGCCTGCAGTTCCGCCAGCCGCAATTAAAAAATCATTGGTATCTAGGATATACATTGGCTCTTTACTCAATATACCTACAATTAACTTAGGAGTATTAACAAAAGATGTCAAATGCTGTGTTCTTCCATATTGATACCAAGTGTCAGGAGTAGCACCAGAAACATCTCTGATACCTTGAGCTGACACACATTTTGGAACTAACCGACTATAGTTATCTTCTAAATATACAAATGTGCCCGGAAAATGAGATTTCATATAGTCAATCGTGAATAGACGCCCTTGTTGGTCATAGGGGAAAATAATTTGCTTATCCGTTGTTAAAAAACTATACGAATTTAGACCTTTTTCCGTTTTCTTTGTGGGTTTAAAATAAGGGCGCAAAATTTCACGTTCGATCTTATAATGCTTTCTATTCCGGCAAATTTCAATCGCAGTCGCATCTTCTGATACGATCTCATCTGAGGAGAACCAATAGATGGGAGTAGGACGTTCCGCACTTGTTTGAATTCCATTGAAGATTTCAGCGTGTTTTGTGATTGGAACAGCAACCTGATCCAGATGTTGGAGCATTGTTAAAAATGCAAAATCCGTTGTGAGTCTCCAGGGGAGCTTGTTGAGAATAGAGGAGCTAAATTCTATGGAACTGACTTTCTCTCCGACCCACAGCTTATTGGCAGAATCCACACCAGTGTAACGGAATTTCTCTTGTGGAGACTTACATAAAAGGAGGATGGAGCTATAAATAGTCTTATCCTCAAACAACTGTGCATCCCCAAAATCATCAAGGCTTACCAAGTATCGGCCTTTTGCAATTAAGTTTCGTAGATGTTCTCCTGCACTAATTTTGAAAAATTTGTTTGGGACAATATAACAAATGTAACCTGCATCCTTTGTTTTTCTGATAGCCTGCTCAACAAAAATAAAGTACTTATCAAATTGCTTGTATGATGTTTTATACTTTTTCTTATAGATTTCAACTTCGCTGCTGGGAAGAAGTGCATGCATGCCTTCGGTATTTACATAAGGAGGATTACCAATTATGGCGTCAAAGCATTCTCCATTATTGATTTTTTCCCAGTCAAACGGGACAATCTCCAATCGCTGGCTATCTGCTCCAGCAATGCCTATCAACTCTTTTTCGCTGACCAAGGCATTGCCAAAGAAAATATTTGCACTTAGGTCCGGCAAAATGGGCGAAACAGCTTCAACAGAAGGTTCGGTTTCGTTTTCAATCAGTTTGACCAAGAGAGAGAACTTAGCCACTTCTACAGCATGAATGTCAATATCAATGCCGTAGATGCACGAACACAAAAGTTTCTTCTTCTCGGCCAAAGGTAATTTATAGAGATCAATTCCTATCTCTTCCAAATGGTTTTGTTGACCAGCATTCAAATACCATTGCACACAATAGTTTTGAAGATAGGAAAATGCTTCTTCCAGAAATACTCCAGATCCACACGCGATGTCAGCAATACGTAGCTCTAACAATTCGGCCAGTGTTTTATTTTGGCAAACCTTGGCCAATGTTTTCTCAACCATATATTTGACAATTTCCGTGGGAGTTGTGACCACAGAACGATTGAGGCACACTCTCTTTTGTTGCAGGCCAATCGTGCCGTTTTCTAGCAGGACTAACTGCTCTGTTAAAAACAGCTCATAAATTTTACCTAACAGATGAGGTTCAATAATGTTAAAGAGGTAGGGACTCTGAGGGTAATATAACCCTTCAATCATATTCGTAATAACATCACAAGAGAGATCAAAAATGATGTCGTCACCCGAAAACATCCCGGAATTGTATCTTTGATCCGCAGCTCTAAACAGCTGCTCCAGACTTTCCTGCAATTGAGCTTTATCTGTAATGGCTTCTTTCAAATTATGATACAAAGGAAGATTTCTGTCCTCACAAATTCTCAGGAAAACAATCTGGTTGATAAACTCCTGCACAACATCATTCAGAACCTCCAAAGAGGTATATCGTCCACCTTTCGCATATAGTTCATTACTCAGAGCAATACGCCAGTTGTTAATCTGGGACAAAAACAGTTCATCAACTTGCTGTGTTTGGCCGCCAGAAGCAGGAAAATTGGCATCTAGATATTGATCAAACGCACCGGAATATACTGTGGATCTAGAAATCAAGCCGCAGATTTCGTCGAGTTTTTCTACATATTCGGAGTAATGGTAGAGCCGGTAACGCGCAACTGTACAGCTATCGTTTTCTAGCGGAAAATGGCAAGTATCATATATTGCTAAGAACTCGAAGTTAGTTAGAACGGATAACCTATGCTTTGCATTCCAACCATATTTTCTGGTCTGAATAGCCGGAGCATCAACTTTTGTAATGTCAACTGATGGTTTCTTAGCTTCTACGAAAAATTTCGCTACCCCTCGGAGCGTCATTGTATAGTCCGGACGATCTGAACGAGATGAATAATTTTCAGCAATAACTTCTCTATATTGAGGTGCAGCCCCTTTTTCATTGGCTACGTCCCATCCTAAAATTTTAAGAAAAGGGTCGATAAACTCAATGCGGCAAGAGTGTTCGTTATATGCCTTTTTAGTGTCTTTATAAAAATCTATGTTTGCATCAAAATGCTCAACCAGCTTTTGAAGTTCAACCTTATTATTCATCATCAAACTCCACCTTTCACTTCTCGTTGGTTGGCTTTTTTGCATTCTCCGGGATAATCCAAATGCGGCTTAACCGAGTTGCTCCAGGAATCCGATCCGTCTTGCACAGTTATTTGAACCTGTCGTGGAGTCACACCCTATTTTCAGCCGCCTCTTGAACTGTAATATAGCCGTTCATTCCTTAACACCTTTATCCAAAGATATAAAAAACCATTTTAATTATATTTGTTTAAACGAAATCTGTCAATCTCAAAAATTACAATTTTTGCTGTTTATCTACTTCTTTCAGTACACTCATATAGATTCCACTGGAATCCAGATACAGTTAATTCGATAGAAGTAGCAAGCAATGCATCGGGATATCCTTTTGCCAGTTTATCCTCGATACAGCTTGTTGGGTGCTCTGCCCCAACCCCCTGGACAAATTCATTTTGTTTTTTGTCGAACACACTTTGTGCGGCTTTTTAAAAACTTATAAACTGTTTATACAGCAATTTTAAATAGGCGCAGCATAGCGGAGAAAAATTGATGTTATGTTTCTAAGTGATTTTAATACATAGACTTCAGAAACTTTTATGTTCAGCTCTTCTTCTCGACATTTCTGTACCTACGATTTGCAAAAGTATATCAACTATAATTTCGAACGTTCAAGTGAAGAAATATCGATCATTATCTTCAATAGCGGTTCCCATAATAGCTCATCCGTTTTCGCACAAAAAGAATTGATACATGAAATATTCTCGTTAAAAGATTGCTGATCAGTTACCGATTCATTTAAAGTATTCAAATAGTGTATTGCATTTTTAAAACATTTAAACTCTTCTAGATAATTGTCTGGAAAGTCTCCTATAAGTTTAGTAAATACTGGACATTCAAAACACAATGTAACTATGCTAGTTTCACATTTTTCCGATTTCTCTACTACCACTTTAATAGTTTGTGTGCTGATATTTCCATGAATATTTTCTTCTAATAAACGAATACAGGTAGTTTGAATAAGTTTCAATTCTTCTCTTAGTTCTGTAAGGTATTGACACTCTTTTTGCATATTAGATATCTCATTCGTGCGCATATTCGCAAGTATGAAAAATACGATTCCTGTTAAACATCCAGCACTTGTACTTGTTAAAAATGAAGAAAGCCAAGGTGCAGACGAATAAAAGAAAAAGGAGGCAACACCAGAGACAATCAAAAGGAAACATATAATTAAAATTGCTTTTGTATATTTATGGACAATTTTCTTTTTTCTAAAATGCTGTTTCATATAGAGAACCACCTTTCAATTTGACTTCATTTTTTTAACCACTTGCTCTTTCGAAATAGATATTTTTCTTTCTGTTACCTGCATAATTACTAATATTATACTTCATTCTAGAGCATAAGACAAGATACAATTCTCAGAGAAATATCAGTAATCACATAGTTACAAATTATTGCGGCCTTGTTTTTTATCTCTCTTCTTTTCCTTTCTCTTTTTCCTTTTCCTTTTTTTCACCCTTCTCCACCTGCAAAATTTGATCCACATTCTTCTTTGCATCCCGATAGTTTTGCATTTCCTTTTTTAGCTTTGCAAATTCTTCCCCAAGCCCCTGCTTCTCATTTAAAAGTTTCCTGTATTCACTTTGAAGTTCTGAAACAGTAGGAAGTTTTTCTCCGTGAAAGGCATCAAATGCCTTCTTTGCCGCTTCGTGCTGCGTGATTTCTTCTGCGTACTCCCGATAAAACCCCGCCTTATCCTTTGCTTGTTGATACTTTCGATAAGTCTCACGGGTTTTGCTATACCGAATGATGTGATACTTTAAGTCAGCAACCTCTGCCATCTGCCCTTCCAATCGCTTCATCCTTCCCGAGAATTCCTGAAAACGAGCACTTACCTCTGCTTTCCTTTGTTCCAGCTGGGCATAATCCGAAATTCCGGCTTCGGTCAGGAAATTTAGTGTGCGGGCAGCTTCCTTTAGATTAAACACCTTTGCCCAATACTCATAACCCTTCCCCTTTCCTGCAGCCAGCTTACTTTGAATATCGATAAGAAGGTTTACCTTTCTTCTTTCTGGTACAGGAACTTTTGTCTTGCCATAAATCTTCTCCCGGAGCGATTCTTCAGAATACTCCGCACCCAAGGTTCTAGAATGGGTAAAGCGTTCCTGTCCGGCAGCTCGGAATTTAAGCACTCCATGTGCGCTGACTTCGTACCCTTCTTTGCGCATCTTCGAAAGAAACTCCTCAAAGCTTCGGCTTTCTAAAATCACGCGGTCAATCGTTTGACGAAGATTTGCTTTGTAACTGGTTCCCTTTTTCTCCTCTTTCCACTGGGCATAATGTGCACCCTTGCCCTTTGGAGCGGCAATCACTGACAACCCATGTTCCTGACACAGCCGATCTGAAATCTTCTGCAACAACAAATAGGAGTTTTTTACGTTGCGAAACTTTCCTGTACATTCAAGATTGGTGCTGTTAAATTCAATGTGGGTATGGATATGCTCCCGATCAATATGGGTTGAGACCACAAACGCATGATTCCCTTCGGTAAATTCCAGTGCCAGCTGATATCCCATCTGATGCGCTTGCTCCGGTGTGATCTCCCCGGGCCGAAAGGATTGCAGCAGAAAATAGGACAGCACATCCCGCTCCTTTGGCTGACTTCTTCCGGTCAAGTTTGCATAGAGCTTCTTACTGATTGTAAATTCCTCCGCGGCAGTTTCGGGTGAACACTGGTAGGTGGAAACCAGTCGTCCCCCGTCTGTCTTCTCCGGATTTTTTCCATAGTCGATTCGGTCTGCCAGATACTGTCGGATGCTTTTTCCATCGCTTATCTTTCTGGGCTTTAACTTTGAGATTGCCATCCTCTCCACCTCCAAAACAAAACTTATATCTCCAATTTCTCCATCAGCTTTTCAATCTGTTTCCAGACAGCAAGATATCCCTGCCGGATATCTTCCACATCTTCTGCATAAAGATTTCTGGTTTCATTGGCTCGACGGGCGATCTGATTTACATTGTTGGAAACATTCCGCAGAAGTCGGATCAGCTCCCGCACATCGCTCATATCAAGATGAATCACATACCCATCCAGCGCCATTTTTCTTAAGTATGCGCGCTGGTTTTTTGTGCCCAAAAGTGCCATCTTCTTTGCAATCAGTTCCTTTTCTTCCGGTGACACCTTGGTATAAAGTCCAATTGTCCGCCCTTCCTTTCGCTTCATCGTACCACCTCCTTGTTCGGTTTTTCCTGTGTTGATATTGGCGGTGTTTCAAATTGTTTGAGTGCCTTGAGGATGGAAGCCTTGTCCGCCTTTTCTTCTTGTGGAGCTTGATCCGTCTGTTTTTCATCCAGGTCAAGTTCCTTGTTTAGCAGTATCAGTCGCTCAGATTTCTGCATCAGTTCCTCTTCCTTCGGGAAAGG
>UMBF01050030.1_pt1 | contig 19551 bp, 19 predicted proteins | sample 1963901 | NCBI WGS metagenome assembly UMBF01 (sample SAMEA4835935, study PRJEB28245) | human gut metagenome | biome: gut microbiome; material: fecal sample | place: Denmark | collected 2008 | reverse complement strand
CACCCGGTGCAGGCGGGCCGAACCATATACCGCAAACCGCGCATTCCAACTACGTGGCAAGGTCGGCAACTATTCATCTTCTGTTTACCGATTTTGTCTTCCGACCCCTCGAACAGCCCATAGGCTAGTAACTGTCATGAAAAGGAATCGGCTCTGAATCGTATGACACGAGCCGCTATGACAGTTGATAAGAGGAAAGAAACAATGCGTAAGAATCTCTTCGTTCGTTCCATCGCGGCGGTTTCCGGCATCGTGATGCTGGCGTCGCTCGCCGCCTGTGGCGACAACACTTCGTCCGCCGGCAACAACTCCGGTTCCACCTCGACCGAGAAGATTACCGGCAGCTTCTCCGGCGCTGGTGCCACCTCCCAGCAGGCGGCCGAGGAAGCCTGGATCTCCGCCTACATGGCGGCGAACTCCGGCGCGAACGTCACCTACAACCCGACCGGTTCCGGCGCGGGCGTCACCACCTTCCTGAGCGGTGCCACCGCGTGGGCCGGCTCCGACAAGGCCCTCTCCGATGACGAGGTCACCCAGTCCTCCGACAAGGCGTGCGCCAACGGCACCACCGCGTTCGACGTGCCGGTCTACATCTCCCCGATCGCCATCATCTTCAACTTGAAGGGCGTTTCCGACGCCGGCAAGCACATCAACCTCGATGCCGACACCGCCGCCAAGATCTTCGACGGCAAGATCGTCAAGTGGAACGATCCGGCCATCGCCAACCAGAACAAGGACCTGACCTTGCCCGACACCCAGATCACCGTCGTGCACCGCTCCGACAAGTCCGGCACCACGCAGAACTTCGTGAGCTACTTCAAGGACCAGGCCCCCGACTCCTGGACCCATGAGCTCTCCGAGAACTGGCCTGACATCCCCGGCCAGCAGAGCGCCAAGGGCACCTCGGGCGTCGTCACCGCCGTCAAGCAGGCCGATGGCACCATCGGCTACGCCGACTTCTCCCAGGTCGGCGACCTGGGCACCGCGGCCATCAAGGTCGGCGAGAACTACAACGAGATCTCCGCTGACGCCGGTTCCAAGGTCATCGAGGATTCCGAGATCGACACGTCCGTCAAGGGCGACAACCGCGTGGTCGTGAAGATCAACCACGCCACCAAAGCCAAGGGCGCCTACCCGATCGTGCTGGTCTCCTACGACATCGCCTGCCCCGCCTACAAGGACGCCAACACCGCCAAGTTCGTCAAGAGCTGGCTCACCTACGTGACCAGCGACGAAGGCCAGAAGACCGCCTCCTCCGCTGCCGGCTCCGCCCCGCTGCCGAGCAACATCGTCGAGAAGGTCACCAAGTCCATCGAGGCCATCAAGACTAAGTGATCAGCGTGAGCTGACACGCCGTATGGCGGATGCCGCAGAACACCTGACACAATGAAAGGTGTCTGCGGCTTCTGTCGGTTGTACACGGCCGTGAAGCCACCATTGAAAATGCATACGAAGGAGAACCTGTGAGTTCGCAAGACAAAGCGGCAGACAGTCCGGCCAGTACAGGCAAGACCGGCGATGTCGTGTTCAAGACGATCGCCTATGCTGCCGGCATTCTCATTCTCGTCGCGCTTGCGGCGGTGTTCCTGTTCCTGCTGTTTCAGGCGTGGCCGCTGATCGGAGGCGATCAGGCCGCGAACACCGCCACCATCGAATCATTCACCGGCAACCGCGCGCACAACTTCTGGCAGTACGTGGGCCCGCTGGTGTTCGGCACAGTGCTTGTCTCCGCGCTGTCGCTGATCATCGCGTTTTTCATCTCGATTGGCATCGCCCTGTTCATCTCGCATTACGCACCCAAGAAGCTGGCGACCGCGCTGAGCTACGTGGTCGACCTGCTCGCCGCCATCCCGTCCGTCATCTACGGCCTGTGGGGCGGCCTGATTCTGGTGCCGGCCATCCAGCCGGTGTGGAACTGGTTCGCGAAGTACCTGAGGTGGACCTACATCTTCGATGGATCGCTCAATGACCCGTCGGTCGCCGACAGCCCCTCGCGAACCGTCGCCACGGTCGCCGTCGTGCTGGCCGTCATGATCCTGCCGATCATCACCTCGGTGTCGCGCGACATCTTCATGCAGACCCCGCGTCTGCAGGAGGAGGCGGCCATCGGCCTGGGCGCCACCAAGTGGGAGATGATCAAGCTGGCCGTGCTGCCGTTCGGCAAGTCCGGCATCGTCTCCGCATCCATGCTCGGCCTGGGCCGCGCACTCGGCGAGACCATGGCCGTCCTCATGATTCTTTCCCCCGGCCTGACGTACTCGATCAAGCTGCTGCGGGCATCCCAGAACCAGACCATCGCGGCGAACATCGCGGCGCAATACCCGGAAGCCGACCCGAACATCGGCGTGCCCGTGCTGATCGGCACCGGCCTCGTGCTGTTCGTTATCACGTTCCTCGTGAACTTCGTCGCCCGTAAGATCACCGAGAAAGCGAGCGCATGATGAGTGAAACAACTGTAAAGAGCACCATCAGCGTCGACGCGAACGCCGTGAAGAAGACGCCCGCCGCGCGCAACGACAAGCAACTGCCCGACATCGACTTCGACCGGTTCAAGACCAGCCGTTCTTTCGCCGCGTCCCGCAAGCGCAAGGACGTCTTCATGAAGGGCCTGATCTGCCTCGCCTTCATCATCGCGTGCATCCCGCTGATCTCCGTGCTGTGGACGACCATCGCCAACGGCATCAAGCGACTGAACCTCAACTTCCTTTCGTACAACATGTCCGGCGTCGTCGGCGGCAGCCAGACGCCCTCCGGCGGATACGGCGGCGTGCTGCACGCCATCATCGGTACGTTGGAGATCACCCTGGGTGCCATGGTCATCTCCGTGCCGGTCGGTCTGATGTGCGCGGTCTACCTGATCGAGTACGCGGCCCGCGGCAACAAGCTCGCCAAGTCCATCGGCCTGCTGGTCGACGTGATGAGCGGCATCCCGTCCATCGTCGCCGGTCTGTTCGCCTACTCGATGTTCTCGCTCATCGGCGGCCCCGGCACCATCAGCGGCTTCGAAGGCTCCGTCGCGCTTTCGCTGCTGATGATCCCGACCGTCGTCAAGACCAGTGAGGAGATGCTGAAGGTCGTGCCCGGCGACCTGCGTGAGGCCTCGTACGCGCTGGGCGTTTCCAAGCAGCGCACCATCTGCAAGATCGTGCTGCGCACCGCCCTGCCCGGCATCGTCTCCGGCGTCATCCTGGCCATCGCGCGAGTGATCGGCGAGACCGCGCCGCTGCTGATGACCGCAGGCTACGCGACGTTCACCAACGTGAACCTGTTCAGCGGCGAGATGACCACGCTTCCCGTGTTCGTCTACCAGGAATACAGCAAGCTGCGTGCCAACTGCCCGCCCAACGCCGGCTCCTCCTGCGTCACCACGATACCGATGGAACGCTCCTGGGCCGCCGCCCTGGTGCTGATCATCATCGTGCTGATCCTCAACCTCATCGGCCGTGTCGTGGCTCGCGTCTTCGCCGTGAAGTCCGAACGGTAAGCCGCCGTACACTGTATATACATCAATAAAGGAATTCATATGGGACAACGCATTGACGTCAAACATCTGAACATCTACTACGGCGACTTCCTGGCCGTGGAGGATGTCAACATCAACATCGAACCCAACAAGGTCACCGCGTTCATCGGGCCGTCCGGCTGCGGCAAGTCCACGGTGCTGCGCACCCTCGACCGCATGCACGAGATCATCCCCGGCGCCCACGTCAAGGGTGAGGTCGAGCTCGAAGGCAAGAACCTGTATGCCAAGGACGTGGACCCCGTCGCCGTGCGCCGCGATGTCGGCATGGTGTTCCAGCGCCCGAACCCGTTCCCCACGATGACGATTCGTGAGAACGTGCTCGCCGGCGTGCGCCTGAACAACCGCCGCATCTCCAAGTCCGACGCCGACGACCTGGTCGAGTGGGCGCTCAAGGGCGCCAACCTGTGGGAAGAGGTCAAGGACCGTCTCGACAACCCGGGCATCGGCCTGTCCGGCGGGCAGCAGCAGCGTCTGTGCATCGCCCGCGCCGTGGCCGTGCACCCGCAGGTGCTGCTGATGGACGAGCCGTGCTCCGCGCTCGACCCGATCTCGACGTTGGCCGTCGAGGACCTGATCAACGAGCTCAAGGGCGACTACACGATCGTGATCGTGACCCACAACATGCAGCAGGCCGCCCGTATCGCCGATTACACCGCCTTCTTCAACCTGAAGGCCGTCGGCGAGCCCGGCCACCTGGAGTACTTCGCGGACACCACCACGATGTTCAACAACCCCCAGAACGCCGAAGCCGAGCGCTACATCTCCGGTCGTTTCGGCTGATCGGCGGCGCGCTGGCGGATCGCATGCGTTGCATCCGCCCGCGCGTCCATCGCCACAAGACCCCGCCTCCGCGCGGGGTCTTCGCGTTTGTGAGGGGGAGCTCCGGAATAGAAGAAGCGACGGCGATGCTGGACAACTGCCGTGTTGTGCGATTTTGCAGATGTTGTACAACGACATTCTTGATTGTCACGCTCCGCTCCACCCGAGAACGTTCGCGTTGTTCCCGGTCATAGCATGATTCGACGCCTATCGTCTTCGGTCATACCGATACCCGTGCTTCCTCGCCAGTTCCTCTAGGCTGATTGCGATGACCTCGAATTCTATCGTCGCTCCGCGCTCGGCGAGTCGTCTTGCTATACGCAGGGCCAGTTCCGCAATCGACATCTCGTCAATCAGATTTTGAGCGGTCACGATGATTAATATCCAGCCGTGGGCCCGCAACCGTTCCCTTTTTTCGTTGTCTCGGCGCCACTGGACCTTATCCGTTCGATGATGATCGCCGTCATATTCCACTCCGACCTTGAACTCGACCCATGCGATGTCCAGCGAAATGGCTGCTCCTGAACGAAAGGTGATTCCAGGAACCACGACATTGCATCGTCCATCCGGTATTCCGTGGCGTTGAACGCCCAGCCGTAGCGAGCTTTCGGCGGGAGACCATACATTGGGGCGTACCAGTGTCATGGCTTGCCTGCAAATGCTTTTTCCTCGGAACGGCGGCATCTCTTTTATGAAACGCTGCAACTCCAGATACAATTTGTCCGCGTCCGGCGCGCCATTGCGCACCAGCATCGCGAGAATGGAATCTCCGAGCACAACAAGATCCTCTGTCGAAAGATATGGGGACAGCTGCGCCCACACATGAAACACGTGCAATGCGTGCACGCCATTCGATATGTGGATGAGTGATTGCGGAGTGCAATGGCTCCAGATGTGGACAATGACCGGGACGGATTTCAACGGTCGAATATGAGGCCTGCCGGATCGCGTCTGCACCGTGACATGCAGCGCGGCCGTGTCGAGATTGCAGTGGGAGGGCACCGGCACGCCTTGCAGTTCCAGAGCGGTGGTCATGCCGAAGAGCAGCTGGCGGTCGGACTGCCCTACCGTGGCGGTGCAGCGTTGCAGAGTCTGCCGCCTAATCTGTTCCAATGACTGGAACATGGTGGCTGTCGGCTCGCCCGGTATCGGTTCGTAATCGTTCATGGGCGCAACGCTAGCGGGTCGGGGGCCCGCGCGCCACCGACGGCGGGATTTCTGTGGATATGTGGATGGAGAACGGGTTATCCACATATATCCACAGGCCGTCCGGCACCATAACATCCATGACTTATGAAGATGTTATGGTGGGCGTGTTCGGGAAACCGGGCGAATAGCAGTTTGTCTCGCCGAGGCCGGATGGCCTCGCACATTCAAGGAAGCAGAGAAAGTATGGAGAAGTTCTTCCATTTGAAGGAGAACGGCACGACCGTGTCCACGGAGATCGTGGCTGGCCTCACCACGTTCTTCGCGATGAGCTACATCATCGTCGTCAATCCGCAGATCCTGCACCAGACCGGCATGCCGTGGGGCGGCGTGTTCCTGGCAACGATCATCGCGGCCATCATCGGCACGCTCGTCATGGGCCTGTTCGCCAATGTGCCGTACGCGCAGGCGGCCGGCATGGGCCTCAACGCGTTCTTCACCTACACGGTGTGCTTCGGTCTGAAGTTCACGTGGCAGGAGACGCTGTGCATGGTGTTCCTGTGCGGCCTCATCAACATCATCATCACCGTCACCAAGATCCGCAAGATGATCATCGAGGCGATCCCGCCCATGCTGCAGAACGCCATCGGTGGCGGCATCGGCATATTCGTCGCCTACGTCGGCATGCTCAACGTCAACCTCGTCACCTTCACCCCGAAGGACACCAAGGCCGCCGGCAAGGGCCTGGCCACCGGCGCCACGCCTGGTCTGGCCACGCTGAACACCCCGACCCTGTGGCTGTTCCTGATCGGCCTGCTGTTCGCCATCGTGTTCACCGTGCTCAAGCTCAAGGGCGGCATGCTGCTGACCATCGTCATCACCGCGATCATCGGCATCCCGATGGGCCTGACCAGCATGTCCAACTCCGTGTCCATCTCCGACACGTTCGCCCAGCTGCCGCAGACCTTCGGCGTGATCTTCAGCGCCGATGGCTTCCCGGCGCTGTTCTCCGACGTATCCAAACTGCCGCTCGTGCTGGTCACGATCTTCGCGTTCTCGATGTCCGACACGTTCGACACGCTCGGCACGTTCATCGGCACCGGCCGCCGCACCGGCATCTTCTCCGATGACGACATGAAGCACATGGAGGACGGCAAGGGCTTCTCCTCCAAGCTGGATCGCGCCCTGTTCGCCGACTCGATCGCCACCTCCATCGGCGCGATCTGCGGCACCTCGAACACCACCACCTACGTCGAGTCTTCCGCGGGCATCGCGGCGGGCGGCCGCACCGGCCTGACCTCCGTGGTCGTGTCCATCTGCTTTGCGCTGTCGATCTTCCTGTCCCCGGTGATCTCCGCGGTGCCGTCCGCAGCGACGGCCGGCGTGCTGGTCATCGTCGGCTGCATGATGGCCTCCAGCCTCAAGGAGATCGAGTGGAGCGACATCTCCGAGGCGATTCCGGCATTCTTCGCCGCCGTGTTCATGGCGCTCGCGTATTCGATCAGCTACGGCATCGCCGCCGGCTTCATCACCTACTGCATCGTCAAGACCTGCAAGAAGGAAGCCAAGAGCGTTCACCCGATCATCTGGATTGTCTCGCTGCTCTTCATCCTCAACTTCATCCTGCTGGCAGTGCTGTAATGGCATCTGCCCTGCCTTGAATCCCGGCCCCCGTTGGTTTTCCAGCGGGGGCCGGATTCGTATCGTGCCGTCTTGTGTGTTTGCTCTCTCGGCAATACGATGGATGTAAGGGACAGAACGGACTGCCCTATACCACCCGTCGCGACGATGGTGTTGACGGTGGGCGGCGATCCGTCCGCAGACGACGATCAGATCGTGGCCTGCGAGATCTACATCAGCGGCCAGCTGCTCGACAGCCAGTACCGGCGCGGCAAGGATGCCACGGTGACAGGCTCCTACAGCTCATGGCAGCAGGAGCCGTTCAACGGGCGCGAGGTTGCGATTGGCATACTGGACAATCAGAAACAGCTGGCAAAGATAAAGGCTGGGCCACAATAGGGTGGCCGATTTTCAGAGGTGAAAGAAAGCGATGTCCATAAATGAACCGAAGAATATCCACGTGGTTGCGCGGGCGTGACCTTCCATGGAGACCTGCCGCCGCCGTGATCGCGCAGGTCAAGGCCAAGGATCTGGGTGGGTATACGGATGAGTCCGTCCGGGCGGTGCGTGATGCGCTTGCTGCAGCCGAGAAGGTCGCTGCCGATCCTGATGCGACGCAGGCCGAGATTGACGCTGCGCTCGCAAGTCTGAATGCGGCCGTCGACGGGCTGAAGGCCAAGGATGACGGTGACAAGCCCGGCGCGGGTGATGGCAAGCCCGGCGACGGCAAGCCGGGCAAGGGCGACGAGACCAAGCCCGATACCGGCGAGAAGGGCGGGCTGAGCGCCACCGGTGCCGGCATCGTTCCGATCGCCGTCGCGGCCCTGACGCTCATGGCCGGTGCGGCGCTCGCACTGGCCAAGCGCTGAGACGACATGGGGCGGTCGGCCCGTCGGACGGAGAATTTTCGTCCGGCGGGCCGATTATTTGCAGCCTCCGACCACAACACGCCCGGAGTGCGTAGCACAATCGTCGCGTGCGTTTGCGGGAATCGGCTCCATGGCGGCGTTTCATGAAATTCGGCATGCCGATCTTGCTGAGCACTCCGGGCGTGTCGCGATGGAATGCCGCCTGTTTAGTCAACATTCCGGACCGACGCGAGCCGCATAGGTCTTCGCTGGCAAATCCTCACTTATGGCCACGATTGCCGTGAGAAACTTATGGTATTGGCAGCGTGGCGTTGATAATGCTTGGCGCCGTGAAGGGATAGCGAGGTCTGCGACATGAGGAACCGTGTGATTCATCGCAATTCGCCGTTCCGTCTGCTCGCCGCGGCGCTCGCCGTGCTGACGTTGACCTTATTGGCGGTTATGGTGCCGTGCGAGGGAGAAGCGCACGCAGCCGCGCCCATCAAGATCGCATGCGTGGGCGACAGCCTTACGGACGGCTCCAAATCCAGTGGCGGCAAGAAAGGCGACACCGCATATCCGGCGTGGCTCGGCCGCATCCTCGGCAGCAGCTATGACGTGCGCAATTTCGGCGCCGCTGGTGACACGCTGCTGCGGGGCACGGGCTGGTCATATTGGGATTCGGCCGAATTCCGGCAGAGCAAGGAGTTCGCCCCCGATATCGTCATCATCATGCTCGGCACCAACGATTCCAAGGACGCCTACTGGAACGAGACACTGTACAGGACCGAGGCGAAGGAGCTGGTGAGGGTGTACCGGGATCTCGCCAGCCGACCGGTCGTGTATTTCGCGAGTTCACCGCACTCATACCGGGTCGCCCCCGGTACCAAATATGTCTCCGTCAACTCCGTGAACAGGTTACATCCCGTACAGGAGTCGCTGATCCGTGACGAGCGTTGGAACACCATCGACCTGTACGCGGCGACCGCGAACCGGCGGCAGCTGTATGACGCCGACGGCGTTCACTTCAACGACGACGGGTACCGGTTCCTCGCCGAGCAGATCGCAGGCGTCATGCACCGGTCGGCGCAGATCATCGGCTCCACCGGAAGGGAGCGGGTCATCGCAAACGAGACGGAGAACGGCGCCACGAAAAGAGCCGGCGTGGAATTCGGCCTTACCTCGCAGGGTACCGCCGCCGGGAACGCCGGCGATTCGTCCGATGGCAACGGGAAACGGGATGCCCTGCGCGGCTCCGATGCCGTCGTGGCCATCATAGCCATGCTGTCGGCGGGCATTACCGGAGTGGCGCTCGTGCTGGGCGGACGGTCGCGACACGCCCGGGTTGAAGGTGTCCGCTCGCGGCCGTATTCTATATGACTTGTAAACCACAGACCGTTGGTTGGAGTGTGCAAGCACTCACGAAGTTTGGTTCGCCAAGCCAGCGCAGGTTGAGAAATATGTGCCTGTAATACGGCTCGCCGGAAACGGTTGTATGTTGCTCTGCCTGTGCGCAGGGCTTTTTTATTGCCCTGGCAGGGTGCGCGGGACTTCGCAGGATCAATGGCCGATCTAGGAAGGAACGCCATGAAGAGGCCCGAAAAGGAAGCGGTAGTCGCTCAGCTTACGGAACAGTTCCGTGACGCCGACGCTGTCTACCTGACCGAGTACCGCGGGCTTACCGTTCCGCAGGTTTCCGAACTGCGCGAAAAGCTAGGCCGCGATACTTCCTACACTGTGGCTAAGAACACGCTGGCGCGCATCGCCGCCAAGGAAGCGGGCATTGAGGGTCTTGACGACCTGCTCAAGGGCCCGACCGCCATCACCTTCGTGAAGGGCGACTTCATTGAGGCTGCGAAGACGCTGCGTGACTTTGCCAAGACCAACAAGGCTCTCGTTATCTCGGGCGGTTATGCCGACGGCACCGTCTACGACGGCGAGGGTGCTACCAAGCTGGCGGACATGATGTCCCGTCCGCAGCTGCTCTCCAAGTTCGCAGGCGACCTCAAGGCCACGACCGCCAAGGCCGCGTACCTGTTCGTCGCTGTGCCTACCAAGGCCGTGCGTACGATCGACGCTCTGCGCGAGAAGCAGGAAAAGGCAGCTTGATTCTCATGCGGCTTGCCGCATGAACCACAATCGGAAAACAACACACATCAGGCGGACGGCAATCGCTGAAGGCCGCCGCCAGAATGAAAGGAAGCCATCATGGCTAAGTACACCAACGAAGAGCTGCTGGAAGCTTTCGGTGAAATGACCCTCGTCGAGCTCTCCGAGTTCGTCAAGGCCTTCGAAGAGAAGTTCGACGTCGAGGCTGCCGCTCCGGCCGCCGTCGCCGTTGCCGCTCCGGCTGCCGGCGCTGCCGCCGAAGAGGAAGAGAAGACCGAGTTCGATGTCGTCCTGACCGCTGTCGGCGACAAGAAGATCCAGGTCATCAAGGCTGTCAAGGCCATCACCAACGCTGGCCTGGCTGACGCCAAGGCCATGGTTGATGGCGCTCCGAAGGCCATCCTGGAGAAGGCCAAGAAGGAAGACGCCGAGAAGGCCAAGGCTCAGCTGGAAGAGGCTGGCGCCACCGTCGAGCTCAAGTAATGATCGCGGGAGTGAAACCCGCACATTGCAGCTTTTCACAGACCCTGCTGTCGCACATGCGGCCGCAGGGTCTGCGCGTATGCGGCGGTCCGCGCACCGGAGCCGAGACCGCTTCTGTGAACGCCTGACACGGCCTGACATGGGCGTTCCGCACCGGTGTGCGCTACAATCCGAAATACCGGCATCAATGCGATAATGTTGTCAATTCATCGGTCATCAATCCCTGAAAACACAGCGGGACATGACACAATGGCACATAGTATGCGAACGAGCGTGAAAGGAAGGGCGGCACGTGACTGGCGATCAGCGGACGATACAGCAGTGGACGGTGAGAATCGGTGGCATCGATCAGAAAACCGTGAAGCCGGGAGACAACATCGAAATCGGGCGCAAGCCGTTGCGGCCGTTGCCCGATGACGGCACCGAACGCCTGGAGATAGCGGACGGCACGCGGTCCATGTCGAAACGCCATGCGACCTTCGCGGTGAGTCAGAACGGCGGCGGCACCGTGCGCGATCTGGGCTCGACCAACGGGTCATATGTGGTGCGGGGCAATGGCGATCTCATGCGTCTGCCGCCGAACGTCGATTTCCTGCTGCCGACTTCACCGATGCGCCTGCAATTCGGCGATGTCCCCGTCGATTTCATTCGTGTGGAGCAGCCGGTGAGCGACACGTTTGTCGTGCCCGACCTGTTCGGATACGCTTTGGAGACCGTCAAGCAGGAGCCGGATGTGGCCGACATGTCGGTGGATGACATTCTTGACCTGCGTGCCGGGGAACCTACCGCCGCGATCAGCGCTGCCACCGTGCGCAAGCGTGTCGGTGAGCTGAATGCCGCCGCATCGCAGACGTTCCCGCCGCAGAAGACGACCACGGCGGATGGATTGGCGGCGGATTCCGCGGCCGGCGCCGCTGAGCTGGATTCGGAGCTTGCCGTTTCGTCGGATGCTGCCATGCCCATTGAGGCCGCGGTGCTGGCCGAAACCGTGTCGCCGGCTGAGGCCGACGCTGCCGAGAGCGATGCCGAGACCAAGGTTCCGGAAGCCGCCGAGTCCTCCGAGAATGCGGCGCCTGCGGATGCCGTTGATGCCGCGGACGCGGCCGTATCCACTGAGACTGCGACATCCGATACGGCATCGCCTGAAACCGTGACTTCTGGAACCGTGGCATCCGAGTCCGCCGCGGATACGGTACCGGCTGATTCCGCTGTATCTGATTCTGTAGTGACCGCGGCCCAATCGCAGACCAACGATGAGCCGAGCGAGCCCGATTCCATGCCGTTGAACGTGGCCGATGCTAAGCCGGTGGTGGCGTTGCCCCGCGACCTGTTTGCCGACGCGCTCGCCGAGGACAGCGAAGAGGCCGGGCAGTCCACCGCGCCCGCAGAGCAGGCGGATCAGTTGGCGAACGGACAGCCGTCCGACGACCGATTCCAGCAGGCGTCATCCGATCAGGAGGCGCACGACGACATCCGTCAGGCGGTGAACGAGGTCGCAGCCAACGCGGCCGGTGTGGAAGTCACCGCCGGCGCCGTGGCAGGCGACGGCGTCGTGAAAGCCGATACGGACATCGCCCACGGGGAGATTCCGGAAGAGCACCGCCGGTTCGCGCAACCGAACGACGACGAGGCGGACTCGACCGGTTCGTTCCGACCCGCATTCGAGCCGGGATCGGTGTTCGAACTCGTGTCGAAAGGCAGGCTTGCCGCCGCCGAACCGAAAATCGAAGTCAACGGGTACACCTCTGACCAGGCGAAGACCACGGAAGACTACACCGAGCAGTTCGCCATCGCGAATTGCGAAGAGCTGCTGCCGTTCCTTGCCATGAATCCATTGCTGTACGATGACCTCTATAATTGGCTGGAAGATCAGGGCAAATCGGACATCGACGCCGCGCTGGAGAACAATGAGGGCTACAAGAGTTACCGCAAAGCGGTAGGGAAGTGAGTCGGGTCATGAGCGAAAGCCTGCAACAGGCGCCCCAATCGCTGGAACGCATGCGTCAATGGCATGAGCAGTACCGCGCCGGATTGGTGCCGTCCCCATTGGAGGACATCAACCAGCTTGGGGCGAAGCTCGATTTGACCCATGCGCATCCCTCCGGCATCGCCCAGCTGTTCGCGGGAGGCCGCGCGTCGCTGGATCTGCTGTTCCGCGACAACGGCATGCTGCGTGCGGCGAACCGCCGACTGGAGCGGGTGCTTGACGAGAAGGCCGCGAAACTGCGCGTCAGCGGCGTCGCGGAACTGTCTCTCACCGTGGGAGTCGCCACATGGGACGACGGTGCCATGCCGGTGCTGCTGTATCCGGTATCCGTGCAAAGCGCCCAGGATGAAGGCGATGTGGCGGTGATCCGGTTCGTCGGGCATGTCCGGCTCAACCCCGCGTTCGTGACGGTGATGCGCGAGCAGCACGTCGAACTTGACGAGCGGGAGCTGTTCAACGGCGCCAACTACGAGAGCGGCACGCCCGAAACGTCCGCGGTGTTCGCGGCGATCACCAAGCGTGCGGAGAAGGTGTTCCCCGATTTCACCATCGAGCGGCAGATTATCCTGGGCTGCTTCATGTCGCCCGGCTCGCTGATTCTTGCCGAAAGCCAGCACATCATCGATACGCTGGCCGAGGGGGCGACCGGCAACACGGTGCTGGACGCGCTCGCGGGCAGCAAGGAGGCCGCCGAAGCGCTCAAGGACTCCAGCGCACCTGCGTTCAGCCCATTCGACGCCGATCCGCACAACGAGTTCGAAGTCGGCGATGTCGACAACGCCGTGCGGTACGCGGCCGATATGGTCGCAGCCGGGCATTCGCTCGGAGTCGATGTCGTCAACGGGCGTGACACCGCCGATTACGCCGCCGCCATCGCGTCGCGCTGCGTGATGAACGGCCGCAGCGTACTGTACGTGCCGTGCATCGCCGATCAGAAGCGTCGTTTCCGTCAGGCCATCAGCGCCAATGAGCTCAGCGGCCAAGTGCTCGACGTCTCGGACGAGCGCTGCAATGACAGCATCGACCATCAGCTGATCGCCGCGGTCGGATTCCAGCCCGGCGTCGCCAGCTCCCGGTTCGACCAGATCGCCGATGAGCTGGTCGGCGTGCGTTCCCGTCTCACCCGGTATCTGGGGGACCTGCACTGCACTGACAAACAGTGGGGCGTGTCCGCGTACCAGACCATACAGAACCTCGCCGAAATCGCCACGTTGCCCGCGCATCCCGCCACCCGAGTGCGGTTGCGCAAGGAGACCGCGCGTGAGATCGGCGGTCATCTGGATGAATGGGCGGCGAAGCTCAGGCGTGCCGGCGAGCTCGGCGAATTCACGCTCGGACCGGAGGATACCGCTTGGTTCAAGGCCTCCATTACGTCCGAGGACGAGGCTGTGACCGTCTACCAGCGTGTGGTTGATCTGCTGCGCAAGTTGCTGCCGTTGACCCGTGAACAGGTGTCGTCCACCGTGCAGACATGCGGGTTCCCGATACCGAACACCGAGCAGGAGTGGGGCCGTCAGGTGCAGGTGCTGAAGAACCTGCGCCGCGTGCTCGACGTGTTCCAGCCGGAGATCTTCGAGCGCGACATCGACGCGATGATCGAGTCGAGCAAGTCCAAGGCCGAACGCAAGGCCGAAGGCACCACTATCGGATTCTGGGAGCGTCGCCGCCATATCAAGGAGGCCAAGAGCCTGCTGCGCGTGGGCGCACAGGTCGAGAACCTGCACGATGCGCTGCAGGTCGTGGCCAAGCAGGCCGCGCAATGGCGCATGTTCGTGCCTCACGGCGGGTGGCCGGTGCTGCCGAACAAACTCGACGACATCATCGCCACGCAGGAGGAGCTGGCCCGCGACCTGACGGCGCTGGACGCCGTACTGTCCACCACCGTGCAGGGCGGCGATCTGGAATCGCAGGATTTCGTCGCCGTCGAGGAACGCCTGAAGGCGCTGTTCGACGACCATCTCGCGCTGGACACACTGCCGGAGCGCTGCCGTCTCGAACATGAATTCCAGACGGCCGGGCTCACCGAACTGGTCGAGGACCTGCACACGCGCCGTGTGCCGGTGGAATCGGTGGATGCCGAACTGCAGCTGGCATGGTGGACCACGGTGTTCGAGAACATCGTGCGGGCGTCCGCGATCATCTCCAATCAGGATGGGTCGGCGTTGCAGTCCGCTGCGGATCGTTTCGCGCAGGTGGACACCGAACACGTGCGTTCGGTCGGTCCGATGGTCGCGCAGGAATCCATGCGCCGCCTGTGTGAAATGCTGTTCTCCCGCACGCAGGAATCCAACCAGCTGCACACGGTGCTGGCCGGCAAGACCCGCATCCCGCTCAGCCGGATACGCCGTGACCACCCCGAGATCCTGGCCGCGGCCAAGCCCATCATCGTGGCGACTCCGGCCACGCTTGCCGCGCTCACCGATCCGACGACCCTCGCCGACGTGGCAATCATCGACGCGGCCGCGCACATTCCGGCCATCCAGTTGCTGACCATCGTCTGCCGCGCGAAGCAGGTGGCCGTGCTGGCTCACCGGTCCACCGTGACCTCGCCGAGCGTGAAGGCGCTGATGGAGCTGCTGCCGAGCGTGAAGGTCCGCTCCCACCCCGTGCGGCGCGCGCCCAGGCTCGCCGCGTTCTTGGAATCCCAGGGGTATGGCGAGGTGCGCTATGACGTCACGACCGAGCCGTCGCAAGGCCGGGTGGCCTTCCACAAGGTCGAGGCGAACGGAACGCCGGTCATGGCCACCGGATTGGTCGAGAGCAGCCAGCAGGAGATCGATGAGGTCGTCCGCATCATCACCGAACGCGCGGCGAGTTTCAACGTGGTGCCAGTCGGCTACACGCTGACCGTGGTCACGCTCACCGACGCGTTCCGTTCGCGACTCGGTGCGGAACTGAAATCGCTGGCGTCGAAGAACAAGACCATGGGGCAGTTCCTGCGCCACGTGCGCATCGTCGCGCTGCCGGAGATCGCCGGGGCCCAGTCGACGGACGTGATTCTGTCGTTGTGCTACGCGAAGACCGTGCATGGGCGTCTGCTGCAGCAGTTCGGCGTGCTGGAGGGCGAAGGCGGACGTGCCATGCTGCTGGATGCGCTGGCGCTGTGCGACCGCCATCTCGATATCGTTTCGGCGTTCGACGAGTCTGATCTGGACGATGAGCGACTTCACCAGCCCGGACCGCAGCTGCTGCATGCCATGCTGCGCTGGGTGGAGCAGCTGGACGACCACGTGGTGCGTCCGGTGACCATCACCCGGTCGAACAATGTGCTGTTCAATGATCTGGCGGAGCGCGTGCGGTCCCGCGGACTGAACGCCGCCGTCGACTACGGGTTCGACCGCGGCCTGCACATTCCGATGGTCGTCGGGTTGCCCGACAAGCCGTTCGCGCTGGCCGTGCTGACCGACGACGCGCAGTTCATGAGCGTGCAGTCCACGCGTGAACGGCATCGCGGCCTGATGCAGGACCTTGCGTCGCTGGGCTGGTCGGTGATGAGCGTGTGGAGTGTCGGCGCATTCGTCAACCCGGACAAGGAGGTCGATGCGATCGTGTCGCGCATCGGCGAGATCTACGGGGATGTGCGATGAGCGGCGATACTACTGGTGACGGGGATCGTGTGGCCGCAGATGCCTCGGAGCCAAGGCCGTACAGTGCCTCGCGTCGTACGCGGCGCGAGCACAAACGCGTCGTGTTCCACGGAACCGAGCGCTTCGATGCAGACGGCGTGAAACTCGAACCGGGCGATATGCGTACCGAGCAGCAGCGCGAGGCCGACGACGACAAACGCATCCTCGGCGAACTGCCACCCCACTGGGCCATCTTCAACGACAAACGTTGAGTGTGGTGACCACCCCAGTCGCGCGAACAGCGAGACTGGAGGTGGCTGCTGCGGCTGAGCAACTGCAGCTATTGCGCAGTGACGGCCATAATCGGACCGAGTTCCTGTGCGTTGATGATTGATATGGCTTCGTCGGGAGTCAAAGCGAACGTGATGAGCGTGCCGCCGGTCATCGCATCGTCATGGGCGGCATCCATCGCCGTGGCCGATCGCGCGAGAACGCATGACCGGCCGCCTGCGGATTCGTCACGCGATGAAGTCGTACCAGTCGAAGCGTCGCAAGGGGTGCCGGATACCAGATCCATGACATCACCGGCCGCGATGCCGTCCACAGTGCCGGTGACCCGTACATCGATCACCGTCTGACCGGGTTCCGCCACCGGCCGCCGCGAAACTATGGCGCCGAACAGCGGCTGCCCGGCGGCGATGTCCGTCTGCGCGATGCCTCCCGCCGCCTGATTCGCCGCATCGAGCGCCGTATCCCAACCATCCGATACGGGCATCTGCCGGATCTCCACGTCCTCCGCGCCGATACGCGCGCCGCGTGGGATGAGCCGTGCCGCCACCACGACCGGTTGCGTGACGATGCTCGCCGTCACGCATTGCAGTGTCGCGAATGCTGCAATGGCCGTGCAACAGGCCGCCATCAGCCGCCGTGTGAGCCGCAGCATCCGACGTTGGCGCAGCGTGGGGCGCTTCAGCTTCTCCAATATAGAAAAAGTCACCATGCAAGCATGGTGACTGAACGTTGTTCCGATGCGCAAGCCGTGACGAAAATGTGGTCGAAGGCTCGGCAGTTATCCACATCTTGGGCGTGTCGCACATGCGCGGGCCGAGCACTGGCCGCCGGAAGACGGCGAACGCGCCAATGGCAGCTGCTTATTTGCCGGAGCCGCCGCGCCCGTCGGTGCGGTAGAAGCCGTGCCCCTTGAACTCGATCGGCACGGCGGAATACACCTTGCGCACCTGCTCTTGCCCGCACTGGGGGCACACGGTGATCGGGTCGTCCTCGAACGACTGCTGCTCGGTGAAATCGTATCCGCAGTTCTTACAACGGTAATGATAGGTTGGCACGGTTCCTCCCTGGTCGAAGCTCATTATATGATTCCGGCACGTATGCGATGCCCGGCATACGCATCAAGTCCGTTCATATCCTAGTCGTCACGCGGACACCGCGCCGCTCGACGTCTCGTTTTGTTCCCTCCGCGAACTTGCGCGGATGGCGAACTACAGGCGTTGGGCTCCCTGCGGCGTGACCACCCAGTCGACCGGGATATCGTGAGACTGGCGGGGCAGGTCGTCTGCCATGCATTCCCACGGCCAGCAGACGGCGACGACCGGCACGCCTCCGCGTCGGTATGTCAGCGCGCGGTCATACCAGCCGCCGCCGCGCCCAAGCCGGACGCCATGCGCATCCACGGCCAGCGCGGGCACGATGATCAGGTCGGCATCGCCAAGGGCCGCCGGGCCAAGCGTCTGCGTATCCGGCTCATCCGGCCGTTGTGCCATGCCGGTTCCCTCGCAGGTCACGCCATGCAATGAGGCCATGTCGGGCAGCAGAGCCCATCCCACGTCCAGACCGGAGCCCAAGCGCGGCACAAGGACGCGCAGCCCGCGGTCGAGCAGCAGGGACAGCAGCGGCCGCATGGGGATTTCGCTGCCCATCGACACGTAGGCGGCCACGGTCGGCGGCCGGTGTCCGCGGCCGTGTGGCGCGGACATGACGCCAGACGTGCCGGCCTGCACGCCGACCAAGTCCAGCAACGGCACAATGTGTTCGGCCAGTGCCGCCGCGGCCGCGTCCCGTTCCTGCCGCGTCACGGTCTTACGCCGCGCGATGGCGTCCCGTCTCAGCTGTCTCTTGCGCAGATCGTCCGACATATCGGCATCGGTCGTCTGCCGGCGTTGGCAAAGGTTCATGGTTACGTTCTATCACGGACGAATGTCCGTCATCGGCGGACGGTGCGCCGTGTCGGAGACGCGACGATGGCACAATGGGTGCGTGTCCGTTTTGCAATCGATATGCGCCGTGTTCCGGCAGCCGGCAGCGCCATCCATCCGCGTGCCGCGGTGGATCGGCATTCCGCAGTGCCCGATAAAGCTGCGGCCGATCACGGCGGACGACGAAGAGGAGTGGAACGAGGTGCGGTGGCGCAACGATGCGTGGTTGCATCCATGGGAGTCAGGCGATCCCATGCACGGCTCGCCGATGACCTACAACCAGTGGATGCAGCAGATGCGTCACAACGAGCAGACCGGCCGCGGAGTGGTGTTCGCTATCGATTATCATGAGCATATCGTCGGCCAGATTTCGCTGGGAGCGATAGATCTGGGATCCATGCGCACCGGTGTGATCGGGTATTGGGTCGATCAGCGGTACGCGGGGCATGGCTTCGCACCGATGGCGGTGGCGCTGCTCGCCGACTGGGCGTTCTGTGATCCGACCGGCCCTCGGCTGCACCGCATGGAAATCGCATTACTGCCGGAAAACGAGCGCTCCCGCAGGGTGGCGTGTAAAGTGGGGTGTCATTATGAGGGCGTGCGGCCCCGGTACATGTTCGTCAACGGGCAGTGGCGCGATCATGAGACCTACAGCCTGTTCGCCGAGGACGCCGGCGACGGGTTCATCCATCGTCTGATAGCTCGACACGCCATGCCGGAATCAGTGCAATCGTAAGGGGAGTCTCCTATTCTTAAGGACATGGGTTATGAGTCGCTGAGCACCGTGGTGGTGCTGGTGATTCTGATGGTTATCGCGGTTGGCTGGCTGCCCAGGCGGACGGTCAACAGCATGAAAAAGGTGGCCGAGCACCGTCAGGACAGGTACTCGTCGTCGTTGCATCTGGTGGATGCCGACAGCGGTACTCGATTCTCCGACGAGCATACGCCGCAGCCGAAAGGGGCTATTATGCAGCGGGCGCAAACGAGCACCACGACGCCGACCACGGCGAAAGTGGCGCATATTCGCGAGCTTCGGCGTGCGGCGGTCCGTCGTCGGCGCATATTGGCGCTATCGCTGCTGCTGATCACGGTGCTGGTGCTGGTGCTGTCGATGGTTCTGCCTTTCAGCGCCCTGTTCGCGCTGATTCCGGGCGTGCTGCTGGCGGTCGTGTTGGCGTTGGGCGTGCGGGCCTCCAGTCAGGCCCGTCGCTGGGAGCATGCGCTGGCCGAGGCGCGG
>UMBF01013485.1_pt1 | contig 19627 bp, 18 predicted proteins | sample 1963901 | NCBI WGS metagenome assembly UMBF01 (sample SAMEA4835935, study PRJEB28245) | human gut metagenome | biome: gut microbiome; material: fecal sample | place: Denmark | collected 2008 | reverse complement strand
GCGCGTCTGCCAGTTCCGCCACATCCGCTTATTTTGTTTGGCCGCCTCACCGGCGACGAGTATTATTATAACCAGCAGTACCACTTTTGTCAACAGATATTTTCATATTTTTTTTAATTTTTTCAAATTTGTTTTGCAAAGCAAGAAACAAAACGGTAGAACGTCGCTTCCCGCTTGCCTATCTTTTGCTTTTGCCTTTTCTTTCACACAAAAGTGTTTCCTTTACTTCGTGTGCGGCTCCGGGCTGCTGTCAATCAGAGCTTGGCGCAGCGGAAGGAAGCTGAAATGAAAGTCATCATACCCGCTCTTGCACTCCTGCAGATAGCGGCGGGAAGGAACACCCAAGGGGTGGCTGGCGGGCAGGGTGTAAAGGATTGCTTCAATATTATGCAGAACTTCCCGTCGCGTAGTGACGTCCCAGACACACTGTACCTGCATTGTCTGCTTCTGGTAGAAATAAGGAACCCCCGCATAGACATCCAGAGCCTGCTCGTCTTTATCAGAAATCTCATAAACCCCGCAGCCCACCATAGACGGGCACCAGGGCTGCTGAAAATCCGTGGTCAAAAAGCAGCCGTTTTTGGAACCACGGAAGACCAGGCGCGCACCGAATAAATATGTATACCCGACCACACGGGCATTGGGGCAACGCTGGCGCATCTGCACCAGGTTGAGGTTGGGACCGTAAGCCAAGTAATACTTCATTTTCAGTTTGCCTCCATTTTACAATTCCGTAATAATTATATTGTAATTCTGATATGTCGATAATGCAAGGCACCAAGTTACACAAACTTATTACCTTGGGATTGTTGGGGTTTCTGTTGTTCCGCTGTTTTTATGGGCAATTACGGTATAAATAGTTTAGATTGTGAGATTTCACCTCAAAATCGGACGGCAACGGCATGACTGGATGGTTCTAAGATCATATCGTTTTTTCATGTGTTTACAGCTTTTCAGGCTGGTGAAAATATGCTATGATAAAGTTGTTCATTTTGGATTGCGGCGTTGGAAAAATCGGGGCTCTGTCCCCTGCCGAATCCGCAGCAGGCCGTGGTAGTGGCGGCTGAACATCATGATGGCCAGGGCCAAAGTTAGAATGCCGCTTTCTGGGCCATAGGAAAGCCACGCGGGCAGGATGGCCAGCGCTGGGATCACCACAGCCCCCAACGGCAGGTAGCCGAGCCACAGGACCAGTGCCCCGCCAGCGATGCAGCAAAGCGTGCCCCAAAATGGAAGATACAAAACGAGCCAAACGCAGGTTACCGCAACCCCCTTGCCGCCGCGGAACCTTGCCCATGCGGGATAGTTATGGCCCAGCACTGCGCCAAGCCCGGCATATAAAATCGACGCCTGCCCGATCAGTGGTGCCGCAGCATAATACGCCGCACCGCAGGCAGCAACCGTTTTTAACGTATCACCTGCCAGGGTTAGCAGCCCGGCCCCCTTGCCCAGTTGGGCCATGATATTAGCCATGCCGGGGTTGCCGGTGCCAAGCTGCCGCGCGCTTTTGCCAGAAACAACGCGGGCGACAACTTCTGCCGTAAGAAAACTGCCGAACAGATAACCCAGCAGGATACAGGCCAGCCGGGCGGCCAAGGCGTCTGGATGCATAAATGATAGCTCCTTTTTACCACTGTTTGGGCAGCGGTTGTCTTTTATTATATTATAGTCCCCTGTGCAAGGGGGCAATACGAGGGATATTCATGAATTTTGATGAGCTGAAACAGCAATGCCTGGCGTGCCAGCGCTGCGGATTGTGTGAGACCCGCACCCATGTGGTGTTTGGGCAGGGTGTGCCGGACGCCGAGGTTCTTTTTGTGGGCGAAGGCCCCGGCGCCAACGAGGACGCACAAGGCCTGCCGTTTGTGGGCCGCAGCGGCCAGCTGCTGGACCATTACCTGGAAGCGATTGACCTTGACCGCAGCAAAAATATTTATATTGCCAATATTGTTAAGTGCCGCCCGCCAGAAAACCGCGACCCTACCCCGGAAGAATCCGCCGCCTGCCTCCCGTGGCTGCGCATGCAGTTCCGGCTGCTGCGCCCAAAAATTGTGGTGTGCTTGGGCCGCATTGCCGCCCAGCAGATGATTGGAAAAGACTTTTCCGTCACGCGGGACCACGGTAAGTTTTTTGATAAGCAGGGCACATTGTTTATGGCAACTCTGCACCCGGCAGCGCTGCTGCGCAACCCAAAAAGCAAAATATCCGCGTTTGAAGATTTTGTAGCCCTGCGCGAGAAAATTGAGCAGGTGTGTGACCATACCTATAACCGCAGCTGACTGCCCCTGACAGGAGGACGAGCCCTTGCAGGAACCTGTATCCCCAATACAAATCACGCTGCCGGTGCGCCAGCTGGTGGAATTCTTGCGCCGGGCTGGCAGCATTGACAACCGCTTTACCGGCTTTGACCGCGCCAATGAGGGCGCACGCATCCACCGCAAATTGCAGCGCGCCGCTGTAAAAGAACATGCCGATTACGCCGCGGAGGTATTTCTTCGCGGTATTTTTGCGTATGAAGAAATTGAATTTACGCTGGAAGGCCGCGCCGATGGCATTTTTACCGCAGCGGACGGTGTTACCGTGGTGGATGAGATCAAGACCACCGCATGCCCGGCGGCAGATATTACCCCGGATTTTGCACCGGAGCACTGGGCACAGGCTATTGTGTATGCAGCAATTTATGCGGCACAGCATGAGTTGGAAGAGATGCGGGTTCAGCTGACCTATTTCCAGGTAGATGAAGAGCTGATTCTGCGGTTTGAGCGGCATTACACCGCGCAGCAGCTGCAGGAGGAAGTGGAAGCCCTGCTGGCGGAATATGCCCCCTGGGCGCGGCGGGCGGTTGAGTGGAAAAAGGCCCGGAACTCGGATTTGCAGGCCATGCAGTTCCCTTTCCCTGCGTATCGCCCCGGGCAGCGCGCGATGGCGGGCGAGGTATACAAAGTGTGCCGGGACGGCGGCCGGCTTTTGTGCCAGGCACCAACCGGGATTGGTAAATCCATGAGCGTGCTGTTCCCTGCCCTGAAATCTATGGGCAATGAGAGTGTGGGACCGATTTTTTATTTAACGGCCCGCGGCACAACCCGTACGGCAGCGGAAAACGCACTGGCTATCCTGCGCGATACCGAGCCGGAACTGCACCTGCGCAGTGTAACGCTGACAGCGAAAGACAAGATCTGCCTGTGTGAGACGCGGGAGTGTACCCCGGAAGCCTGCCCCTATGCCAACGGGTATTATGCCCGCATCAAAGGCGCTCTCTGGGATGTGCTGGATGTCCCCTGCCTGACGGCGGAAACCTTGCAGGAATATGCAGAACGCCACATGGTATGCCCCTTTGAGCTGGGGCTGGACAGCAGCCTGTGGAGCGATGTGATTATTGGGGATTACAATTATCTGTTTGATCCGGTTGTACATCTGGTGCGATTTTTTGAATCTGCCGGGGATTATATCTTCCTGGTGGACGAAGCGCACAACCTGCCGGGGCGTGCGCGGGAAATGCACAGTGCTGCCCTGACCAAAACCAGCTTTTATGAAGCGAAGAAGCTGTTGGGCAAAGGCAAAAGCAGCCTGAAAAACACTCTGACCAAAGTAAATGATGTATTTATTGAATGGCGCCACCGTGCCGAGGAAGAAACTGCCGCCAGAGATGGACGGTTTGGCAAAACATTCTTTCTAAAAGAGCGCAGCGAGGAGTTTGATCACCTGCTGAACCGCCTGTGTGAACCGTTGGAAGCATGGCTGGACGATCACCGAGAACCGGATGAAACCCACACGGCACTTCTGCAGTTGTATTTTGATGTGCGGGCCTGGCTGCGCGTAGCGGATACCTTTGACGATCATTTTGTGCTGCAAATCACGGCATCCGGCAGCGAGGTGCGTGCAGCGCAGCTCTGCCTTGATCCCAGCGCCTTTTTGGCGGATAGTTTTGCCCTGGGGCGCGCCGCGGTGCTGTTCAGTGCAACGCTGGCCCCGGCCAGTTATTATAAGGACCTGTGCGGCGTGCCGGAAGCACGGGCCGTTGCCCTGCGCAGCCCCTTCCCCGCGGGCAATCAGGGACTGTTCTGCATCGGCAATGTCAGCACCCGGTATAAGGACAGGGATGCAAGCCTTGCCATTGTAGCGGAAAGCCTGGCGACGATGGTGCGGGCGCACTGCGGGAATTATCTGGCGTTTTTCCCCAGTTATGCGTATATGGAGCAGGCTTATGCACAGTTCAAGGAGCACTGCCCGGAAATCAACTGCATCAAGCAGGAAAACGCGATGGATGAACAGCAGAAAGCGGCCTTTTTGGCCCAGTTTGTGCCGGGCCCCAGCCAACCCCTGCTTGGCTTTGCCGTGATGGGCGGCGTATTTGGGGAGGGCGTTGACCTGACCGGCGACCGGCTGATTGGTGTAGGCATCGTGGGCCCAGGGCTGCCGCAGGTTGGACCCCGGCAGGAGCAGCTGCGGGACTATTTTGAGCGGACACGCGGTTCCGGCTTTGACTACGCCTACCGTTACCCCGGCATGAACAAGGTGCTGCAAGCCGCCGGGCGTGTGATCCGCACCCCGCGGGACAAAGGCGTGGTGCTGCTGATCGATAACCGCTTTGCCATGCCGGACTACCGCCGCCTGATGCCCCCGCATTGGAGCCACCTGAAAATGATTTATGATACAGAAAAGCTGGAACGGGAACTCTGGCGGTTTTGGGAAGAATAAAAACAAAACAGCACCGCAATCTTTGCCGTGCACATCGTCTTACTTGACTGTGTGTGCAACAAACTGCGGTGCTGTTTTTGCTTTGCTATTTAGAAGGTGGATTATTTCAGGGTGCTGGCCCACTCGTCAGGCTTGAATCCAACAAGGACAAAATCATCCCCGACCACCAAAGGCCGCTTGACAAGCATGCCATCTGTGGCAAGCAGGTGCAGCTGCTCATCCTCGGTCATGGTGGGCAGTTTGTCTTTCAGGGCAAGCGATTTATATTTCAGGCCGCTTGTATTAAAAAAGCGGCGCAGGGGCAGCCCGCTGCGAGCGTGCCATTCTTTCAGCTCTTCATAGGTGGGGGGCTGCTCCAGAATATGGCGGTCGGTGTAAGCAATGCCGTTTTCATCCAGCCAACATTTGGCCTTTTGGCAGGTAGAGCATTTGGGATATTCAATAAGCAGCATGATAAGCTCCTTTGGGTTATTCAACCGGGATTTTGGCTAGCTGGGCATCCAGCTGATTCAATGCGCTTTCCGGCAATGCCGCCTGCAGGAAGCCGGAAATTTCGCGCAGGCTGATTCCCTGGGAAAGTGGGTTAGACACAATGGCCTGCCACATATCCCCCAGCACAGCCTGCAGCAGAGCGCTGGCCTGCGGGTTCTTCATCAACCTGCGCACCGGCATATTCAGGCTGAGCGGCCCGGCGGCAAGCTGGGCGGCAAGCTCGGTATCCGGTGCGGTAACGCCCAGGCAGCCCCACAGCTTTTGCAAAAAGTCAACGCTCATCGGCAGCCATTGGGCGGTTGCCGGGTTGACACGGGAAGCTTCCGGCCCGGAGGTACAGGCAGTGGCAAGGGAAATGCCGTGTGCCCCGGTCGGGAAGATGTGCAGCGCAAACGGGATGCTGTGGTCAGCCAAAGCATCTGCAAAAACAAGGCTGTTCTTAACAGGAACCAGCGCGTCCCCCTGGGTAGCAAACAGGAATGTGGGCGGGGTGTCATCATCAACCAGCGCGTGCAGGTCGGGCTCCTGGCGGCCAGCGACGGTCCACATTGCGCCAAGCGTTGCGGCATAGCCCAACACAAGGGCGTTGGGGCGCTGTGCCTTGGGCAGCAGTGTGCCCAGCGAAGCAACCAAATGCCCACCGGCAGAAAAGCCAACGGCGGCAATCTGCTGCGGGTCAATTTCCAGCTCCGCGGCGTTGGCGCGCAGGTAATCCATTGCGGCGGCACCATCCTGTAATGCTTTGTCAATCGGGGTGGTTGCATCTGCCGTATAGCGCAGAACAAACGCATTGAACCCCTGTGCCATATAAGCCAGGGCAACCGGTTCGCCCTCACGGTCAGAGCAATACTGGTAGCCGCCGCCGGGCACGACCAGCATAGCCGGGCGGATGGCAGCATTTGGCATTTTGGGGCTTTGGTCCTGCAGATAGCAGGTCAGAACAGCCTGGTTAGGAGCAAGTGTAACGGTGATGATTTTCACGGAAATCCCTCGCTTTCGCGCACATATTTAACATTTGACTGTATTGTAGCATTTGTGCCGTAAAACGACAAGCGAGATTGCGAAAGTTTTGTTCAAATTTTATATATTGTCCATATCACTTGTGATTTAAGGGGTGCAGTTCTTCCTGCTGCTCCTGCAAGGTTTTGCCGATGGTGTGCTCCATGGCTTTTACATCCTGGTGCAAAGCGGCGGCTTCCCGCTGCAGTTCAGGGTTCTCTTCAATGTCTTCACGGATAAACATGAAGCTAAGGCTGACCAGCAACGAAGCACAGCAGAACCAGATCACACGGTTGCCAAAATGGATGGTCAGCAGACTGCCGGCAGCGGCCCCCACAGCAAACAGTGCAATTACAGCAAAATACTGCATGGCGCGGCGCAATACAGCGCGGTCTTTTGTGTGCAGGCCGGTGTACAGGTACTGCATACCGCTGCGCATGTTGCCAATGCACATGGTGCTGGCATATGCATTGCCATGCACCTTGCGGAAAGATTGTACCTGCATGGCGCAGACAAAGCTGACCAGCATATTGGCCAGCCAGTCCAGATTGTTGGGGATAAAGCCAACAACAAACAACAGTGCAATCTCAATCAGCAAAATCAGCTGGCGCCAGTGGAATCTCTCCATCAGGTGGTAGCGGTTGCGGATGCCCTCGGCAAAATAGACACCGGCGGCAAAGGCCAGCAGCGGCAAAAGATACCGCAGCGCTTTGGCAAAATCACCCTCGCAAAAATTGGTGGCCATCAGCACGATATTGCCGGTTTGAGCGTTGGCAAAAACCTTGCCGCGGCCCATGTAGGTGTAAGCGTCTTGAAATCCGCCGGACAGGGTTAGAAATACTGTCGTACGGAATGCATCGGACATTTGGCGGCTATGTGTAGCCATGATGATACCCCTCCCCGCCTGCTGTTTGGGCAGGCTGTTTTTCTCTTTTTCTGGTTGTCCTAAATACTTTTAATTTCTTATTGCCTGGTGCGCTTCCCTGTATGGAACTGCGCTGCGGCAAACTTAAGGCAATACCGCATAATTCTAAGTGCCGATACGGCGAGCGAGGTGCGGCAGATGCTAAGCCAAAAGCGCAGATAATACTGGATGTCTTATCGAGCATTTTGGCAACGCAGATGCCGTGCCGCAGCCGTCGGAGCGGTGCTTAAGCCGTAAGGCGGGAATTGTGCGGTGTTGCCTTAAAATTCAACGCCTTTTCTTGCCGGAATGCCTTTTTCGTATGGGTGGCGGCGGCAGCACATTTCAGTAATGTAATCTGCGGCATCCAGCATCCAGGGGGCCGGGTCGCGGCCGGTCATTGCCAGTTCCTGCTCGGCAGGCTTGTGCAGTACGGCGTTTTGCAGCAACTCTCGGTCCACCATGTTCAGATTCCAGGCGGCGCAGGCTTCGTCCAGAATCAAAAGGTCCGCCGGTTCGGCAAGCGCCCGGCGTAGGTTTTCAGTTTGCAGGGCACGGGTGGCGGCCTTTTCTTCCTCATTCATCTGGAATACAAACTTCTGCCCGGCTTTGCCGCGGTAGAAGGTAGCGCCAAGGGTTTGCAGCGGTTCCAGTTCCCCGGTTGCACCGCCTTTCAAAAATTGCACGATCACCACGCGCCGCCCGCAGCCCAGCGCCCGCACAGCCAGGCCCATGGCAGCTGTGGTTTTGCCCTTGCCGTCACCGTGGTATAAATGAATCAAACCATTGCTCATAAGGCTGCCTCGCTTTGTGTGGCTTTGGTATACTGCACGGTTTCCAACAGCTGCAAGGTGTGGTCTGTTTGCCAGTTGGCGGCATCCAGGCGGTAGCCGCCCGCGTTGGGACCGCACCAGTCGTGATAATCCCGCCGCGGCAGACCGTAACGGGACATAACCGCCATCTGGATGCCGCCGTGCGCTACAATCACCAGCTGCTGTTTGTGCTGCGCAAGGCTTTCTTCCACCAGTTTGGCAAAGGCGGCACAGCTGCGGTTACAAAAATCCTGAATGCGCTCCCCATCCGGGCGGGCAGCAGTCTTGTTGGCTTCCAGCCAGGCAAGGTAGTCGGGGTCGTGCTCAATGTGGATATAATGCCGCCCCTCAAAACTGCCAAAGCACATTTCCCGCAAGTCCTGTACAATGATCTGAGGGCAGCCGGGGAAAAAGATTTCCGCCGTCTGCCGTGCGCGGATGAGCGGGCTGACATAGGCAACATCCGGCATAAACCCGGCCGGGCGCAGCTGGGCGCGGCCCGCGGCGGAAAGCGGGATATCCTGTTGACCCTGGTACCGGTGTTGGGCGTTATATTCTGTCTGCCCATGCCGCAAAAGGTAAATCTGCATGATTTCACATCCTGATATCAATTCTTTATCAAGCTGGCAGTTGCTGCCAATCCCTGCCCGGCTCCGGCGCAGCGGGCCCAAAGCCGCCGGAAGTCGAAGCATACAGAAACAACTTTATTATAACATTTTCCCCTTCCTGTGCAAGCCCCGTTGGTACATTGTGCGTATAATGCACCGCTGGTGGGGCCACAATAAGGTTACCATGCGGGTTGCATGGCAAATGATAAGAGAGCGGATGGGAAAGATGCAGGCAGTGCAGGAAATTATCAATGTGTTTGTTGCTAGTGTGGTTTCGCTGGCGGTACTGTTTATTTTAACGCGGCTGGGCGGCAAACGGCAGATTGCCCAGATGAACTTGTTTGATTATGTCAACAGCATTACCATTGGTTCCATTGCGGCAGAGATGGCCACCAACCTGGAACAATGGCACCGCCCGCTTACCGCCATGATCGTGTATGGTATCGCAGCTTTTGCGGTGCATTACGGCACCTGCAAAAACCGGAACGTCCGCCTTTGGTTGAGCGGACAGGCCATTCCACTGATGGAGAACGGAACGATTTATAAAGCGGAGCTGGACCGCGCAAAAATAGACCTGAATGAATTTTTAGCACAAGCCAGAGTAGCCGGATATTTTGATTTGAATGAAGTGCAGTGTGCCATGCTGGAAACCAGCGGCCAGATCAGCTTTTTACCCAAAAGTTTCAACCGCCCGGTCACCCCGCAGGACCTTGCCATCCAGACAGATCCGGCCAGTAAGTGGTATGACCTGGTGTTGGATGGCAAGCTGATTGAAGAAAACTTGCACACCAGCGGAAAGGACCGCACCTGGTTGAACACCCAGCTTTCCCGCGCGGGCATCGGCCAGTTGAGCGAAACGTTTTATGCTGCCTGTGATAATCAGGACAACTTTTTTGCCTGCCGCGGAGAATAAATACAGAAAAAATGACAGCAAAAAGGGGCCGGTGTTACCCGACCCCCCTTGCGGTTTAGGAATTCAATTATTTGAAGTAACGGTCCAGCAGACCCTGCATGCCGCGGCCATGGCGGGCTTCGTCCTTTGCCATTTCATGCACGGTGTCATGGATGGCATCCAGATTCAGAGCCTTTGCCTTCTTGGCCAGCTCCATCTTGCCTGCGCAGGCACCAGACTCGGCATCCACACGCATCTGCAGGTTCTTTTTGGTGCTGTCGGTCAGGACTTCGCCCAGCAGTTCTGCGAACTTGGAAGCATGCTCAGCTTCCTCAAAAGCGTAACGCTTCCAAGCTTCGGCGATTTCCGGGTAGCCTTCACGGTCGGCAACGCGGCTCATGGCCAGGTACATGCCAACTTCGCTGCACTCGCCGTTAAAGTTCTCGCGCAGGCCCTGGATGATATCTTCCGGAGCGTCCTTGGCGATACCGACAACATGCTCGGTCACATAGGAATTATCGGTCTTTTCGATGAACTTGGAAGCGGGAGCCTTGCAGACGGGGCAGAAATCGGGGATGGAGCCCTCAGCAATATAGCCGCAGACAGTGCAAACATACTTTTTCATAAGAAATACCTCCGAATCAAAATAATGGTTTGTTCTTGGTTTTTAGTTTTATGAGCCGCACAAGACGTTCGTTTTTTTTTGAACTTGTTCCCTGTGCTATGGTTATATTATAGCCGCAGAAATGTGAAATGTCAACACTTTTTTAAAAATTTTTAAGACGCTATCTTAAAATGTAATTTTGCTTTCCGCTTTGCTCTTCGGCGGAATAATTCTCTTGACAGCGGGAAAAATCAGGCGCGATACCATATAGGTGCAGGAACCAACGATAAGACCCGCTATCAGCAGCATCGGCGCATAGGTGATTGCCATTTTGTCTGAAAGCAGCGCTGCAGCCCCCAGCAGCTGGCCGCAGTTGTGCGCCAGTGCCCCGCTGACCGAAAAAATGTAGCCTGTGATGGTGAATGGCAATGCCAGAAGCAGACAGAACACAGCCAGGGAAAGCGCGCCCCCGCACAGCGAAAGAAACCCGGCTGTAACGCCGCGGGTAAGCAACGCAAACAACGCCTTGAGCAGCACAAGATAAAGCGCCGAACGGCGGTTCAAAAACAAAACGGCGTACATGACAACAATATTGGAAAGCCCCAGCTTCATGGCGGGCATCAGGCCAAAAAACGGGGTAAGCATGGATTCCAAAAAAGAGAGCGCCATGGAAAGGGCAAACAGCATGCCAAGCAGGGCGGTTTGTCTGGCTTTGTAGTTCTGCAAGGGGGATTCCTCCATTATTTATAAGTTACATGGATTCTGTATTTCAAAGTGTAAGGTGGCGGGCGGAGTTTGTCAAGCGCCGGTATTTTTGCGCAAAATTGTGGATGTGAAAGTGTGTGAGATTTACCCTGCGGGACTTGAAAAACAGGTGTAAATCGTGTATCCTATATAAGTACATTATTCTGGTGTACTATAGTAGGTGATCTAAATTCCCAGAGGGCCAAAAAGATAAATTTGAACCCCGAACCAACAAAGGAGAACTATATTATGAAAAAATTGATTTCTGCCTTGGCGGCAGCCGTTTTGTTTGCCACCCTGCTGGCTGGCTGCGGCAGCGGCGCTTCTTCCTCTGCCAGTGCTTCTTCGGAAGCTGCCAGCAGCACGGCTTCTGAGGCAGCCAGCACCGATGCTTCCTCCACCGAGGAAGCCACTGCCAGCGTGGATTTGGGCGCCATCGTGACCGCCATTGAGGCTGTGAACGAAGTGCCCAATGCCCGTGCCATCGATGACTTCTCCATGGAGAACGAGATGAACCTGACCCCGGATAACATTGTTGCTTTCCAGGGCGATGTGACCAACGACCAGGCAGACTGTGCTCTGGTATTCGCCGCCCAAGTCAAAGATGGCACCGCTGACGCCGTGAAAGCTGAACTGGAAGCCTATAAGGAATCAATGAGCAGCACGCTGTATGCTGACTTTGCTGATAAAGTTGCCAAGGCACAGGATGCACGCATTGTGGTAAAAGGCAATGTTGTGGTCATGGTCATTGCTGGTGTGAATGGCCCGGATTATTCCGCAATCGACACCGCCATTGACGGGGCACTTGCCTGATAGCACAACCCGATACCAAACAGGCCGCGCCTCAACAGGCTGCGGCCTTGTTTTTTGGTGGGCTGTTTCCCACACTCCCTGAACCAAGAGAGGAGGAACCGCTGTGAATTTTAACAGCGTTGTCTTTTTATTCTGTTTTATGCCGCTGGCGCTGGGGCTGTATTACCTTGTGCCGGGCAGGGTCAAAAATGCGGTGCTGCTGGTGGAAAGCCTGCTGTTTTTCTGCTGGGGCGGTATTACATGGCTGCCGCTGGCCGTGGGCATGGTTGCCATCAACTATGCGGCGGGGCTTCTGCTTGCCAGCCTGCCCGCCGGGGGCAAGCGAAAAATCGTGCTGATTGCTGCCATTGTGCTGACGGCAGCGGCGCTGGTCTACTGCAAATACACAAACTTTTTGCTGGATACGCTCAACGTTATCGCTTCCACCGGGTTTGCCAAGCTGAGTTTTTTGGATGTTTTGCCACTGGGCATCAGCTATTATACGTTTAAGCTCATCAGTTATACTGCGGATGTGTATACCGGCAAGGTAAAAGCGGAACGCAGCCCGGTGGTCTTTGCGGTATATGTTCTGATGTACCCGCAGCTGATCGTTGGCCCGATCGTGAAATACCGGGATATGGCGGATGTCCTACACCAGACACAGGGACGCTGCACCCTGCAAAAAGCGCAGGATGGTGCTGAAATGTTTGTGTTCGGCCTTGCCAAAAAGGTGATTTTGGCGGATTCCATTGCGGCGCTCTGGCAGGACATCATCGGAACGGGCGGCATTGGGCTGGCGAACGCTTCCCTGCCGCTGGCATGGCTGGGCATTATTGCGTACTCTTTGCAGCTGTACTTTGACTTTGCGGGTTACTCGGAGATGAGCAACGGCCTGAGCCTGATGATGGGCTTTGAATGCCCGGCGAACTTTAACCTGCCGTACATTTCAGGCAGTATTACCGAATTCTGGCGGCGGTGGCACATCAGCCTTTCCGGCTGGTTCCGGGATTACATTTATATCCCGCTGGGCGGCAACCGCTGCAGTGCCGGGCGCCAGATGCTGAACATGCTGGCCGTCTGGGCGCTGACCGGCATCTGGCATGGTGCGAACTGGAACTTTATCTGCTGGGGCCTTTACTATTTCGTGCTGCTTGTCATCGAAAAGAACTTTTTGATGAAGTACCTGAAAAAAGGCAAGGTCTGGCCGCACATTTACACATTGTTCCTGGTGGTACTGGGCTGGGGGCTGTTCACCTGCAACGCCCCCGGTGCACCGCTGGGGCTGCTGCTCAGCCGGTTGTTCATCCCACAGGGCGGCGTTTCGGCGCTGTATTTCCTGCGCAATTATGCAGTGCTACTGGTTGTGTGCTGCGTTTGCTCCACCCAACTGCCGGGGCGGTTTTGGCAGTGGTGCAAAGGCAAAGTCCCGCTACGGGCAGCGCTTTGCGGCGTCTGCTTTGTTCTGTGCACGGCGTATGTGGTAGCAGCAACGGGTTCCACCGCACTGTATGCAAACTTTTAAGGGGAGGGATGGCTTTATGGAAAAATATGTTCACCGCAGATCCGACCGTCATCTGCCGCCAGCTTCCCTGATTGTTTTTGCCGCCTTGCTGTGCGGGTTTGCACTGGTCAACCTGTTCTGGCCCAAGCGCGAGAACTCGGAGCTGGAAAACCGCAAACTGGCGCAAATGCCAGTGTTCAGCGTAAAAACTTTGCTGAACGGCAAATGGCAGGATGATTTTTCCACCTATCTGCAGGACCAGGTTGCCCTGCGCGATGGGTGGATCAACCTGGAAAGCGCCGTCAATGCCCTCGCGTTTGGCAAAACGGAGGAAAGCGGCATCCTAAACGGCAAAGATGGCTGGATGTTCACCAAGCTGTTTACCGTCAGTACGGATACTGAGAAGCAGCTGGGGAAAAATATCAGTGCCGTCACAAACTTTGCCCAGCGCTACCCCGGCCGGGTCACTTTTTTGCTGGCACCTTCGGCCAGCGATATCTACCCGGAAATGCTGCCGGCCAATGCCCCCATGGTGGACGAAGATGCCATGCTGGATGACATTTTTGCCAAAGTGCAGGCCAGCGGGGCGGATGTGATCGATATGCGCGACGATTACCGCGCCAATAAGGACCAGTATCTGTACTTTAAGACCGACCACCACTGGACACCGGATGGTGCTTACCGCGCTTACCAGCAGTTCTGCACGCTGAAAAATCTGACGCCGTTTGACTGCAATGTCTATACCAAAATTACCGTCCCCGATTTTTACGGCACGCATTATTCTGCTACGCGGCGCTGGAATACACAGGCGGACAGTTTCAGCTATTATGATCTGCCCAACCAGATGACAGTTTATAAAGTAAACGGCGAAGCAGATTATGAACCGGTGAAAACCGAGGGCCTGATGAACCTTGCCAAGCTGGATACTCGTGACAAGTATGGAGCTTTTTTGGATGGCAACAACGGTTATTCGGTGATTGAGGGCAACGGGACGGGCAGCATCCTGGTGGTAAAGGACAGCTATGCCAACAGCTTTATCCCCTACCTGACGGCGAATTATGCGAAAATTGGCGTGGTGGATTTCCGCGGGCTGGCCTATGGGTTAGATTCCACGATTGAAAAAGAGGGCTATGACCAAATCTTGATCCTGTATAACTTCCAGACTTTTATTTCTGACAACAAAGTGATTTATCTGGACCGCCCCACAACGCTGAAGTAAAAACGCCGCAGCCCGCCTGCATTTTGCAGGGCATCCAGCTTGTGCCGGGGAAATGTGATTTTGCGGGAACCTGCAGGAATCCATTTTGAACAGGCGGCCAATAGAAATGCCGATGCTTTAGCCTACGAATCTCACTGTGAGGTATACCGCATGGAACACCAACCTTTTACCATTGCGCAAATGCGCCCCATCCGTGATTGTATGACAGTCTCCCGCCCGGCAAACCTTGGCAAAGAGGTGCCGGTCACCTGGTTTTCCCTTGGGGCGGGTACTACCATTACGCCGGAAAGCTATGACTGTACGACCCTGTATGTGGGTGCTATGGGCAACGGCCGCTTTATCTTAGGCGAAGATGGCCGGGCAGTTCCCTTTGCGGGGGATGATTTTCTGGCTGTTCCGCCCAAAACACTGTGTGGAACCAGTACGGATATCGGTATGATCTATACTGAAATTATTTTGAAAAAGGAGAATACTATCCTGAACAACATCATCAAAGCTGGCCAGCCCACAGCCCTGAAAGACCTGATTTCTTACGAAGAGGGCAGCATTGCCAATGTTGACCTTGTCCACGCAGACAACATGAAGTTTGTGCTGATGGCATTCGATACGGGCACCAGCCTGCCCCCACACCGCGCCCCCGGCAACGCCATCCTGACCGCACTGGAAGGCAAAGCAATCATTGACTATGAGGGTCAGGATTACGAGCTGAACGCAGGCGAAAGTTTCCGCTTTGACAAAAACGGCCTGCACAGCGTTACCCCGCAAGGCAAGTTCAAAATGAGCCTGCTGCTTGTGATTGAGTAAAATCAAACCATAAATCGCATTCCCCCGATGCAGAAGATAACCCTTTTGCATCGGGGGGAATTTTTATTGGGAAAGCAGCGTGGAATAGTACGGTTCAGCCCTTTAGGGCAATACCGCATAATTCTAAGTGCCGATACGGCGAGCGAGGTGCGGCAGATGCCAAGCCAAAAGCGCAGATAATACTGGATGCTGCAAAGGTGAGCGCCGCCAGTGGCGGAAACAGCGAACCGAAGCAGGGGCAGCGGTCGCAGAGTGCGAGGGGCTTTTGCCCCCGAAGCACGATGCGGGTACCGCAACCCGACATTATCGAGCATTTTGGCAACGCAGATGCCGTGCCGCAGCCGCCGGAGCGGTGCTTAAGCCGCAAGGCGGGAATTGTGCGGTGTTGCCTTAGCCTAAAGGTATTGTTTCGTGCCTTAAAGTACCTGAATAAGATAAAGCAATAACAGGTGCACCGGGTAGGTTTTAACAATTCCGGCTTTATTTCTTATAACAAAACCGCTTCTGTTAGTTCATTCTAACTCTTGTGCGTGGTAACATTGTACGGATTGAAATGGTATAGGAGAGTGCTCCCCTGCCGGATACCATTGATAGCGGCTGCCAGCGGACGGAGGGTGCGCCAAATGAGGAAACGCAGCATGTTTTTTTGAACCTCCCATATTTATGCGACCTTGACACCGCTCGCTATAAAGGAAGGCTGCAGAGCCGCAACCCCGGAATGACCGGCATCAGCTTACACATTGATCAACATACAAAACAATAAAACCCCTGCCGCCGTAGAACAATTACATTCTACAGCGGCAGGGGCTGCTGCTTTGATTGGGCTATTTACTGCTTGATGATTGCCTTATTTTTATAGCGCTTGCGCACGGCACCATATTCCAGGTGCGGCTGGCCGCCATTCACTGTGTCCGCATCAATGGTAACACGGGTAATAGTGGGGTCAGACGGAATTTCGTACATGATGGGGATCAGGATATCCTCCACCACGCTCCGCAGGCCGCGGGCGCCGCTCTTGCGTGCAATGGTCTTTTGGGCGATAGCACGCAGGGCAGCATCCGTAAAGGACAGTTCAGCGCTGTCCATAGCCAGCAACTCTTTGTACTGGCGCACAATGCTGTTTTTCGGCTCGGTCAGAACACGGATCAAAGATTCCTCGTCCAGCGGGTCCAGCACCGTCACAACCGGCAGACGACCGATCAGCTCCGGAATCAGGCCAAACTTGACCAGATCGTCCGGTTCCACTTTGCGCAGCAGCTTTTGACGGGTTTCCTCGCTGTCCAGGTTGGTGCGCAGCTGGCTACCAAAGCCGAGGGTGCTCTTGTCGGTACGGGTCTGGATCAGCTTTTCCAGGCCGTCAAAGGCACCGCCGCAGATGAACAGGATGTTCTTGGTGTTGATCTGAATGAATTCCTGCTGCGGATGTTTGCGGCCGCCGTTGGGCGGCACATTGCTGACAGTGCCTTCCAGAATTTTCAGCAATGCCTGCTGCACGCCCTCTCCGCCAACATCGCGGGTGATGGATGGGTTCTCGCTCTTGCGGGTGATCTTATCAATCTCGTCCACATAGATAATACCAACTTCGGCTTTGGGAATATCAAAGTCCGCAGCCTGAATCAGCTTGAGCAGAATGTTCTCAACGTCCTCGCCAACGTAACCGGCTTCGGTCAGGGTGGTGGCGTCCGCAATCGCAAACGGAACGTTCAGCATTTTGGCAAGCGTCTGGGCCAGCAGGGTTTTGCCGGTACCGGACGGGCCAAGCATCAGTACGTTGGACTTTTGCAGCTCTACATGGCTTTCCTGCCCGGAAAGAATGCGCTTATAATGATTGTAGACAGAAACTGCCAGCACGCGCTTGGCATCGTCCTGACCAATGACATACTGGTCAAGGCCAGCTTTGATCTCAGCAGGCGTCATAATGTTGACATCCGCCAAAGGGTCAACGCCGGAATGCCCGCGAGAAGCCGCAGCACGGCGTTCCGGCGTTGCGCGCGGCGGTTCGGGTACGTTGCCATCCTTATACAGGGCACTGTAGCACATATCAATGCAATCTTTGCAGATGTTTACGCCGGGGCCGATGATAAGCTGATCCACCTGGCTTTGGGAACGACCGCAAAAGCTGCAAATCATTTCACGTTTTCCGTCCTTGCCGGAAATCGAATTTGCCATTTCCTAATTCCCCCGGTTTTAGTGTTTTACAATGATCTCATCGATCAGGCCATAGGCCTTGGCTTCCTCTGCGGTCAGGTAGTTATCGCGGTCAGTATCTTTCTCCACAACCTCAAGAGGCTGGCCGGTATACTCGCTGAGCATGCGGTTCATCTTTTTCTTGATCTGCACAAGGTGGTTGGCATGGATCTGGATGTCGCTTGCCTGGCCGGAAAGGCCACCGCCCTGGCCGCCGGAAATCAGCGGCTGATGGATCAGGATCTCAGAATTCGGCAGGGCGAAACGCTTGCCCTTAGTGCCGCTGGCCAGCAAAAATGCACCCATGGAAGCAGCCATGCCCACGCAGATGGTGGAAACATCGCACTTGATATACTTCATGGTATCGTGGATGGCCATACCGTCGGTAATGGAACCGCCAGGGCTGTTGATGTAGAAGCTGATATCTTTTTCGGGGTCCTGCCCTTCCAGATACAACAGCTGTGCAATGATCACGCTCGCGGAATTGGGGTTGACATCCTCGCTCAGAACGATAATACGGTCGTTCAACAGGCGGGAGAAAATATCATAGCTGCGCTCACCGCGCGCAGTCTGCTCAACAACATAAGGTACCAGGCTCATTCGGTTCCCTCCTTAAAACAATGGTAATGGTTCCGGGCTGTTACAGCCCGGAGAGCGGAGAACAAATCTCCATGATTCGATAAGAGCCGATACAACGGCAAAGCACGCTGTATCGGCTTTTATACAATCTTGCTATCGGGCAAAGCCAGGGCTATGGATTAGTCCTGCTTTTCCTCTTCTTTGGGCTCAGCGGTCACAACGTTAGCCTTTTCCTTAACAAAGTCGATTGCCTTATTGATTGCCAGGTCAGCCTTAACAGCAGCGGCGTCCACAATGCTCTTAACCTTGTCGGCTTCCATCTTGTAAGCGTCAGCAATGCGCTTAACTTCTTCCTCGAACTCCTCGTCAGAAGCGGTGATGCCTTCCTTGGCAACGATAGCTTCCATTGCCAGGCGCATCTTGACCTGCTTGTCAGCCTGCTCCTTGAACTGTGCACGGAACTGCTCGATGTTCATGCCCATATACTTCAGGTAGTCAGCCAGCTTCAGGCCCTGCTGAGAAATGCGGTACTCGAAGTCCTGAACCAGCTCGTCGATGCGGCTGTCAACCATGGCGTCAGGAATATCAGCCTTCATGTTGGCGATAACCTGATCCATCAGATCGTTCTCGACCTTCTGCTCAGCCTGCTTGTCCAGGTTGGTCTTGATGTTGTTGCGGATGGAATCCTTCAGCTCGTCCAGGGTGTCGTACTCGCTGACGTCCTTTGCAAAGTCGTCATCCAGAGCGGGCAGCTCCTTGTACTTGACTTCATGCAGCTTGATCTTGAAGGTTGCATCCTTGCCAGCCAGCTCGGCAGCGCCGTATTCCTCGGGGAACTTGACGTTGACGTCGAACTCTTCGCCAGCGGAATGGCCAACAACCTGATCCTCGAAACCGGGGATGAAGGAGCCGGAGCCCAGAACCAGAGAGTAATGCTCTGCCTTGCCGCCCTCAAAAGCCTTGCCATCAACAAAGCCCTCAAAGTCGATATCAACGGTATCACCGTTCTCAGCAGCGCCCTCACGGGTCAGCAGACGGCCGTTGCGGTCCTGCATGCGCTTCACTTCGGCGTCAACGTCTGCCTCGTTGACATTCTTGGCTTCTTTGGTCACAGTTAAACCGGCATACTCGCCCAGTTCAACTTCGGGCTTGACAGCAACCTTGACCTTCAGCACAACGCCGTCAGCCTCAGACATGGAAACGACCTCGGGATCGGGGCGGCCGACAACATCGATCTTTGCTTCCTTCACAGCGGCCTCATAAGCCTCCGGGAACAGATCATTGACAGCGTCATAATGGAAAATGTCAGAACCGTACATCTTCTCGATCATATGACGGGGAGCCTTGCCCTTGCGGAAGCCGGGAATGGCATATTTTTTGCCTTCGCGCTTGAACGCATTGTTCACAGCGGCCTTGAAGGTCTCAGCGTCGATAGAGAACTGCAATTCTACCATGCTCTTTTCGAGCTTTTCACAGGAAATCAGATTCATTTGAAAATCCTCCAAACATAGAAATACAATGTATTATATCATGTACCGGCAAAGAATACCAGCCCATTTTGAAATAAAATTCCCCTTACAGGCAAAAAAATTGAAAAAAGCTGCAAACAAATGCTTTAATCACAGATTTTATAAGGGCAAAAATGCAAACCGTCCGCCGAAACCAGCTTGTAGCGGATACCATCCACTTCGCGCTGGATAGCCCCGCGGATGGACTTTCCGTGCAGGTGGCCGTAATAACATTGCTGCACGCCAAACTCATGCAGGATATCCACCAACGGCTGTGCGCACCC
>UMBF01018772.1_pt1 | contig 19638 bp, 17 predicted proteins | sample 1963901 | NCBI WGS metagenome assembly UMBF01 (sample SAMEA4835935, study PRJEB28245) | human gut metagenome | biome: gut microbiome; material: fecal sample | place: Denmark | collected 2008 | reverse complement strand
GTCTTGATGACACCCTGCCGTTTCTATTTTGGGTGTTACATTGACACCCTGTGCGGAAGGACCCTGCGAAACCGGATGTCTGGCGCTGCTGCCAGACATTTCTTTTTTCTGGAAAAGGTGCGGACCGTGTCCGCCTGTATTGAAATCAACCTACCTCTCAAAAAACGCCCCGCCGACGGCGGGGAACAGCCAACGCCGCCGTGGGCGGCGCTGGCGCAAGCATCGCGCAAATGTACATTTGCACAGCTTGCCGAGGATACCCCGGTCCCCTATGCCGCCTGCTGGCGGAAAAACTTGCGGCTATACGCCGCAGGAAGGAGAAAAATGTGGATGAGAACAAGAAAGAACACCATCTGCACATCGTACTGACAACACAGCAGTATCAGCTGCTGTGCTGTCAGGCCAAAGAGTGCAGGCTGACAAAACGGGCATATCTTGCACGGCTTATTGAGGGACGACCGGTCAAAGCCCGCCCTACAAAAGAAATTAAAGAGCTCCGGACGGAAATACATCATATCGGCAATAACATCAACCAGATCGCCCGCAGCGTCAATGCAGGAATTGCGAAGCCGGAGGATGCCAAACGGGGACTCTATCTTCTGGATCAGGTATATGAGCTTATGTTCCGGATAGCGAATAAGTAATGGCTGTTACGAAAATCCTGCCCCGTAACGGCGGCTTAAAAGAAGCCATTGATTATGTTCTGAACGGTGACAAAACGGATGGGCATATTTTAACAGCACATTTTAATTGCGATCCAGGGAGAGAGTACCGCGAGATGATGAAAACAAAGCTGGAAACCGGACGATTGGATAAGCGTCAATGCTATCACATCATTCAATCGTTCAAGCCTGGTGAAATCACACCTGAACTTGCTTTAGAAATTGCTAAAGCATTTGCGCAGGAACACTTGGACGGCTTTGAGGTTGTGATTGGGACCCATGTAGACCGGCATCATATCCATTCACATATCGTATTTAATTCGGTGAATGCAGATACCGGCGAAAAGTATCACAGTACGCAGCAAAGCTACTACCAGCAGATTCGTGCCATTTCAGACCGGCTCTGCCGGGAGCATGGATTGTCCGTCATCGTGCAGGGCGCGCCTGCCAGGTCGGTCAGCTACATTGAGTGGCTGCGCCAGTCCAGGGGGCAGCCCACCTTCCGCTCCCTGCTGGAGGCAGATCTGCGGGATGCCATCCGGGACGCCAACGACCTCGGCCACTTCTTCCTGCTCATGGAGCATAAGGGGTATGAGATCCATCATGGAGGCAGGCTCGGCTTCCGCCTGCGGGGACAGGATCGATACCAGTACCCCGGCAGGCAAGATCCGCTGTTCACAGAGGACGGTATCCGCACTGCCATCCAGGGCAACCTGGAACAGATCGAAGCGGGGCTGCGGCCTGTCTTGCCTGTGCGTCCAGCGTATCAGCCGTACCGGAAGCATCCCAAGTACAGCGGCTTCCTTGCTCTCTATGTCCATTATCTCTATCTGCTGGGCAAGATCGAAAAGCGGCAGTACCCGCCCCGCATGACGCCGCATCTGCGGCAGGCGGTCATGCGCTTCGAACAGTATCAGGTACAGTTTGTCTTCCTGCGGGAAAATAACATCGTCACGCAGGCGGATATGGATGCCGTTCAGTCCCGCACAGAGGAATCGCTGGCCAAACTCATGAAGCAGCGTACCATCCTCAATGTGCGGAAAAAGAGACGGCAGCACCTATACACGGCACTGGCAGACGCAGAGGCGCTGGCTCCCAGCAAGGCGCTCTACGAAGAAGGGCTTACCGGTATGGAAGCGGAGTTCGAGAAATACATGGAAGCTGTAAAGCAGTTGGAGAAATGCGGCATTTCCGCGGAACGGCTGACAGAAGAAAAAGCCGAGATCTATGAGCAGCTGGCGAGCCTGAATCGTGAGATCCGGGCGGAGCGCCGGAAACTGAAGCTCTGTCAGGAGATCAGACAGCAAATTCCTGCTATGGAGCAGGACATCCAGAACACAGATGAACACCAGAAGGAGGTGCAGGAACATGAACATCGGAGGCGGTGAAGCGGCGGATCAGTTGGTACGCATGATGCTATCCGGCAGCGAGGTAGCTGTCCGACTGAGCGGCTCTGCCCTCAAAAATGTGCTGGCGCTGAGCATGGCGCTGGCGAAGAACCACAAGACGATCTCCGGAAAGGTCAGTCTTGCGAAGATGCTGAGAGAGACCCGCGATGTGCGCAAGTTTACCATGTCCCCGGAGCAATACCAGGAGTTCCGAAAACGAGCCGGAAAGCAGAAACTCCTGTTTTCCGCCATTCGGGATACAGACGGCCACGGTAAGGTGGTGGATGTCATCATGCCGGTCACAGAGATCGACCGCGCCAATCTGATCTTTGGCCGCATCCAATACCTCGGCCGACCGGAGCAGGTACAGCAGGAGCAGCAGGAACCACAGCGAGAGGCACCGTCCAAGGACAGAGAGACCCGTACAGCGCAGGGGGCACCCCAGGTCGAACAGGATCACCATCCGCAGACCAAAGCCCCCGTAACGCCGCCTGTGGACCAGCGGCAGGAGGTGCCGTCAAAAAAAGGATCTCGGTCGGGACACGACTCGCCCGCTACCGCGCCCAGCTCGACCTCGTCCAAAGACGAGAGCCGGACGATGAGTGAGGAACGCCCTTCTGTGCTGGAACGCCTGGAGCGCTACAAGACACAGCTGGATCAGCAGCAGAAGTCTGCCCCGACCAGAACGAAAAATCGGCAAAAGAGTAAAAACGGTAAAGTGAAATAAGCATTATAGATCACCCAAAGCAGTCTCATCGGCGGATCGTGTACCGCCGATGGGACTGCTATTTTGTTCTCTCGGAGGTGGATCGCCTGAAACAAACATCCAAACAAAGCGACCTGATTTTGCGCCTTTTCCTCTACCTTCCGGTCGTCTGGGCAGCGCTGCTCATTGCACAGTCGATGGGCGGCGGCTTGCCGGAGCTGCTGTCCAAGCTGACCGCCGCGCTGGAGCATCCATTCCAGATCCAATGGACGGACAAGAGTTTGCTGACCATCCTCATTTGCACTGGCGCCTACATTATGGGTCTGTGTCTGTATGATGCGGAGGGAAGAAGGACACGAGACGGCGAGGAACATGGTTCTGCCATGTGGGGCTCTCCCAAACAGGTCAACGCGCAGTTCTGCCAAAAGCAGAATAAGATCCTGACCCGCCATGTCCGGCTGGGGCTGGACACCCACAAACATCGACGCTCCCTCAATGTGCTGGTCATCGGCGGCAGCGGCGCGGCGAAAACGCGCGGCTATGTGAAGCCCAACATCTTGGAGGCGAACACGAACTATGTCATCACCGATCCCAAAATGGAGGTGCTGACAGACACCGGAGGCTACCTCAAACAGAAGGGATATGATGTCCGGGTACTGAACCTCGTGAATTTGGACCAGTCTGACGGCTATAACCCATTCCGCTACCTGCGGGATGAAAAAGACGCGCTGAAGCTGGTGAATACGCTGATCCAGGCGACCACGCCCAAAGGCAGTCATGAGTCCGACCCGTTCTGGACGAAGTCTGAAACAGCTCTGCTCCAAGCCATCATCCTCATGCTGCACCAGGAAGCGCCGGAGTATGAACAGAACTTTTCCATGGTCATGCGGGTACTGGAATACGCTGAAGTCCGGGAGGATGACGACGAGTACATTTCGCCGCTGGATCTGCTATTTCGTGCCATAGAGCATGAAGATCCGGAGAGCGTCGCGCTGCGGCAATACCGGGTATTCAAGCAGGCCGCCGGCAAGACGGCAAAAAGTATCCTGATCAGCGCCGCTGTGCGGCTGGCTCCCTTCAACCTGCCGCAGATCAAGGCGATCACGGACCATGACGATATGGACCTGTACACACTGGGCGAGAAAAAGTGCGCCCTCTATGCCGTGATCCCGGACAATGATACGACCTTCAACTTTTTGGTAAGCCTGCTGTACTCCCAGATATTCCAGACGCTTTACTACTGTGCAGACCAGCTGCACCATGGCGCACTGCCGTGTCATGTCCACTTCATCCTCGACGAAGCGCCGTCCGTTAACCTGCCTGGGCTCCCAAGGGAACTGGCGACCATGCGTTCCCGCAACATTTCGTGCAGCACGATCATCCAGAACATGGCGCAGATAAAGGAACTCTACAAGGATTCCTGGGAAACAATCCCCGGCAACTCGGACACGCTGCTCTATCTGGGCGGCAACGAAGCCAGTACCCACAAGTACATTTCGGAGGCCCTGGGTAAGTCCACCATCGACACGAAGACCCACGGACAGACAAAGGGACGCTCCGGCTCCTACTCCACCAACTTCCAGATGAGCGGCAGAGAGCTGCTGACCCCGGACGAGGTGCGGATGCTGGACAACCGGTATTGCATCCTGTTCATACGAGGGGCCAGACCGATTCTGGATTTGAAATACGAGCTGATGGAGCATCCCGCGATCCGCTACACCATGGACGGCGGAGCGCCGCCCTATATCCATCACGGGACAGCCGCACCGGCCCTGACGGGAGATCTGCTGTTCCGATTTTATTCTAACAATGAAAAGGAGAACGCTGCGTAATGAAACACGATCTGAAAACCAAGAACTTTGAAAGAAAGGCAAAGCGCGTCTACGCCGTCCTTGCCTGCACTGCGATGGTGATGATGGTCACCGCTGTTCCTGCATTGGCCGCGGACGACCCGCTGGCGGTAGTCAACAATCTGAGTGAGTTTATTTTCTCGCTCATCCGTGCCATTGGACTCATCCTGCTGGGCTTCGGCATCCTGCAGGTGGGTCTGTCCCTCAAGAGCCACGATCCCTCCCAGCGCGCCAATGGTATGCTCACCGTTGCAGGCGGCATCGTGATCACCTTTACTAAGGAGATCCTCACTCTCATCACCGGCTGAAAAACGCGGCAGGGTGAACGGCATGATACCGTTCACCCTGTTCTTCCCGTAGGAGGTGATTTTGAATGGGAAGTGGAAACTGGATCGTAGACAACCTGAACTCCGCACTGGAGATGTGGAACGGCAGACTGGCGGAGATCTGGCAGCTTATCACCACCTCGCCGGAAAACTTCAAGGGCGGCGGTATCTGGACCGTTATCGTCGATATCAACGATGGGTTGAAGGCGGTCGGCTATGCGCTGCTGGTGTTGTTCTTCGTCATGGGCGTAGTCAAGACCTGCGGCAGCTTTGCGGAAATGAAGAAACCGGAGATGGCGTTCAAATGCTTTATCCGCTTTGTGTTGGCGCAGGCTGCGGTAAGCTGGGGCATGGAGCTGATGACAGGAGCATTCCGGGTAGCCCAGGGCATGGTGACCACGATCATCGACTCGTCCGGACTGAGTGCCATGTCGGCCACCACACTGCCGGACGAGATGGTGAGCATCATCGAGGATGTGGGATTTATTGACTCCATCCCGCTGTGGGCAGTGACACTGCTGGGATCGCTTTTTATCTGGGTGCTGTCCCTTGTGATGATCCTAACGGTGTACAGCCGTTTTTTCAAGCTCTACATTGCGACGGCTATCGCGCCTGTGCCCTTGGCCAGTTTTGCAGGACAGCCCTCCAGCAGTATTGGCGTAGCCTTTCTGAAAAGCTATGCCGCCATCTGTCTGGAGGGCTGCGTCATCGTATTAGCTTGTGTGATCTTTTCGGCGTTCGCGTCCTCGCCGCCCGCCATCGCGGACGATACGCTGGCCGCAGCCACCATCGTGTGGAACTATGTAGGCGAACTGATCTTCAATATGCTGGTGCTGGTGGGCGCGATCAAGATGAGCGACCGGATCATCCGGGAACTGATGGGGCTGGGTTGATTCAACGCCACAGGCCCTCGGTGCTGATGGTGTCCTCGCCGTTCTCTCTTGCCTTGCGGACGCGATATTTGAAATATTCTACGGTGGCGCGGTCATCCTGCCTCTCCTGAATGAAGCTCCAGACCCGCCCCAACAAAGAAAACAGCCAGGACAGAACGATCAGACCGACCAGCACGAACAGGATATTGTCCGCCAACGCGGTATGCGTCTGATACCAGCCGTGAAAAACGGTCAGCATGGACACCGTGTACAGCAGCGGGATCGTCAGCCGGGTCAGTGCGGCAAGGCGGAACAGGAGTGCCAGGACGCCGAGTCCTGCGCCGATCATCCAAAACATCATTTGCCATGACCTCCTTATCAAGTTTGGCAGATGGTAACATAAACGGGCAGAAAAAGCAAGTATCTGTTCGGGAAAACTCAGAAGATATCGGAGGTGGTACATTGGAGGTACGCATCAACAAAGAAGTACGCAATTATCAGGAAAGCTTGTTTTTCGGACTGTCACTGCGGCAGTTTTTGTTTGCCCTGCTGGCGGTGGCCGTGGCGGTAGGCGTTTATTTTGGGCTGCGCCCCGTGCTGGGGCATGGCGAGATCGGCTGGGTCTGCATTCTGGCCGCGTTTCCTTTTGCCCTGGGCGGCTTTTTTCAATATAACGGCATGAATCTGGAACAATTTTTATTGGCGTTTTTCCGCTCGGAATTTCTCACCCCAAAACGGCTTGTGTTCAAATCGGAAAATATATATGCAAAACTGATGGAACACACATCGATGAAGGAGGCGCTAAAACTTGATTAAAACTCTGCAAACCACACTCAAGCAGGACAAAGAACGGTTCAAGGTACCGAGATCCGTACAAGACATCATTCCCATCCGCCGCCTCTGGCCGGATGGGATCTTTCAATTTGGCAGCAAGTATTCTAAAACGATGCGTTTTAGCGACATCAATTATGCCATCGCCTCCAAGGAGGATAAGACGGCGATGTTTCTCAGCTACTCCGAGCTGCTGAACGCACTGGATACCGGCTCCACCACCAAGATCACCATCAACAACAAGCGGATCAACCGCCACAATTTTGAGCAGGAGATCCTCATCCCACCCCAGGGAGATTTTCTGGATGGCGGACGGGCAGAGTACAATGCCATGCTGCTGGACAAGGTGACCGACTCCTCCAACAGTGTCGTGCAGGAGAGGTACATCACGCTGTCCGCACACAAGAAGAACATCGAGGAAGCGCGCACCTTCTTCGACCGCACGATGGGCGACGCGGTCTCTCGCCTGAACCATATGGACTCCCGCTGCGAGGAACTGGACTCTGTGGAGAGGCTCCGCATCCTCCACGACTTCTATCGGGTCGGCGAGGAAACGCAGTTCCGGTTGGATCTGGCGGACTGCATGAAGAATGGGCGTTTCTTCAAGGATGCCATCTGCCCGGACAGCATGGAATTCAAAAAGGATCACTTTGTCATGGGCAATAAGTATGGCCGGGTGCTGTTCCTGAAGGAGTACGCCAGCTACATCAAAGACTCCATGATCAACGAACTGACCAGCCTGAATCGCAGCCTCATGCTGTCCATCGACATCATCCCCGTTCCCACAGACGAGGCGGTACGGGAGATGCAGAACCGCCTGCTGGGCGTGGAGACCAATGTGACCAACTGGCAGCGCCGGCAGAACAGCAACAACAATTTCTCCGCTGTGGTGCCTTATGATCTGGAGCAGCAGCGCAAGGAGACCCGCGAGATGCTGGACGATCTCACTTCCCGTGATCAGCGGATGATGTTTGCCGTAGTGACGCTGGTGCATCTGGCAGACAGCAAAGAGGAACTGGACAGTGACACGGAGCTGCTCCAGTCCACGGCGCGCAAGCACCTCTGTCAGCTCACGACCCTGAACTGGCAGCAGGCGGACGGCCTAGTGACGGCGCTGCCCCTTGGTCTGCGCCGCATCGATGCTCTCCGCACGCTCACCACCGAGGCGTTGGCTGTGCTGATGCCATTCAAGGCGCAGGAGATCTGGGATCGGGGCGGTGTGTACTACGGACAGAACGCCATCAGTAAAAATCTCATCGTAGCAGACCGGAAACAGCTGCTCAATGGCAACGCCTTTATCTTGGGTGTTTCCGGCTCCGGCAAATCCTTCAGCGCCAAGAAGGAGATGGTGTCACTGGCGCTGTCCACGCAGGACGATATCATCGTCATCGACCCGGAGTCGGAGTACCGGCCCCTCATCGAAGGGCTGGGCGGTCAGGTCATCAATATTTCCGCCACATCACCCAATCACATCAACGCCATGGATATGGAGCAGGGCTATGGGGACGGAGAGAACCCCGTGGTGCTGAAATCCGAGTTCCTGCTCTCCCTCTGTGAACAGCTTATCGGGGCGGGCAAGCTGTCTGCCAAGGAAAAATCCGTCATCGACCGCTGCACCGCGCAGGTGTACCGGGACTATATCCGCAGCGGCTATCACGGTGCGGTCCCCACCTTGCAGGACTTCCACGCCGAGCTGCTTCGCCAGCCGGAAAAGGAAGCACAGGATGTGGCGCTGGCCATTGAGCTGTTTACAGACGGCAGTCTCAACACCTTTGCCAAGCCCACCAATGTGGACACCAATGCCCGTATCCTCTGCTACGATATCCGAGACCTTGGCAAGCAGCTTCTGCCGGTGGGGATGCTGGTGGTGCTGGACAGCATCTTCAACCGCATCATCCGCAACCGTGGGCTGAAGCGCAACACCTGGATCTATATTGATGAGATCTACCTGCTGTTCCAGCATGAGTACAGCGCCAATTTCCTGTTCACCCTCTGGAAACGCATGAGAAAGTATCAGGCTTGCGGCACCGGGATCAGTCAGAACATCGAGGACCTGCTCCAGTCCCACACGGCAAGGACCATGCTGGCAAACTCCGAGTTCCTCGTCCTGTTGAATCAGGCGGCGACGGATCGGGAGGAACTGGCGCGGCTGCTGAACATCTCAGACAACCAGCTCTCCTACATCACCAATGTGGACTCCGGCCGCGGCCTCATCAAGTGCGGCAGTGCCATCGTGCCTTTCGTGGATCATTTCCCCAAGAACAAACTGTACCAGATGATGACCACCAAGCCCTCGGACCTGGCATCGTGATCCAATATGGAGAAGATCAAGGAAAAACCGGCGCGATCCGAGCGTATTAAAGAAAAAGTAGTTTCCGCGCCAAAGGAATTGCTGCACAAGGGGCTGGATGACGGTGCTGAACGCCTGCGGATCCAGCTCCGGGATACAGCGCAGCAAGGACGCCGGGATGAGTACGGCGGCGACGATATCGAGGATACCGCGGTCAGCGGCTCCAAGCGAGCCGCCGCGGAACTGTTGAAACAGCGCAAGCAGAAGGCCACAGAGCAGCCGAGCGATCCCGCCCGGAATAGCGCGTCAGCACCGGATGCACACAGGAATGAAAGCCCCATCATCCGAACCAAAGATACAGAGTTTGTAGAGACCCAAACGCCTGCTGCGACGCCCCAGGCACAAGCGCGCCGCGCTGCGATGCAGAAAGCGGCAGCCGTCAAGACGAAGGACACCTATATCGAAACACAGGTGAAAACCAGTGTCACAGCAGCACCGGAGCCACAGCGGCAAGGACAGCGGGCATTCGTCCGGGAACAGGGACGCAAGGCGATGCGGCAGACGAGGCTTCGGCAGACGGAGCAGAACAGACGGATTCGGAATATCCCTTCTGTCCTCGGCACTTCGGAAACGATCGGTACAGCGCAAAATGCGGAGGATCTTTCACACAAAAGTATTAAAGAGAGGACCAGTATTCCGTTTCCAAAAGCTTCTCAAAAAGCGCTTTTGAAGAAAGACGGGCAGGCTGAACATTCCGTGCAGAAGATCCGTGGGGCCAGCCGGGGCATCGGACGCTTGACCGATCAGACGACCCGGGCTGCCGCACAGTCCGCCGCAGCGCGGGGCGCAGTGCAGAGCGCCAAGGAAGCCGCCGCGCAGGCGGCACGATATCAGCAAACGGCAAAGGCGGCGCAAACCGCGGTGCAGAAGACCGCGCAGGCGGCAGGCAGGGCGCTTCGCGCGATCCTCGCCGCCGCCCGCAGTCTGCTTGCCGCCATGATGGCAGGCGGCAGTACGGTGGTGTCTATGGTGCTGGTGATCTGCCTCATAGGGGTTTTGATCGCCTCACCCTTCGGCATTTTCTTCTCTGGTGAGGACAGCGGCACCGGCTATACCATGCCGGAAGCTGTCCGTACATTGAATGGAGAGTTTACTGACCGAATCGAGCAGATCAAAGCGGAGAACCCATATGACGAACTGGATATGGACAACGCCGGCAGTGCGGCGATGATCTCTAACTGGCGGGATGTGCTGGCCATCTATGCTGTACGGACGACTACGGATGATACCTCGCCGGATGAGGTCGCCACACTGACGGAAGAAAAGCTGGACATCCTGCGGCAGATCTTCTGGGACATGAACGCCATTTCATATTGGGTGGAAACCATCTCGGGCGACAAGGATGAAAGCGATACCGTCATCCTGCACATTACTGTCACAGTCAAGGATCATCTGCAAATGGCGGACGAGTATCGGTTCAACGCCGAGCAGCGCAAGCTGTTGGAAGAACTGATGCAGCCGGAGTATCAGGAGCTGTTCATGGCACTTACCGGCAGTTATCAGGATATCGACCTGTCTCCGGAGGAGATCCAGGAGATCATCAAAAAGCTCCCCGCCGATCTCAGCGAGGAGCGCAAGCAGGTGGTATTGACCGCGTATCAGCTCTTGGGAAAGGTAAACTACTTCTGGGGAGGAAAGAGCCTTGTGCTTGGATGGGACTCTCGCTGGGGAACGCCTATGAAAGTCACAGCCGCAGGCAGCTCCAGCAGCGGGACCGTGCGTCTGTTCGGATTAGACTGCTCCGGTTTCGTCGATTGGGTATTCTATAACCAGAGCGGAGGGCAGTACATCATCGGCCATGGCGGCGGCGCCTCTGCCCAGCACAGCTACTGCACACCCATCAGCTGGAGCGATGCCAAGCCGGGCGACCTCGTCTTTTACCCTGGCGACAGTCATGTGGGGATCGTATGCGGCTTCGACAGCAGCGGAAATATCCTCATCATCCACTGCGCCAGCAGCTCCAATAATGTGGTAGTGACTGGAAAGATCGGCTTCACTACGATCGGCAGACCGGAGTATTACGGGGAATAGATCAAGGGGGCTCATGGAAACTTTTTCTATGAGCCTCTTTGTTTTTTTAACCGAAAACTTTATCACGGTAGAGCGGAGAAGCGTGGGCGGTGCCAACTATCACTACGCTTATCAGACTTTCCATGACGATCAAAGACATCCGTCAGACTACTCGTTTCCATTACTTTCCAACCTTTCGTTTGATTCTCTTTCCGCATCTGTGCTGAAAAAGTTTCTTTAAAAGTCGGTCGATTGTAAAATGAAGTTGGACACCTAAGAAAAAATCCATAGTGATTTTCCCCACATGGTAGAATGAAGTTTGCACACAACTTCTTCCAAGGGAGGGCAATCACTATGGACTGCCAAGATTATATCACAGAATTGGTAGAACGCAAGAAGGGACAGCACTTACAGCGAGAGGAACGAGGAGCGATCCAGCAGCTCAAGAACGCAGGCTACACGGACAGAGCCATTGCCAGAGCCATCGGATGTTCACCAACCACCGTTGGAAACGAGCTAAAGCGCGGCACACCGCCCCGAAAGAGCAGCAAGGGCAGGAAGCCCGGATACTCGGCAAGGCGTGGAGAAGCGGCCTACAAAGCGAACAGAAAGCGTTCTCGGAAACCACACCGAACTCGCTTCATTCGCTGGATAATGGAACAGGTCAAAGAACACAAGTGGTCTTTGGATGCCTGCGTCGGCTATGCCCGTCTGCATGGGCTGTTTCCAGCAGAGGAGATGGTCTGCACACACACGCTTTACAATGAGGTCTGGGCAGGCAGCCTTGACTTGTCTGTTACAGAACTGCCCGAAGCCGTGAAACGCAAGCAGCACAAGGATTCCAAGCCCCGTGAACACAGGAAGAGCTTCGGCACGGACATCTCCCAGAGGCCTGAGATTGCGGCTCTGCACATCGAGGAGGGACATTGGGAAGGTGACACCGTGGTCGGCAAGAGGGCCGGTAAAGAGGCTGTCGTCCTCTCCCTGTTGGAGAAGAAAACGGAGAACTATATTGCCATCCGGATTCCCGGCAAGGATGCAGACTCCGTTCTGAACGCCATGCAGTCACTCAGGGAAGAATTCGGAGACAAGTTCTCACAGGTCTTCAAGACCATTACCGTGGACAACGGCTCGGAGTTCTCTGCGTTCAGTCAGGTCGAGAACTGGGGCTGTGCAGTCTACTTTGCGCATCCCTACACCTCGTGGGAACGTCCCCAAAACGAACGTCACAACGGGCTGTTTCGAACCTTCGTTCCGAAGGGCGTGTCCATTGAGGCTTTCTCTGCTGAGTATATCTTGGCTGCAGCTGATGAATTGAACGGACGGCCTCGCAAGAAGCTTGGCTACCGTACCCCGGAGGAACTGTTTGACGAGTTCCTCGACTCTGTTTACGCAGCTGAAGGCTGCGGCAGCATCGCCCAGGACGGAAGCCAGCGGCTTCCATCCTGACCGATGCTCTGGTTAACTAAGTTCTACCGTGCAGGTGTCCAACTTGCACTTGCAATTTGCGGATTATAAAAAATTATTTGTGAACTATCCTGATGTGCTGTCTGTCGAAGAAGCAACAACTTTACTCGGTTTCAAAAGCCAGACTGCCATCATCAGAAGAATCCATCAACATAGAATTCGCTGCCTGAAAGTCGGACGATCTTTCATGATCCCGAAAGAATATCTCATTAAACTAATAGGCATCTAATCTATTCACGCGTGACCTTTCGGATCCATTTATATGAATTAGTATAGTAGAAAATGACAGGAGCTTTTAATAGTTGATCACTTTTCAGGAAAAAGAAAACTGCTACAGCCGGAAGCTTGCAAATAAACGCACTAATAAGGGCGGCGGGTATCACGATACCCCACATAAAAATAGTGTTGTTTTTCATGGAGAAGCTGGGAGAGCCGCCGGCTCGGATGATCCCCACATCCGAGGCCATCTGATAGCAAGTACCCACGGAGGTTATAGCCATTACAGCAATAAATTGTACTGCGATCTCCCGTGTTTCCGGAGTTAAGGTGGGATAAAAATTTAATACCAGGTCTGTGGAGCTATATATGCCAAGACCGGTTAAAACACCAAGTGCTCCGAAGATAAGCTGAAAGGTTATTGTTTGTCTTTTCAGAAGGAGCAAATCTCCTATCCCAACCGCTTTTCCCGTTAAAATAGCTGCAGCGCTGGCGGCACCGTATCCTACCACAGAGATGATTTGAAACACCAAAACTGCGATGGCGTTGGCGGCAATAGCGGAGGAGGCGTCCTCTAGGTGTCCAATGATGGCGGTTTGAACGATTTGTGCAATGCCCCAAGTAGCCTGCGTTATCAGCAGTGGGAGGGCTACATGGATATAATCGTGGATAAAGGAGGTATCGATATGTAACAGATTGTTTACGCTGAGATGCAGAGTCTTTTCCTTCCAGGAGAGAAAGCATATGATAATACCAAGTTCTACAATTCTGGAGGTTAGAGTGGCAATAGCAGCGCCCTGAATACCCAATTCAGGAAATCCCAAATTTCCGTAGATCAGGCAGTAGTTCAATGTGATGTTGATACAGAGGGTGGAAAAGGATAAAACATATCCTACTTTTACGACCCCGATAGAACGTAGAGAGGCGGTAAGGGTATGAGTGAGCGTAAAAAGTAAATAGGTAAAGCATACGATACGCAGGTATTTGGTCGCTTCTTCGGTGATAACTGGATCGTTGTTAATAGCCTGCAGCAAAGTATCTGGTATAGTAAGAGCCAGGAAAAACATCACTGATGCAATAGCCAAACCAAATCGAAGACCCACGCCGATGATGTCCCGAATGGGCGCAAGTTTATTTTTTCCCCAATACTGTGCACCCAGCACTATTACGCCTTCCGCTACACCGGTGACTAGCATTTGCAGAAAAAACTGAAATTGATTGCACAAGGAAACGGCACTCATTGCTTGCTGGGAATACTGACCAATCATCAAGTTATCAGCTAAATTAACTGAATAGGTCAAAAGATTCTGCAGAGCGAGGCTGAGGGTTAGAGCAGCAAAGGTTTTATAAAAACCGCGGTCATGAATCAGTTGTCTCATGGGTGATCCTCTCATCCTCGGCATTCAGGACTTTGACTTCGATTTGGTGGGCGCGGAATAGTTTGCTGTATTCCGGCGGACACCTGTCTGTTATGATGCAGTCCACGTCCTGCAAATCAGCAGCCGAGTACATAGAGAGTTTGTTGAATTTATCAGAAGATACCATTAGATACCACTTATTAGCGATGGTTGGGAGATACCGATAGATATAGGTGCTGATGATAGAGTTAACCGTCAGTCCTTTATTGAGATCGATACCATAGATGCTGGTAAAAGCCTTATTAACCCGGATGTTCGGGGCAAAATGAGCAGGATTTTCGGGACTGGAAAAGAGAGTGATGCCATCGGTAGAGGTTACCTCTCCACCAATCAGATAGATTCGGGCACCAGAGGCCAGCAGATCATCCAGAGCGGTGAGGTTATTGGTTACCACCGACAGATTGGAGAACTTATGCAGAAGCTTAGCTAAAATGCAGCACGTTCTACCAGAACCCAGAAAAATGATATCTCCGTCGCAGATACAGGAGCAGGCATATTCGGCCAGCTGATAGAAGATAGGGTTATCAAAACCAAAGTCGCATGATTTCGGAATACTTGGAGTATGTTCCGCCAATACAGCACCCCCATATACCCGTTTTAGAAATCCTTCTTCTTCCAGCTTGGTTAAATCCTTTCGGATGGACACAGCACTGACCTTAAAATAGGAACATAGTTGCTGGACGGAGATTTCTTTCCGTGTCAAAAGAAGATTTTTAATCTCATCAATCCGTTTCATTCTCATCAACCTTTCAAAGTGAGTCTGTTTTGTGTATAATAAGTAAGTAATATAATATTAAACGAAATAATCGAAACAGTCAATAGAGAAAATGAAAATATTCTAAACAAGCGTTCATCTCCGGAAAATCAAGCATTTTGTATATAATAACATAGTTTATGGTGGATTTTAATGATATTTAGCAAAAAATGAGCGATAATATTTGAGTCAAAACCCATTGTGCAAAATAGCCAATTTAACGAATGAAAGTTGTCGAAATGGTAAAAACAAAAAAACGAAACAAAACGAAGCTTGAAAAGCGAAGAAACATAGGATAAACTACAGACAAGAAAAGCAAGGAAAAGACACAAGAACAACAGATAACTAAAATAAGCGAAATAAACGAAAGGAATGGCGAAAATGAAAAAAACGATTGAGCTTATTACTGCAGGGCGCGCAGGAATTGATCTCAACACCACCGTCCTGAATGCTTCCTTTGCAGATACGCCTTCTTTTAAAAAGTCGATTGGAGGGTCGCCGGCTAATATTGTCCAGGGTGCGGCGCGGCTGGGCCTGAAGAGTGGATTCATTGGGAAGGTTTCAGGGGATGGTATGGGGGAGTACATCCTCAACGATTTTCAAAAGCAAGGAATCGATGTTTCGGGGCTGTGTATTGACCGAACGGGGGCCAAGAACTGTCTGGCGATTACCGAAATCATCAGTGCTAAGGAGAGCGGGAGCTACTGCTCTGCCAATAAACACACTTTTTACCATGGAACTTATCTCTACCGCGAGCACACCGCCGATATGCTGATTACTCCGGAGGATATTCAGGAAGAGTTCGTTGCCAAGGCGCAATATGTGCTTCTTTCTGGTACGGCCTTTTCCATGGAACCCTCCAGAAGTGCCATGTTTCAGATCATAAATTATGCCAAGAAGCATGATACTAAAGTTGTGTTAGACATTGATTATCGTCCGTTTGGATGGAACGACCTGGAGGAAGCCTCTCGGTGCTACCAGACCATCTGCCGCCAGGCGGATATCATCATCGGAAACCGTGAGGAGTTCGATGTGGTGGAGCATACCACCATGCTGGGCAACAAGGACAACGCCAGCTCCGCGGCCGCCTTTCTGGAGCAGGGCGCGGCCATGGTAGTGGTCAAGGATGGAGCCAACGGTTCAGCTACCTACTTGAGGGACGGCACCATTCTGCGATGCGGTGTGATTCCCACAGAGATTGTTAAAACCTTTGGTTCCGGCGACGCTTACGCAGCTGGCTTGATGTACGGATTGCTGCGGAAGGACGATATTTTGTACGCAATGCAACTGGGCTCTGCGTGTGCTTCTCTGATTCTGACCCAGATTGACTGCGCACCCGCCATGCCTACGCTTGAGGCTGCCGAGGCACACAGAGCGCGGCACTGTCAGGAGATGATACGATGAGATGGGATAAAGATTATGTAAGAGAAGCAGCTACCTCTAACCGCATTGTGGCGGGCATCAACATTTTTGGGCATGAAGATGCCGGAGCGGTGATTCGAGCTGCGGAGCGGCTTGAGGTACCAGTGATCCTAATGGTGAACCGAGACGCACGAAAGGTTCTGGATATTGAATGCTGGGGCGCATTACTAACCTCCATGGCAGAACGGGCCTGTGTTCCAGTGGCGGTCCATCTTGACCACTGCAGTGACCCAGAGAATGTGAGAAGGGCTATGGACAGTGGATATACTTCTGTAATGTTTGATGGTTCCCAAATGCCCTTCGAGGAGAATATGCATATCACCGGTCAGCTGGCCGAGGAGGCTCACCGGCGGGGCATCTTTATTGAGGGTGAACTGGGCAATGTGCCTTACAGCGACTTAGGCCAGATGGATGTGCGTCTCACATCCCCGGAAGAAGCCAGGATTATGCAGGAGCAGACAGAACTGGATTGGCTGGCAGTTTCTGTGGGGAATATCCATCGTCTGGTGGGGCGTAAGGTGCCTATTCAGTTTGAGGCCCTGAGGGAGATCCAAAAGCAGTGTAGCTTACCGCTGGTGATCCACGGTTCCTCCGGTATTTATGCTGAGGACATGCAGAAGCTCAAGAACGAGCACATCGGAAAGATGAATCTGGGCACATCGATTCGTAAAGTGTTTGGTGACACTATGCGGAGTGAGATGATAGCTAATCCTCAGGAGTTCGATCGTCAAAAGTTAATGAGCCAGTCTATTCAGAATGTAGAGGATGCGGCTTATCAGATTTTAAAGGGGCTGCTGTAACAGCCAGAAAGGAGAATTTATATGAGCAACAGTAACCGACTCCAGCACAGCGGAGAGTTTTCTTTTGGCTATAACTGTATCACTGACCTGCGTGATAAGCATCCCGAGATGCTGATGGATTTTGGTATCCTGAAGCTGAACGAGAATATGACCTTCGAGGATGACCGGCCGGAATTGGAGCGTGTTTACCTGCTGATGTATGGCAATGTGGAGGTAGAGTACGACGGCAACAAGGTGGTCGCCAGAAGAGACTCCTATCTCAACGAGAATATCTGGTGCATCAACGTACCCAAGGGTGTCAAGCTTACTGTGAAGGGCCTGGCTCAGGACAGCGAGATCGCGGTGATGAGAACAGAGAATGACAAGCAGTTTGCCCCTGTGGTGCGCTGCGGTGACCAGATTGTCAATGAGGTTCGGGGCAAGGGCTTTATGAATGAGGCAGGTACCCGCATCGTAAGAACGGCGCAGGATGTGCGCCTGTCTCCCAATTCTAACCTGATGTTGGGCGAGGATGTGCACTATCCCGGAAAGTGGTCCGGCTTTCCTTCCCACTCTCATAAGCAACCGGAAATCTACTTCTATAAGTTCCATCCTAAAAACGGCTTTGGTCTGCTGAAGCTGGGGGATGACGCGGTGCTGCTGGAGCACAACGATACCGTCAAGATCCAGTCCGATCTGGTACATCCCCAGGTGACCGCCCCCGGATATGCCATGTACTACATCTGGGTGATCCGCCATCTGGAGGGCAATCCCTATATCAAGCCGGATTTTGAAGCCCAGCATCTGTGGGTGGAGCAGCCCGGCGCCAAATACTGGCCCGATATTTGATCTCACAAGAAAAAGGAGGAAATCACAATGAGAGAAACCGTTCGTCTTACCATGGCTCAGGCACTTGTCAAGTTCCTGACCAAGCAGTATGTCTCCGTGGATGGAGAGAAGAGCCGCTTTGTGCGCGGTGTCACCGGCATTTTCGGCCACGGCAACGTGGTTGGCATTGGCCAGGCCCTGGAGCAGTACAAGGATGAGATCCCCTTCGTCGCCGGCAAGAACGAGCAGGAGATCGCCCATGCCTGTACCGCCTTCGCCAAGCAGAACCGCCGCCGCGCCATCTATGCCTGCACCGCCTCCATCGGCCCCGGCTCCCTGAACCTGGTCACCGCCGCCGGCACTGCCACCGTCAACCGCATCCCCCTGCTGCTGTTCCCCGGCGACATCTACGCCGACCGGCAGCCTGACCCCGTTCTGCAGCAGATGGAGAACGAGGCCGACTACACCGTCTCCGTCAACGATGCCCTCAAGCCCGTGTGCCGCTACTGGGACCGGATCCTGCGCCCCGAGCAGCTGATGACCGCCATGCTCAACGCCATGCGCACCCTCACCGATCCTGCCAAGACCGGCGCGGTGGCCATCTGCCTGCCTCAGGATGTGCAGGGCGAGGCCTATGACTACCCTGTGGAGTTCTTCCAGGAGAGAGTCTGGTATCTGGACCGTACCCCTGCCTGTGAGGACGCCATCGCCCGGGCGGCTGAGATCATCAAGGCTGCCAAGAAGCCTGTGCTTCTCTCCGGCGGCGGCGTGCGCTACAGCGATGCGGGCAAGGCCCTGTATGAGCTGAGCGCAGCTTGCGGCATTCCCGTGTGTGAGACCCAGGCTGGCAAGGGCGAGATTGATTGCGACTACGATCTGTATCTGGGCTGCGCTGGTATCTGCGGCACCCTGTGCGCCAACCTCATCACCAAGGACGCTGATGTGGTCATCGCTGTGGGCACCAAGCTCAATGACTTTGTCACCAACTCCAAGTACGGTTTTCAGGACAGTGCCAAGATGGTGGGCATCAATATCTCCCGCATGGACGCCATGAAGCTGGACGGCGAGGGAATCGTGGCCGACGCCAGAGCCGGCCTGGAGGCCCTGACCAAGGCGCTGACCGGCTACAAGAGCCAGTGGGGCGGCCAGGTGGCCGAGGCCAAGAAGCTGTGGGAGGAGGAGCGCAGCCGCATGGCTGCCATCGAGTTGCCCGACGGCTTCAGCCAGACCCGCGCCCTGCTGGAGCTCAACAGCATCCTCACCGAGGAGGAGAACATCGTGGCCGCCTCCGGCAGCCTGCCCTCCGACTTGGAGCGGGTGTGGAACACCAAGCGCCAGGGCCAATACCACCTGGAGTACGGATTCTCCTGCATGGCCTATGAGATCTCCGGCGCTCTGGGCGTCAAGTTTGCCGAGCCTCAGCGCGAGGTGTACGCCTTCATCGGCGACGGCGGTTTCCTGATGGGCCATTCCGACCTGGTGACCAGCCTGCAGGAGCGCAAGAAGATCAATGTGCTGCTGTTCAACAACAACGGCCACCAGTGCATCCACAACCTGCAGCGCTCCCAGGGCTCCGACACCTTCGGCACCGAGTTCCGTTACCGTGAGGACCAGACCGGCGAGCTGTCCGGCGGCTACCTGCCCATCGATTTCTGCAAGGTGGCCGAGGGCTACGGCGCCAAGAGCTACCGGGTACACAACGCCTCCGAGCTGAAGGCGGCCATTGAGGACGCCCGCAAGCAGACCGTCTCCACCCTCA
>UMBF01033074.1_pt1 | contig 19729 bp, 15 predicted proteins | sample 1963901 | NCBI WGS metagenome assembly UMBF01 (sample SAMEA4835935, study PRJEB28245) | human gut metagenome | biome: gut microbiome; material: fecal sample | place: Denmark | collected 2008 | reverse complement strand
CACGACCACATCTTGTGGATGGTTTCAAACCAATCCACAAAGACGGTGGGATTTACAGGAAAAATACCACTGTATGTGAAATTCGTCAAGAGGGTTTTGGAAAATCCCTATTCTCACACTCATCCACCCTATCATGTGGGAAACCACGGACATGATCTTGTGATCATGAGTTCTCCCAAAATGCTGACCCCAAATGAATACGATGTGTTTTTCAGCTTTCTGGAAAACACGGTGATGAAAAACGCATACTGACAGTAAAACCGCTCCGAGCGTTCTGCCCGGAGCGGTTTTGCGTCAGCAGTATTTATGCAGAACGGTCATAGACGGAGGGAGAAGTCATGCGTCCTTGCACAGCTTGGTCAATTCTTCGATGGCGGCATCCTCGTCCGGGCCATCGGCGGCGATGGTCACGGTCTCGCCGCACTTCACGGCCAGACCCATTACGGCAAAGATCTTCTTCATGTCGGCGACTTTGCCGTTCTTAGTCATGGTGACTTTGCTCTCAAAGCCTTTGGCAGCTTTGCTCAGGATACCGGCGGGACGGGCGTGTAGACCTTCTTTGTCCTGAATGGTGATATCGATGCTCTTCATAAAAATCTCTCCTTTTTGGAATCGTTATTGTAAGTGCTCCAGCACATAGTTCATATCGGAAGTGGTCTTGAGCTGTTCCAGCGCATCCTCGTCTTCAAGGATCTCGCAGACATTGCCCAGCAGGTCAAGATGGTCGTTGCCGACACCGGCAATGCCGAACACGAGGTAGGCTTTTTCATCGCCGAAGTCCACGCCCTGCGGATATTGCAGCAGGACAACGCCGGACTTTTTAACGGTGCCCTTCTTCTGGCTGGTGCCGTGGGGAATGGCTACGCCCATGCCCATGTAGGTGCTCACCAGCTTTTCGCGCTCCACCATGGCATCGGCGTAACTGTCATCCACATAGCCGCGCTTTGCCAGCAGCGCACCGGCGGCACGGATGGCCTCCTCCTTGGTGACGGAGGGCAGACCCAGCTGGATGTCCTCCGCTTGGATCTTCATCACGGAATCGTTGGCTTTGGAAGCCTCGGTCACGGCAGCCGCCAGAGGGGCTACGGCTGCATTGCGCAGGTCGGATACGATCTCCTCATTGGCGGCAGCTTCGGCCTTGGCATCCAGTGCCGGGGTAGTGGAGGTCAGTGCATTGTACAATGCGTCCAGATGCGGATCTGCAAGGAAGTTATCCAATGTAACAAGCTGTGCCTGCGGGGCGCACTTGGCGGCACGGTCAGCCAGAACGCGCTGGCAGACCACCACGTCCGCGTCGGCGGGGATGGTATCCACGCTGGAGTTGGTCACGGTCAAGTCGGGGCGCTCCGCCTTAATGCGGTTGTGGAACTTGGTAGCACCCATGGCGCTGGAACCCATACCGGCATCGCAGGCAAAGACGATCTTGCGGATCTGACCGACATTTACGGCAGTAGGCTCAGGAATCTCGCCCTTAGCCTGTGCCTTCATCTCCTTCATTTCGTTCTGGGCATCGGTCAGGCTCTTGGTGTGACCGGAGGTCGCTTTCAGAATGACCGAGGACAGGATAAAGGAGACTGCACCGGCGATGACAACGCCCAGCAGAACGGTGAGAATGGAATCCCGGGGAGCCATTGCCATGTAGGCGATGATGGAACCGGGAGAAGCAGGACCGGACAGACCTGCACCGGTCATAGAGTAGAACAGGATGGCGCAGAAGTTGCCCACGATGGGGGCGATGATGATCACGGGATTCATCAGGATGTAGGGGAAGTAGATCTCGTGGATGCCGCCCAGCAGGTGGATGATCACAGCACCGGGAGCGGACTGGCGGGTGGTGTCGTCCTTGCAGAAGAAGCAGTAGGCCAGCAGGACACCAAGACCGGGACCGGGGTTGGCTTCCAGCATATACATGATGGAACGACCGGTCTCAGCAACCTGACTTGCACCGATGGGGCTGAAGATGCCGTGGTTGATGGCGTTGTTCAGGAACAATACCTTGGCAGGCTCAATAAAGATGGACACCAGCGGCAGCAGGCTGTGCGCCACAAGGAAGTCCACACCGGCGGTCAGCACGGTGAGGATGGCAGTCATGAACGGGCCGATGACGTAATAGCCAAGGATGGCCAGCAACATACCCAGAATGCCGATGGAGAAGTTGTTGATCAGCATCTCGAAACCGGCGGGGATATGGCCTTCCACCTTTTTATCGAACTGCTTGATGACCCAGCCGGCCAGAGGGCCCATGACCATGGCGCCCATCAGCATGGTGTAGTCCGAGCCGCAGATGCAGCCCACCACGGCGGCGCTGGCTGAAAGCATCGGGGTCAGCCGCCGCACCGTGCTGCGGGAGCTGCCCGCTGTGGAGCAGTGGATGCAGGCTGCCGGGGCGCATTTTGTGCGGAATCCCGGCAAGGGTCTGCTGCTGGATGAAGCGCCGGAGCGGCGAGACGCACTGCGCACCCAGCTGAACAGCAGCGACAGGAAAGAACTTTCCCGCGCAGAGCGGCGGCAGCAGCTTTTGACAAGGCTGCTCAGCGAGCAGGAGCCCTGCAAAACAGCGGTACTGGCACGGGCGCTTGGCGTTTCGGAAAGCACGCTGTCTGCGGACTTGGATGAACTTGAGACCAAGCTACACCCCTACCGGGTGGAGATGTTCCGCCGCCCCGGCGTGGGGGTCTGGCTGCAGGGGGATGCTTCTTCCTACCGGAGGGTGGTGTCTGCCCTGCTGCGCAGCAGTATGCCGGAAAAGGAACTGGCAGAGGTGCTCTGCGGACGGATGCCGGAAAACGAGATCTTCTCGACCCTGCTGGATACAAAAACGGCCGAAAAGGTCTGGGCGGCTTTGCAGCAGTTTGAACAGGAAGAACAGCTCCATCTGCCGGATGCAGGCTTTCTGGCGCTGGCGATCCATTGCACCCTGACCATTCAGCAGCTGCGGCAGGGCGGCGACAAGGGCAGCGCCCCCAGAGGGCTGCGCCCGGCGGGCAATCATGCTGCCCGGCTGGTGGCGGCGCTGAACCGCGCCTTCGGGCTGACCCTGCCGCCTGAGGAAGCGCAGTATCTGGAACTGTATCTCTCCGCCTATCTGGGCGCAGAGGACCCTTGGGGTAGCGCACAGGAGATGGAGCTGCGGAATCTGGAAGCCGCCCTTATCCGGGAAATGGAAAAGACGCTGCACACAGACCTTTCCGGTTACACCTCTCTGCGGGATGACCTGTACTGCCACCTGCGCCCCATGCTGCTGCGGGTGGAGCAGAACATTCGTACCGAAAACCCCCAGCTGGACACCATCCGCACCGACTACCCCGGCCTGTGGAAAGCCACCCGCGCCGCCTGTGATGCGGTGCAGCAGCAATTCGTTCTGCCCGCCATCTCGGACGACGAAGCGGCCTACCTTGCCATGCACTTTGGCGCAGTGCTGGAACAGAATGCCATGTTCCGGCTGCGGCTGCGGGTGGTAGTGGCCTGTCCGCTGGGCATGGGCTCCAGCCGCTTTCTGGCTTCCCGGCTGGGAAACGAGTTTCCCTCTTTGCAGGTGGAGGGGTGCTGCTCGGTGCGGGAGCTGAACGCCGCCGACCTGCGTCGGAGAAAAATCGACTTCATTATCTCCACCGTGCCGCTGGAACTGGATTACCCGGCGGTGTGCATCAGCCCTTCCCTGCTGGAACCGGATCGTGCCGTGCTGAAGGACGCTATCACGCAGTACAGCCAGAACCGCGCAGAACCGGAACCGGCGGTGCAGCCTGTGCAGGATGCACCGCACGCAGGCTCCAAGCTGCAGTATTATGCGCGCCTGACCCGGTCCATGACCGGGCTGCTGGAACATCTGACCATCCAGCCCGTCAAGGTTCCCGGCAGCCGCGCTGCCCTCATCCATGCAGCGGCGCAGCTGTTCTGCCCGCAGGAAGCGGACGCCCGGCTGGTGGAGCAGCAGCTTCGCCGCCGTGAAACGCTGGGCGATACCTACATCAAACCTCTGTATGCCCTGCTGCTCCATTGCAGGACAAGTGCGGTAAAGGACTGCCGCTTGGGTTATCTGCAGGCACAGCCGCCGGTCTATGAGCCGGGGCGCATCGTGCTGGGGGCACTGGTGCTGCTGGCTCCGGACGACGGGAACGGCGTCCCAGTGGAGGTCATGCAGAATGTCAGCGGGCAGCTGATCGAAACGCCCCGGCTGATGGAGGCACTGCGCACAAGCGTGTGCATCCGGATGTAGCCGAGCACCCCGCCATCATGGGTCACGAGTTCGCCGGTGATATCGTCAAGGTGGGCAAGGCGCATCAGGACAAGTTCAAGCCCGGCATGAAGTTCACCCTGCAGCCCGCCCTGAACTACAAGGGCACCATGTGGAGCCCCGGCTACTCCTACGAGTTCTTCGGCGGCGACGCCACCTACTGCATCATCCCTGCCGAGGTCATGGAACTGGGCTGCCTGCTGGAGTACAAGGGCCGTGCTTACTATGAGGCTTCTCTGGCCGAGCCTATGAGCTGCTCCATCGGTGCTTTCAACGCCGCCTACCACACCAAGATGGGTGTGTACCATCACGATATGGGCATCAAGAAGGGTGGCAAGCTGGCGATTCTGGCCGGTGCAGGCCCCATGGGTCTGGGTGCTCTGACCTACGCACTGCACCGTGATGTGCGCCCCGGCATGGTGGTGGTCACCGATATCAACGAGGATCGTCTGGCCCGTGCGGAGTCCCTCTTCCCCCCGAAGGAGGTCAAGGAGAAGGACGGCATCGACCTGTACTTCGTCAACACCGCCAACATGGCAGACCCCGCTGCCGAGCTGCGGGAGCTGACCGGCGGTACCGGCTTTGATGATGTGTTCTGCTACGCCCCCATCGCGCCGGTGGTGGAGCTGTCCAGTGCTGTGCTGGGTCGTGACGGCTGCCTGAACTTCTTTGCAGGCCCCACCGACAAGCAGTTCAGCGCCAAGATGAACTTCTACGATGTGCACTACAATTCTACCCATGTCATGGGCACCACCGGCGGTAATACCGCCGACATGATCGAGTCGCTGGAACTGACCGCCGCTAAGCGCATCGATCCGGCTGTGATGGTCACCCACATCGGCGGTCTGAACGCCGCTGCCGAGACCACCCTCAACCTGCCCAAGATCCCCGGCGGCAAAAAGCTGATCTATACCCACCTGACCATGCCCCTCATCGCCCTGACCGATCTGCGTGCCAAGGGCGAACAGGACAGCGACCCCCGCTATACCGCACTGGCTGACATCGTGGATGCCCACAACGGCCTGTGGTGCCCGGAAGCAGAGGAATATCTGCTGGCAAACTTCAACCCGGAGGACTAAGCAGAACGTGCCATGGGACAGGACAAACGCAGACAGGAGGAATCCCCCATGGAACAACGCCGCAATCAGATCGTGGAGCTGGTGAACCGCAAAGGCAGCATTAGCTTTGCCCAGCTCAAGGAAACTTTCCCTTCCGTTTCGGAAATGACCCTGCGCACAGACCTGAAAGCACTGGATGAAGCCCGCCGTGTGGTGCGGGTGCATGGCGGTGTCAAGTCGGTGGAGCAGGTGGTAGGCACAGACGACCTGCTGAGCCGCCGTGCCGCCCGCAATGCCGAAGCAAAGCAGATCATTGCCGAAAAAGCCGCTGCTCTGCTGCGCCCCAACACCACCCTGTTTCTGGATTCCGGCAGCACCGCCACAGCAGTGGCCCGGTGCATCCCGGATCAGCCCATGCTCATCTACACCAGCGGCCTGAGCTGCGCCATGGAGCTGGCAAAGCTGGAAAAGCCCCATGTATCCCTGCCGGGCGGCAGACTGAACCGGTTCAGCCTGAGCGTCTGCGGTGCACAGAGCATCCAGACGATGGAGGGCATCAACTTTGATCTGCTGCTGCTGGGCGTGACCAGTTACAGCCCGGAAACCGGTTTTACCTGCGGCGTGGAGGATGAAGCACGGCTCAAGCAGACCGTGCTCCGCCGCTGTGACTGTGAGCAGAAAGCCGTGCTGCTGGATTCCTCCAAGATCGGACTGAAAAGCACATTCCACATCTGCGAGCTGTCCGATATTGATATTGTGATCTCGGACGGAAAGCTGCCCGTAGAATTTTTACAGGCCTGCCGGAACGCAGGCGTAACAGTACTATAAAAGGAGCGTTATTATGAAGATCATCCGCGCAAAAGATTATCAGGATATGTCCCGCAAAGCGGCCAACATCATCTCCGCACAGGTCATCATGAAGCCGGACTGTGTACTGGGTCTTGCCACCGGCGGCACCCCGGTGGGCACTTATGCCCAACTGGTGGACTGGTACAACAAAGGCGATTTGGATTTCTCCGAGGTCACTACTGTCAATCTGGACGAGTACCGCGGCCTGCCCAAGGAGCATCCCCAGAGCTACTGGTATTTCATGAATGAGAACCTGTTCAGCAAGGTGAATATCGACCCGGCCAAGACCAACCTGCCGGACGGCACCAATCTGGACACTGCCGCCGAGTGTGCCCGTTACAACGGTATCATCCACAAGCTGGGCGGCATCGACCTGCAGCTGCTGGGCATCGGCCCCAATGGTCATATCGGCTTCAATGAGCCGGGCGAAGCCTTTGAGCTGGAGACCCACTGCATCGACCTTGCGCCCACCACCATCGAAGCCAACAAGCGCTTCTTTGACGGCAACGAGGCCCTTGTCCCCAAACAGGCATACACCATGGGCATCAAGACCATCATGCAGGCACGCAAGGTGCTGGTGGTAGCCAACGGTAAAGCCAAGGCACAGGCCGTCAAGGACGCCGTGACCGGCCCTGTGACCCCTGCCTGCCCCGGCAGCATCCTGCAGCTGCATCCGGACTGCATCCTTGTGGCAGACGAGGAAGCACTGAGCCTGCTGTAAACTCCCAAAGCCAACTTCTTCATTTACCATAACTTTGCTTAAGATCCAACCAAAGCACAGAAAGAGCCGGACTCGTTGCACGGGTTCGGCTCTTTCTGTCAGAAATAAGATTTATCTTGCAATCTTACGCAAAGAGCAACTCCAAAAGAGCCGTCATGGAGATGGTGGGTTCGCCTGCTGCGGGATTTACGCTGAAAATACGCTGAAAAGAGGTCACCCCGATCGGTGGCCTCTTTTTTGCTGCCGCGAACTGTCTGGCTGCGGCAGCGGATAACAGCAAGGTCCATTGCGCTTTGTTTTGCCCGGATGCGCACCCGCAGAAAGCGCTCCCTCGTCAAACTGCCCAAAATACGCCCTTAAAAGTTTACTTGACACAATTTTCAAATCAATATATAATTGGGTCAGAGACCAATTATAGAAAAGGATGATTCCCAATGGCGCGCAGATACGACAGCAAGGAAGCAAAACGGCGGATCCTGACCGCCTGTGTCCGGCTTTTTCTGGAAAAAGGCTACACGAACACCAAGGTGGCAGAAATTTTAAAGGAAGCAGATGTTTCCGCCGGGTCGTTCCAGAATATTTTCCGCACCAAGGACGGCGTGCTGACCGAGCTGATCGGCATGATGTTCAGCAGGCAGTTCGGCGCGGTAAGGCCGCTGGCGGCAAACGCCCCCTCGCCGGTGTACCTCTACGCGGTGGAAACGGCTTTGCAGCTGGCGATGACCGAGCTGAGCGAGAATCTGCGGGATATCTATGTGGAAGCGTACACCTTCCCCGCCACGGCGGAGATCATCCACCGCAGCACCACGGCGGAGCTGCAGGCGGCGTTCAGCGCGTATCTGCCCGGGTGCGCCGAGTGCGATTTCTACGAGATGGAGCTGGGCACGGCTGGCATGATGCGCGGCTACATGGCACGGCGGTGCGACCCCTACTTTACGCTGGAGCGCAAAATACGGCGCTATCTGAGTATGAGTCTGAGTGCGCTGCAGGTCCCCGCGCAGGAGCGCGAGCAGGTCATTGCTTTTGTGGCGGAGATCGATATGCTTGCCGAGGCGCGGAAGGTGGTAGATGCCGTGCTTGCATCGCTGTCCGTACAGTTTGATCTGAAAGGATAACAAGGTTTGATGACAAGGAGGGAGCAACATGAAAAAATGGCTGATCTGGTGTTTGACGGTGCTGGCAATGGTGTGCCTGATACCGGGGATCGTGTTAAAAGCGGCGGCAGAAACAGTCCCGGTGTACTGCGCCTTCTGTGGGATTAGGGAAGAACGTGAGGCCCGCAGATACGAAAAATATGATTCGACCTATCATAGGGTTTATGTAACTGAATGCCAGAACTGCCACAAGGATGGCAATATTACGCATTTACAGGTACATAGCGGCGGTACCCAAGGTCCCACCTGCACCGAGGGCAAAATCTGTAAAAAATGCGGCGCGGAATACGACATCCCCGGTCACGCATGGGGCGAGTGGAATCCTAACGGCGACGGCACGCACACCCGCATATGCACGAACCCCAACTGCGACGCAAAAGAAGAGAACGTACCCTGCGGCGGCGACAGCCGCGCGACCTGCATCAGGCCGGGAACGTGCACCACTTGCGGAGGGCGGTACGACGGCGGTCACGACTTGGTGCAGCACGCAGCAAAAGCCCCTACCTGTACGGAAAAGGGCTGGGATGCTTACGAAACCTGCTCCCGTTGTGACTATACCACCTATGCGGAGCTGCCCGCATTGAACCACGATTTAGTGCGTCACGATGCAAAAGCCGCCACCTGTACGGAAATTGGCTGGAATGCCTACGATACCTGCAAAAACTGCGACTATACCACCTATGCAGAGGTGCCCGCGCTGAACCACGATTTGGAGCAGCACGCAGCAAAAGTCCCCACCTGTACGGAAATCGGCTGGAATGCTTACGAAACCTGCTCCCGCTGCGACCATACCACCTATACAGAGCTGCCCGCGCTGAACCATGATTATCAGGCTGTTACCGTAGCCCCCACCTGTGAAACAGACGGCTATACTGTTTTTACCTGCTCCCGCTGCAAAGACAGCTACACCGCAGACCCGACCGATCAGCTGGGGCATCAGTTCGGTGCATGGTCCCCGAACGGAACCGGCTCTCAGAGCGCCGGTTGTCTGCGAGATGGCTGTGCGCACACGGGCAGCACGGATTGCCGGAAGTTCACCTTCCACACTGCGGAAGGCGAAACCCTGACCTTCTGCCCCGTGTGCGGGCAGGCAGAAAACGCCGCGCAGCTGGAAAAGATCGAAGCCGCAACGGCGTGGGCTAACAGCGGCAGCCTTTCTGCGGCGGATGTGACCGCACGGACGAATGGGGAATACCTGAGCGTGGCCTTTGAAACCGCAGGCAGCCTGATGCAGCCCACCGGTCTGGTAAGGCTCGCGCTGCCCGCCGGATTGCTGGAAGGCAAAAAGCTTGTGCGCATTGCCCCGGACGGCACACAGACGGAGATGCCGTTTGAAACAGAGCGCGGAAAGCTCATCTATACGCTGGATTTTGCAAACAGCGCGCTGCCCGTAATGCTCTTCCGGCTGGTACCCCAGCCCACCGCCCTCTGAATGCTTTTACAGCGCGCAAACGATAAACCATAAAATGCCCGTCCACCGTGGTTTTCCACAGGTGGGCGGGCATTCTTTTGTGCCTTTTGGCATAAAAATACCCCCGGAGGATGCAGCGTTTTTTACGCTGTCTACTCTGGGGGCAGGATAGCAAGCGCTGCGCGGCAGCTCCCGGAAGCGGACACTGTCTTGCTGAAAAAGCACTTCCTAGCGCTGCTCCTCCGGCGGGCAGCAGCTCTCCCGGGGGATGAGCTTGTGCGGCACGATGATCTTTGTGGCCAGAAGGTTCGGGTTCTCGATGTGGTTGATGGTCTGGCTGGCGGCCTCCATGCCTAGCTGGTAGGGGTTCACGTCCACGGTGGTCAGCTGGGGGCCGCCCTGCCCTTTGTTGCGGAGTGCCCCTTGGCAAACCCGGCGGGAGTGCGCTATAATAGAGCCGTAACAGTTCCATAAAGGTGTGGTAAGGGAGGTGCGGTCATGATCCGGGTGGCGATCGTAGAGGACGACGCGGAGGTACAGGGGGTATTGCAGGAGTATGTCCGGCGGTATACCCGGCAGTACGGGACAGAGTTTGAAGTGACGGTCTTTGCGGACGGCGTGGATATTCTGGAGGATTACCGCGCGGTCTACGATATTATTTTTCTGGATGTGGAGATGAAGCATCTGGACGGCATGACCACGGCAGAGCGCATCCGGCAGATGGATGCCGAGGTGATTCTGATCTTCATCACCAATATGGCGCAGTACGCCATCCGGGGCTACTCGGTGGGAGCGCTGGACTATGTGCTGAAGCCGGTGCCCTACTTTGCCTTTTCGCAGCAGCTGCTCAAGGCCGTTGCCCGGCTGGAAAAGCGGGCAAAGCACTACCTGACCGTGCCGGTGGAGGGCGGGCTGCGCCGCCTGGACACCGCAAGCATCTATTACTTGGAAAGCGAGGGGCACCGGGTGCACTTTTACACCGACGAGGGCGATTTTTCTGCCCCCGGCGCCCTCAAGGCCTTTGAGGAAAAGCTGGCAGACTGCCCCTTTGCCCGCTGCAACAGCGGCTACCTTGTCAATCTGGCACAGGTGCGGGAGCTGCGGCAGAGCACCGTGCAGGTGGGCCCCTGCGAGCTGCAGGTCAGCCGCCCCAAGCGCAAGGCTTTTCTCGCCGCACTGACCGACTACATCGGAGGTGAAGGCTCATGACCGCGCTGCCGGATATCCCCCGGCTGTACACCGCCCTTGCCGAGTGTCTGGCGGTACTGCTGGTCACACCGGCACTGATGCCCCGCTTTTCCAAGGCAGTTACCGTGGGTATCACCCTGCTGTGGGCGGCGGTGCTGTCGGCCTTTCTGGGGCTGACGGGCAACGTGCCCGGCGGGCTCTGGATCCCCTGCATGACAACGGCCATCGGGCTTTCCTACTTATATTTATGGGGTGTGTGGAGCATCACCCTGCTGGAAGCCGGGTATCACTGCGCCCGGGCGTTTATTCTGGCAGAGCTTGCCGCCAGCGTGGAGTGGCAGCTGCACTGCGCCCTCTGGCCCGCCCGCGGCCCATGGGAGCCGCTGTCTTTGCTGCTGCTGGCGCTGGTGTATGGGACGCTGTTCGGCATCATGTGCTATCTGCAGCACCGCCGTCCCCAGCCCGCCGGGCACTTACAGATCGGCGGCAGCGCCGCCCTGACGGCGGTCATGCTGGCGCTGACCGCCTTTGCGGTGAGCAATCTGGGCTTTCTGCCCGGCAGCGAGATCAACATGAGCATTTTTTCCATCCGCACCCTAGTGGATTTTTCTGGCGTGCTGATCTTATCTGTGCAGCACGAGCAGCTGCGGGAGAACGCTTTGCACGGCGAGCTTGCCGCCATGGACGAGGTGCTGCACCGCCAGTACGAGCAGTACAAGCGCAGCAAGGAGGGCATCAACCTCATCAACCGGCGGTACCATGAGCTGAAGATCCAGCTTGCCCGCATCCGGGAGGAGCAGGACCAGACCAAGCAGAACGCCGCCATTGCCGCCATGGAGCAGAACATCCGCCAGTACGAGGCCGAGAACAAGACCGGCAACCCGGTGCTGGATACCCTGCTCACCGCCAAGACCATGGAATGCCAGCAGGAGAACATCACCATCACCAGCGTAGCGGACGGCAGGATGCTGGGCTTTCTCACCATCCGGGAGCTGTGCACCATTGTGGGCGTGGCGCTGGACAACGCCATTGCCGCCGTCCGCGCCGAGCCGGACCCCGAAAAGCGGCTCATCAAGGTGGCGGTGTACAGTCAGGGCGGCTTTGCCATGCTGCGGTTCGAGCATTATACAGAGGCCGCCCCCGCACTGGATGCGGACGGTCTGCCAAAGCAGAGGTCAGATTTGAAAAGCGTCCGCACCACCGTCGGGCAGCACGGCGGCAGCATGACGATGCACTGGGAAAACAACTGGTGCACCCTGCGGATCTTATTTCCGCTGTCCAAAGATAAATAAATATTTTACGGCAGGTGTCCCCTGCCGTTTTTTGCTGTCTGGCAGGGTGCACAAAGAAGCAGGGGCTTTGTTTGTGCACAAGCACAATAAAATTTGAAAACAAATTGTAATTTTTGCAGATTATGTTCTGGAAATGACAATTTACGCAGAAAATGACGCAGACGGATACTTCTATGATAAAATGAATGTATATAAAGACAGTATGCGCAAACTGTTCTAATACGAGAATATTAGAAGGAGATATCATGGAGCAAAAAAAATTAAAGATGAACAATCAAAAATTCTGTCGAATTTTATCGTTCGTCGTTGCACTTCTCATTATCATCAATGTCGCGCTGATGATTGCAAGCAACATGCTTGCTTCTACGCTTGACACCTACCTCGGAAAAGGTCATCTTGTAAAAGAATCTCCCAACGGTACAGAATCTTGGGATACATCCTATTACGACGTTAAATATCAAAATAACAAAGAATCCACCGAAGCCGCTTATGAAGTAGCCGCACAGGTCATGCAGGAAGGCACTGTCCTGCTGAAAAACAACGGCATTCTTCCGCTTGCTGATGGCAGTACGGTCACTCCGTTTGGCCGTGCTTATCTTGACCCAATTTATGGACAGCTCACCAGTGGCGGTTCTGCAAAGTGGGTCGTTGACCCCGTAAGTCCTGAGCAGGCTCTTTCTTCTGTCTACACCTTGAACAATGCCGCTGTGGATAAGATGAAGGCATCCCCCGATCCGAAAGCTTTGACCGAAGCCGAGGGCACTTTCTCCGCAGGCGAGTCCGGACTGCTGGGCGGCAACAGTTTTCTGTACGAGTACGCCCCCTCTATTTATGATGGGATGGATGATGTCTCCGGCACAACAGGCATCGTTTTTATCACTCGTGCAGGACAGGAAGGCAGCGACAAGAAATATGATGCTTACACCGACGGTACTCCGCATTATCTCGCTTTAAGTTCCAACGAAAAAGAAGCTATCAAAATCGCAAAAGAAAAATGTGGCAGTGTCATTGTTGTTCTGGTATCTTCCGCACCGATGGAACTGACTCCCATCCAGAGTGGTGAATATGAAGCCGATGCAATTCTGTGGGTCGGTCATCCCGGCGAACGCGGTTTCGCAGAGCTGGCTGGAATCATGGACGGCAGCACCGTCCCTTCTGGACGTACTGTCGACATTTACCCCAGTGATTTCACGAAAGACCCTTCCTATCAGAATATCGGTTCTTTTTCTTATGATAACGCTCCTGTCATGATTGAAGGGGTTTTTTCTTCCGGAAATGCACAGGAGAGTTCCCGCTATTTCACCGACTATCAGGAAGGCGTTTACGTTGGCTATCGCTACTATGAAACTGCTGATGTAATGGACGATGACTTTGTATATGGCGAGCTGGATGAAAACGGCGGTGTTGTGACTGCTGGTGCTGTCTGCTATCCCTTCGGATATGGCCTGAGCTATACCACTTTTGAACAGAGCATTACCGGCTATCATGACAGCGGCGACACCATTTCTGTTGATGTTACCGTGACGAACACCGGCTCTGTCTACTCTGGCAAAGATGTCGTTCAGCTTTATTACAACGCACCTTACACCGACCTTGACATTGAGAACAAGGTTGAAAAGCCCGTTGCAAACCTCATTGCATTTGATAAAACAAAAGAACTTGCACCCGGTGAATCCCAGACTCTCACTCTGAGCTTTGCCAAAGAAGACATGGCTTCTTACTGCTACACTCATGCAAATCCTGACGGAACGATTGGCTGCTATATGCTGGAAGCTGGCGATTACGAAATCACCCTGCGTAACAACAGCCATGACGTTTTGGATACCCGCATTACCACTTTGAACGATACCACTTGGTACGATGGTAGTGATGATGCTCACATTCGCAATCGTGATAAAGACGCACAGTCTACTCTCGATAACGACGGAAATCCGACTGGCGAAGCAATGGAAGGTGAATTCATCGCCGCAACGAACCAGTTCCAGACTTCCAGCGACTACATGAACAGCAACTCTATTATCCTTTCTCGTGCAGACTGGGCCGGCACGCAGCCGAAGATGGCAGAAGGCCGCACAAAGTCCCTGAATGCCGAATTCATTGATAAACTCGGCAAGGACACCACTTTTGAGGTTGAGACCGACCCCGTTTTCGGCAACGTCGAAGGCAGTCTGGTCTATCACGAAGATCAGCCTACTTCCAATCAGAAAAATGGTCTGACCCTTTCTTCGATGCGTGGCTTGGATTACAACGACCCCAAATGGGAGAGCTATCTTGACCAAATCGATTGGGAAGGCGACAAGGACAGCATCCTTCTTAATCACACTGGTGCCGCTTATACTCTGGGTGCAATTTCTTCCCTTGGCATTCCTTCCACCGTTCAGGAAGACGGTGCAAACGGTCTGAAAGTTCAGGGTTCTGACAACGGCTATGATATGTCGAAGTCTTCTTCCTTCCCCTTCGCACCTGTCATTGCCGCCACATGGAATGTCGACCTTCTGTATAATGTCGGCGCGGCATTCGGTCAGGAGTCCCTGCAAAACGGCGTGAACGGCTGGTACTGCCCTGCAATCAATCTGCATCGTTCTCCCTTCTCTGGCCGTGTGTTTGAGTATTACAGCGAAGACCCCATTCTTTCCGGCAAACTTGCCGCCGCCTGCATTTCCGGTGCTGGCGACCAAGGCATGGTCTGCTATCTGAAGCATTTTGCACTGAATGATACGGAAACGAATCGTAGTCAGCTTTGCACCACATGGGCTACCGAGCAGACCATGCGCGATATCTACATGAAAGCCTTTGAGATTGCCGTTGAAGAAGCTCGTATGACGGTCAAATACACTGCCGATGAAAACGGTACTACCGCTACCCGTGTCATGCGTGCAACCACTGGCATTATGCCCGCACAGAACAGTGTTGGTGATTGCCTCGGTACTTGCAACTACAACTTGTTGAACAACGTCCTGCGCAAAGAGTGGGGCTTCCGTGGCATGGTTATCACCGATTACTGGATCTGGGGCGACAACAATCTCCGCGACCTCTGCATCCGTACTGGTTCTGATGCGTATCTCTGCATGTCCATGCCAGCAATGTGGAATCTGAATGATTACGACAGCGCAACCGCTCGTTGGGCAATGCGCAATGCTATCCACAACATTTCCTACGCTCTCGCAAACTCTAACGCCACGCAGGATTCTGCTCCGGGAACGACTTTCCGGATGTCCACTTCTCCGTGGAAAATCGCCGCTAATGCTGCAATCGTTGTGATTTGGGTTCTGGTCGTCGCTCTCATCGTCTTGATGGTTCGCCGCACCAAAGATGCAAAGCTTCATCCCGAAAACTACAAACCCCGCAAGCAGAAAAAAGTAAAAGCATAAACCCATAGGGGGCGGCGGGCAACACGCCCGCCCCCTTTTTTGATTGTCAGGAGAGACCCATGAAACACACAGATATCATCAATAGCCTGAGTCTGGAACAGAAATGCGCCCTGCTGAGCGGCGGCACGGTGTTCACCACCCGGGCGCTGCCGGGCAAGGGCATCCCGGCCATTACCCTGTCGGACGGCCCCAACGGCGTGCGTAAGCAGGCCGGTGCGGCTGACCATCTGGGCCTGAACCCCAGTGTGCCCGCCACCTGCTTCCCCACCTCGGCCACCGTGGCCAACAGCTGGGACCCGGAGCTTGGCGAGGCTGTGGGCGCAGCCATGGGCGAAGAGGCCGCGGCACAGGGCGTGTCGGTGCTGCTGGGTCCCGGCCTGAACATCAAGCGCAGCCCGCTGTGCGGCCGCAACTTCGAGTATTTCTCGGAGGATCCCTACCTTGCCGGTAAGATGGCGGCGGCCTACGTCCGCGGCATCCAGAAAAACGGCATTGCCGCCTGCCCCAAGCACTTTGCCGTGAACAGTCAGGAGCTGCGCCGCATGGCCTCGGATTCCATTGTGGACGAGCGCACCCTGCGGGAAATTTACCTGACCGGCTTCGAGATGGTGGTCAAGGAGGCGCAGCCCAAGACCATCATGTCCGCCTATAACCTTGTCAACGGCACCTACGCCAACGAGAACGCCCACCTGCTCATGGATATCCTGCGCAGGGACTGGGGCTTTGACGGCGCAGTGGTCACCGACTGGGGCGGCAGCAACGACCATGCCCTCGGCGTAAAGAACGGCTCTACGCTGGAAATGCCCGCCCCCGGCGGGGACGCCATCCGGGAGCTGATGAAGGCGGTGCAGACCGGCAAGATCACCGAGGCAGACGTGGACGCCCGGCTGGAGGAACTGCTGGAACTGGTGTTTACCACCAAAGCGGCGGTGGACGCCGCACCCGGCAAGTTCGATGCCGACGCCCACCACGCATTGGCACGCCGGGCTGCTGCCCAGAGCATCGTGCTGCTGAAGAACGAAAACGACCTGCTGCCCCTTGCAAAGGGGGAAAAGGTGGCGGTCATCGGCGACTTTGCCCAGACGCCCCGCTATCAGGGTGCAGGCTCCAGCGCCGTCAACTCCATCAAGGTGGATTCCTTCTTGGACTGCCTTGCCGAAAGCGGTCTGAACAGCGTCGGCTACGCCAAGGGCTTTGACCGGCAGGGCAAGCCCGATGAGGCACTGAAAGCCGAGGCGGTGCTGCTGGCAAAGAACGCCAATGTGGTGCTGCTGTGCATGGGTCTGGACGAGATCAAGGAGAGCGAGGGCATCGACCGCGCCGACATGAAACTGGCAGAGAACCAGCTGGAGCTGCTGGCGGCTGTGGCGGCGGCAAACCCCAACGTGGTGCTGCTGCTGAGTGCAGGCTCCTCGCTGGAAAGCGATTGGGTCAAGGACTGCAAGGCGCTGGTCTACGGCTGTCTGGGCGGTCAGGCCGGTGCGGGCGCACTGGTCGAGGTGCTCACCGGCGCGCAGAACCCCTGCGGTAAGCTGGCGGAGACTTGGGCGCGCAGCTACGCCGACACCCCCGCAAAAGCGCATTTCGGAGGCGACGGCCCCACCGTGGAGTACCGCGAGGGTCTGTATGTGGGCTACCGCTACTACGACACCGCCGGTGTGCCCACCGCCTTCCCCTTCGGCTACGGCCTGAGCTATACCAGCTTTGCGTACAGTGACCTGAAAGCAGACGAAAAGGGCGTGACCCTGACTGTCACCAACACCGGCAGCTGTGCAGGTGCCGAGGTGGTGCAGCTGTATGTGGCAAAGCCGGATGCAAAAGTTTTCCGCCCCGTCAAGGAGCTGAAGGGCTTTACCAAGGTGCAGCTGGAAGCCGGAGAGAGCAAGGCCGTCACCATCCCGCTGGACGATAAGGCGTTCCGCTACTGGAACGTTGCCACCGACCGCTGGGAGGTGGAGGGCGGCAGCTATCAGCTGCTGGTGGGCGCTTCCAGCGTCGATATCCGTCTGACTGCCGCTGTCACGGTGGCGGGCACCGGCGCACCCGACCCCTACGCGGGCAAAGACCTTGCACATTACCGCACTGCACAGGTGCAGAACGTGCCGGACGCGGAGTTTGAGGCGCTGCTGGGCCGTCCCATCCCGGAGAACAAGGTGCACATCGACCGCAACATGACGCTGGGCGAGATGGGACACGGACGCAGCCCCATCGGCTGGCTGGCAGCGGCGGTATTGGGCGCCCTGCTGCGCCGCAGCATCAAAAAGGGCAAGCCCGATCTGAACATCCTGTTCCAGTACAATATGCCTCTGCGGGCGCTGGCCAAAATGACCAACGGCGCCATCAGCATGGGCATGGTGGACGGCATCGTGATGGAGCTGCAGGGCTTCTGGATCATCGGCCTTGTGCGGGTGATCGTGGAGGCCGTGAAAAACCTCGTGCTGAACAGCCGCATGGAAGAGCGCTTGAAAAACAGCTGAAAGGAAGCAGGCTATGAATTTCTGGAATAACTTTGCGGCAAAGCACCCCGCCGCTGCCAAGTGGGTGCGCGAGGGCGGCCTATTCGTCATCGTGTCCAACCTCATCACGGTGTTCAAGTACCTGCTGCTGCAATTTCTGCCCAAGGCCTTTGCAAGCCTGCCGGTGGTGGACTTCGGCTGGCCGGGCATCGACATCACTCTGTTCGGCGAGACCTTCAAGTGGAACATCCTCGGCTACGATGCCGCCCACGGCGGTCTGCCCTACTTCTGCGCCTACATGATCGCCATGGTCATCGGCGAGTGCATCAACTTCCCCATCCAGCGCAATTTTGTGTTCCGCAGCAAGGGCAATCTGGCAAAGCAGATCGGCTGGTATGTGCTGGCCTTCTGCGTCATTACCTGCATCGTCAACTCCATCAACTGCATCTGGGTGGCAGTGGCAGGGCTGCTGGTACCGGACTTCATCTACAACATCGGCACCACCGTGCTCAACGGCGGCATCTCCATGGTCATCTTCTTCTTTGTGAATAAGATCATCTTCCCGGAGGGCGAAAAAGCCGCCAAATAATAAGCTATTCTCCTTCATTTTCTTCTCTTCATCATAAACCAGAAGGGCTGCTCCGTTCTCCGGAGCAGCCCTTTTGGTTTGAAGGAGAGAACCCTCTCAGTCACGCCTGACGGCGTGCCAGCTCCCCCGAAGGGGGAGCTTTTCGGTACTGCCGGAAGCTTTCTTGTTATGCCTAATACTTTAGCAACGAGCCTTAGACCTTGGCTCCCCCTTCGGGGGAGCTGGCGCGGGAGCGCCTGAGAGGGTTCACTTCCCTGAGGAAGTCCCACTTCAATTTTTGTTTTTCTGCACAAAATGTTCTGCGGGCAGGGTTTTCCTCTTGACAAGCGGGCAAATGTTTCGTACTATATTTAGTAGTATGGAATCAAAGACGCTGTACGCAGGTTTCAGTGTGACCCTGTACCCGTTTCAGGCAAAGCGTGCCTGTTTGATATAAAATGGAACCGTAAAGAGAAAAGCCGTATGCTTTTGCCCGTGCCGCCGGTTTTGGGTGGTGCGTATGGTTTTGGTGTCACTTTTTGCATTGAAAGCTCTTTCTATATCATTGCCCGTGTCCTGCTGCGCAGCGTCTCCTGCTTTTAATTTTGCATTGAATTGAAACAAAGGAGAGTGAACGCAATGACCGCGATCGGAGTGATCGTGGCCTTGATCGTTGCTGTTGTCGGCGTGGCTGCGGGTTATTTTATTGGTTACAACAACCGTAAAAAGACTGCCGAAGCCCAGATCGGCAGCGCCGAGGCCGAGGCTACCCGGCTGGTGAACGAGGCGATCAAGACCGCCGACCAGAAGCGCAAGGAAGCGGTTCTGGAAGCAAAGGACGAGGCTTTCCGTCTGAAAGCCGAGGTCGATGCCCAGAAGGCAGAGGCCGACAAGGAGATCAAGCAGCGCCGTGCGGAGATCAGCCGTCAGGAGAACCGCATCGACCAGAAGGAGACAGCGCTGGACCGCAAGACCGAGGCGCTGGAAAAGAAGGAAGAAGAGCTGAAAAAGCGCGCTGCCGAGGCCGAGGAGCGTCTGGCAGAGATCGACGCTCTGCGCGCCAAGGAGATGGAGCGTCTGGAAACGCTGGCAGGCCTGAGCCAGGAGGACGCCCGCGAGGTGCTGCTGCACAAGGTGGACGAGGAGCTGACCCACGAAAAGGCCGTGCGCGTTGCCGCCTACGAGACCGACCTGAAGGAAAACTGCGATAACATCGCCCGCAACCTCATCGGACAGGCCGTCAGCCGCTGCGCTGCCGACCATTGCAGCGAGACCACCGTCAGCGTGGTGCCGCTGCCCAGCGATGAGATGAAGGGCCGCATCATCGGCCGCGAGGGCCGCAACATCCGCGCACTGGAGACCGCAACGGGCATCGAGATCATCGTCGACGATACCCCGGAGGCCATCATCCTCTCGGGCTTCGATCC
>UMBF01022391.1_pt1 | contig 19868 bp, 12 predicted proteins | sample 1963901 | NCBI WGS metagenome assembly UMBF01 (sample SAMEA4835935, study PRJEB28245) | human gut metagenome | biome: gut microbiome; material: fecal sample | place: Denmark | collected 2008 | reverse complement strand
TGTCAGCGCCGCCGGGATCGGCAGGCCCATCAATCCGGCATTCTCAACGATGGAAATGGTCTCGTTGCAGATAAAGCCGATGACCACGGCGTCCCGCACAAAGCTGGTTGCCATCACGGCGTCCAGCCGGCAGGCCACCAGCACGATCAGCAGGGTCTCTCCCTTGCGGATCAGTCCCTTCCAGCCCGCACGGCTCTCCAGCGCGCCGGTCCGGCTCTTGGGGCTGGCGTGGAATACGCCCGCCACGATCAGGCCGGTCACGTAGTCCACGGCCATGAAGATGATCAGCGTCTGCAGCGCCGCATCCCAGCCGCCGTACAGGCTGGCAATGGCAGCACCCAGCGCCCCCACGGCCATGCAAAAAGTATCTTTCATGGTGCTTCCTCCTTTCGTCTCATTTTCGTTTTAATCGTCTCAAAGCGGTGTGCCGTGAGACGATCAGCCCACCCACCGGCTCTTGTTGGGCCGGGTGTCCACGTGCACCCAGCCCTTGGTGCGGCCTGCCTTGACCGGGTAGCGGCCAACGCCGCCCCAGCCGGGCAGCAGGCTTTCAGCGTAGGCGGCCACGTCCTCGACGGACACGCCCGCCACCTGGATGTCCGCCGCCCGGCCCAGCAGGTGCTGGCTGGATTTTGCACCACCCACAGCGGTGTTGTGGGTGGCCGTGCGGTAGCCGCTGGTGATCGTGATGGGCTTGCCAAAGTGCTCCCGGATGCACTGCAAAAGCATCACAAGGCTTTCGTCGATCATCACGACGTCGCTGCCGTCGCGACACCGGAACTCGCGCACCTTAAAGCCCGGTGCCAGCTGCCTGGCACCGTCCTTGGCAAGGCTGTACTGTTTGATTGCCATTTTGTCACGTCCTTTCTGTTTCGTCAGGTTCTTCTGTTTCTTCGTCCTTCTCGGATACTGCGGAGATGCCGTTTTCGGCCAGCAGGGCTTCCACGGTGCTGCGCAGACGGGCGGGCACCTCGTCCAGCGTCTTGATACCCTTGCGGATCAGGGCTGCATAAATTTTCGCCATCAATTTTCCTCCTTTTCTTCGTACAGCTCGCACAGGGCCACCTGAAGATCGGTGACACTGCTCTCCACGGCGGTCACCTGCGTCAGCAGGTCCGCGAGGGTGGGGTAGTGGTAGCCGGTGAGCCAGATCTCTACGGTGTAGCCGCTGGTCGACGTTTCTGTTGCAAAGTGCAGGGTCCCGTCTGTCCGGAAAGTCGTGTTGGATGCGAAAATTCCAGTGCCGTTTCCGTAGTTATGATTGGCGGTGCTGCCTTTTGCAATGTCTACTTCCTCGCCGTACCCGCCGGTAGGGCTGTTATATTTCGTCTTGACGTGCACGTAGTCCAGGCCGTCTGGCATTTTGATATCGTAGGTCTTCCACCTTTTTCCGGTTTCTTCGTAGTGGTTCCACACCAGCCGGGGCTCCGACTTTACCGCCACGGCGGCAGCGATCTTGTCGTTGAGGGTCTTGCCGCTGAGGGTGCCGTCCGGGGCGATGTCCAGGTAGTCTCCTACCTTTACGCCGCCCAGGGCGTCCGCTGTGGCGGCAGGCAGCACGTACTCCTGGGCCAGCATCACGGTCTCGGTGCTGCCGTCGCCCTTGGTCACGGTCATTGTGTTGCCCTGCACGGTCAGCGCCTTGAGGTACACGCCGCTCCCCGCTTCCACCGCGCCCACGTCCTCCGCCGTCAGCGGGGTCTCCTTCCCGGTGCCGCCGTGTTCTGTACCCAGCACCCCGGTCATGGCCGGCAGGCTGGTGGTGTCCTGGGTGGTAAAGCTCTTTTCGCTGCCGTCGGCCATCGTCACGGTCAGGGTGCGGCCCTCCAGCCGGATGCTCTGCACCACCGCCGCACCGCTGGCCGGCATGGCTCCCACATCCTCAGCCGTCAGGATCACCGCGCCTCCCTTGCCGTTGACGCTCACCACCTTCCCGGTCTCCGGGGCCGCTGCCTCTGCCCGGGCCGCCGCAGCCTCTGCCCTCGCTGCCGAATTTTCAGAGTTTTCGGCCCCTGCCGTTGCCGTCCGGGCCGCCGTCTCTGCCTGGCCCTTGGCATTCACCGCCCGGGTTGCTGCGGTGGCCGCCGTCTCGGCGTTGGTCTTTGCGCTGGCTGCGGCCTGCTGCGCCGTGTTGGAGTATTCCAGCACCCGGGCCACAAAGGTCTCGTACTGGGTGGGGCTGATTTCCACGTCTCCGTCGGTGTTCAGGGTGCCGTAGCACTCGTACCGTGCCGGTCTTGTCAGGGCTCGGTAGCCGTCCGCGCCCAGTGCCAGCAGCATCCACTGCCCGCTGGGGCTGGCCGTCAGGGTCTTGTCCACCGCCACGCTGTCCTCGTCGTCCAGCAGCACCGGTGCGGGCAGGGTGCCGTCCAGCCACTGCACATGCAGCGTCACGCTCAGGCCCTGCCATTCTGCCGGCAGCTCAAATTCCAGCTTTTCCACCCCGGCGCTGCTCTGGCCGCCCACCTTCAGCACCCGCACGTCCGGGGCAAACTCCGCCCCGGCAAAACTGCGCTTCAAGATCTTCACACGCATTCGCGTCTCCTCCTTTCGCCCTTCCAGTCTACCGCACTCCGCTGCACAAAAAACCTGCGGACTTTCTGCCAAAGCAAGAGCACCCCGGCAGCCATTTCCGGCCGCCGGGGTGCTCCTTGTTTACTTCAGCAGATCGTACCGGTCAACCTCGTTTTCCTTCTGTGCCTCCTTTTCCGCGTTTTTCTCCGCCTGCTTCATCCAGTCGTCCAGGTTCTTCTGCTCGTACAGAGCGTTTCCATCCCGGTCGGTCAAGGCCAGCAGCATCTCCGCCATCTGTTCCCGGTCGTAGTCACTGCCGTCCACATAGTCCGGCTTGGCTGCCTTCGTGATCTCGGTCTTTACGGTGTCCGGCTTCTTGCCAGCCTTCACCAGCCGGTCGTACTCGTCCTGCAGGTCCTGGCTGCTGCCGCTGCTCACCGCCGTGCGCAAATCCACATAAATGCTGTCGTTCTTGTCGTGGCCCCGCTCGGTCAGCCGCAGCTCATTACTCATCTCGTCCACTGCCTTCACCACCGTGTCCCGCACGTCCGTGCTGTCTGTTCCAAAGGTTTCTTTCATCTCGCGCGTCATCTGGTCGATCAGCTCTTTGCGCTTTTCCCAGTTTTCGGCATTGGTCTCCCGGGCTGCCTCGGTCACCCGGGGCTCGTACTGTTTTAGCCGTTTTTTCATCTGCTCGTACATCTTGTTTTCCTTGATCTTGCCGGTCTCCACCATGCCGTCCAGCTTCTCCATGGCCGCCTGCGCCTCGCCCGCGTCGCCGCTGGCATAGGCATCATACAGCCGGTCGTACTGTCCGGTTGCGCTGGCAGGCAGGCTGCTGAAGGTAAATTTCCCGCCGCTGGCCACGTTCTCCGCATCCTTCACATAGCCCTTGAACGCTTCGATGATCTTCCGCCCGTTGCCAAAGGGCACGCCGGCAATTTCCAGTCCGTCCTCCATCAGGGTCAGGGCGTACTTCTCCACTTTGCCGTGGTGGGTCGCCAGCTTCGTTTCGTCCATGTCTGCCGTGTCCTTGCGCAGCTCGCTCACAAACTTTGTCACGTCCCCAGCCAGATCGTTCACGGCGCTGATGTTCGTGGCGCTCACCACATCATAATCCTTGCCGTTCAGGGCGTTGTCCACCAGGCTGTACACCTCGCTGCCAAACAAAAAATTTCCGGCCGCGCTCTCGGTAAACAGCCCGGTAAAACGGCTCAGCAGGCTTTTCAGGGTCACGTCCCCGTTTTCGTCCTGCTCCCGGTCCCACCGGTGCAGCAAAAAGTCCGCGCCGATCTTCATCAGGGCAAACACCGCCGTCTGCGCCACCTGGCTCCCGGCCGCCCGCCGCAGCTGTTTGCCGGCCCGCTGCAGCTCTGCCTTGGTCTCTTCCGTTTCGCCCTCTTCAAACCGCGCTTTCTGGGCGTTGTAGTCCATCACGGCGTCAGCCAGGATGCCGTAGTTCTGGAACCGCTGGGTGGTAAACATGGTAAAGGTCTTTACAAACTCATCCGGGTTGCGCTGGATGCCCGCCCGCTGCATCACGGTATAGTTGGGCTGGGTCTGCTCGATCACCTTCTGGTACATCCGGTTCACGGCCTGCCAGTAGTCCTCACTGCCCTCCTTGGCGGCTTCCTCGGCAAACTCCCCGGGGTGGTTCTTCACATAGGCCTTGCTGCCCTCCCACAGCGCCGCCACCGTGATCTCGTCCGCGCCGTTGATCCACCCGGTCAGGACTTTCGGCAGCTTGTCCATGGCTTTCTCCGCCCGGGTGGGGGCTTTGCCAATGCTGGCCAGCTCTCCCCGCTGGCTGCCGCGCTTGCGCCACTCCAGCAGCACGTCTCCGTGTTCCGAGATCTCCGTTTCCAGCGCCGCCCGCTGCTTGGTAGAAAAGTTTTTCACAAACGGCACCACCGACGCCATGGTGTCGCTGCCCAGCACGGCCGCCGCCGTGGGCAGACTGGCTGCCTGCGCAATGGCCACGCCCGGGTTCAAAGTCAGGATCGCCCCGGCGTAGTTGCCCCGCAGCCGGGCCGCCATCCGGCTCACGCCGTTGTCCCGCTTGCGCTGGGTGGTCTGCAGGTCGGTCAGCAGGTCGTTGATGTACTCCACCGCGCTGCGGCCCCACTGCTCCTTGATGATGCCGTTTTTCAGGTTGTACACGCCATCTTTTGTTTCCACGTTGCTGTTCAGCACCTTCTGCACGTCCCGGATGGGCAGTGCCAGGCCCGCATAGGCCGCCGTGTCCCGGATGCTGCGCTGCACCACATTGCTGCACTCTTCCAGCAAAATGGGCTGCACCGCTTTCTTTACACGGTTCTTCAAAAATCCCCGGCCCTCAATGGTGGCGTCAAGGTTCAGCCCCTCGATCTGGGTCGCCAGGGCGCTCTTGTCCACCGCAATGGGGTAGTAGTTTTTCACCCCCGCCCGGTTATAGCCCAGCAGCTGCATGCTGGTCTCATTGATCAGGTTTGTGGTGTACCGGTTGAACAGCTCCTGCATGTCCGCGATCCACGCCCGGTCGTAGTCGGTCAGGGCGTTTTCCACCGTCTGCAGCACCGTGTCCACCATCGGGGTGCCGTCGGCATTCTGCAAGCCGCCCAGGTGCACGGTCTGGCCCTCCTGGTAGGCCCGTTCAATGTTTCCTTTTGTGTACTGTTCCATGTTCGGCACCGTCAGGCCGCCGTTCAGCAGGTGCTGGCGGCTGTCCGCATTCTGCAGATGCATGTACAGGCTGCACAGCATGGCGTGGTTCAGCGGCACGCTGTTGCCCTTGGTGTCGGTCAGGCCGATGTCCACCGTCTCGGCCCCCGGCCCGGCAAAGGCGTCCATCTCTTTCAGGTGGGTCTTGCCCGTCACGTCCGCAAAGAGTTTCTCGCCCTTGATGGTGATCTCGCTCTGCCGGCGCTGGCCGTCGTTCAGCATCCTCGCCAGCTTCTCCATCTGGCCGTTCTTTGCGTAGCCGCCCAGCATGCGGAACACCCGCTCGCCGCCCAGCATGTCCAGCTGGTACTTGGTCAGCGTGTTCCGCAGCCCGTCAAACCGCCCGCCGGGGCGGTTGCCCTTGCTGGTTTTCACCTCGTAGGCAGCAGCGTCCGCAATGGCGCTCACTTCCTCAGCCTTTGCAAGGCTCAACGTCTTGTTTTCGGTGCGGATCACATGCAGCGTGCTGCTGGTAATGGCTTTCAGTAGCCGCAGCTGGTCCACTGTCATGGGCAGGCTGACACGGTTCTCCGTGTCCCGGATGCGCGCTTTCAGCCGGTCCTGCAATGCCCTTGCCTTCTCACTGTCCGGCAGAGCTTCCGCCTGGGCCAGCTGCTCGTGCAGCTTGTCCAGCCGGGCGTTCTTCGCAGCTGTCAGGTCCTCCCGCAGCGTCTGGATCAGTTCCGGCACCTTGCTCTGCTTCCAGTCCTCGGTCATGGCGTTGGGGGCTCCCTCGCTGCCCATGCTGGCCGTAATGCTGTCCTGCAGCCTCGTCAGCTGGTTCACAGCCTTGCTGTTCAGGGTCACCAGGTTCGCCAGCTTGGCCACCTCGGCCGCCTCCACGATCAGCCCCTTCTGCACATACTTGCCCTTCTGGGGCCGCAGCACCATCTGGTTCAGCTGGGCCGCGTTCGCCCGGATGCTCCGTTTCAGCTCGTCCGCCTTCCGGGCGTCCCGGGCCCGCTGCACCCGGTTCTCGGCTACTTTCTTCGCAATAGCAATGTCCTCGTCCCGCTGCTGGCGGGCCACTTCCAGCGCAATGGCGTTCCGCTGGGCCTGTTTCTGCTGCCAGGCTTCCCGCCGGCGCTCGTTTTCGGCCTCCCACTCCATGATCTCGTTGTCCTGGATCATCAGCGAGCGCTCCGCCCGGTCGGCCCGGCGCTGCTCCTGCTTCACCTGGTCGGCCAGGTAGTCGTTTTCTTCCCGCAGCTCGCCCATGCGTTCCTTGTACCACAGCTTTGCCGCGTCCATGTCTTCCTGCCGCTGGGCTTTCAGCCGCTGCTCCTGCTGCTTCAGCTGCCGGCGGAACTCCTCCCGCTGGTAGGTGATGTACTCGTTCACGTCGCCCAGGTTGGTAAAGGTCTTTCCGTCGATCTTCACAGCGCTCCGGGTCTCGGTGCGCTGGTTGGCGGCCAGTCGGCGGGCAAACTCCTGCCGCTGCACTTTCTGGACACCCTGCATGCCCTTCTCCACCTCGGCGGCCCTTGCCTCGTCTCCGGCCGCCGCCTTGGCCATCTGCAGCGCCTGCTTCTGCATGCCCTCAAAAATAGCCTGGGCGTCGGTCATCTCGGGCACGTTCATAATGTCCTCGATCATCCGCCCGGCCAGCTCCACCCGGGCGTCCTCGTACTCGGCCTCGTCCGCAAAGCGGCTGCGCATCTCCGGCTTGATGCTGTCATGCAGATTCATCAGCACGTCCAGCCACTCGGTGCTCTCCATGCTCATGACACCCTCCACACCGGCCTGCTGGGCCGCCGCTTTCCACAGCGCCCGGGCACCGTCCTGGATGCCGCCCACGGCCCGGGTGTCGTTCACAATGCTCTCGTACTGCTCCGCCGGGTTGCCGTCCCGCACGCCGTCGGCCTGCCGCAGGGCCACACCGTGGCTGCGGGCCTCGGCCACCGCCGCGCTCCAGTTGCCGTACCGCTTCACCAGCTCCGCCTTGGCCTTGCCGGTCTTGTTCACGGTGTACTCCAGCCGGTGCAGTTCCGGGTATTCGTCCCACAGCTCGCTGTTGCGGTAGGTCGCCCCGTCCAGCACTTCGCCCGCCAGCGTTTCGGCCAGCGCCTGGGCCTTTGTCATGTCCGCACCGTCCGCTTTCAGGTAGTCCACCAGCACCCGGGTCTCGTTCGCCAGCTTCACCCGGTCGGCCCGGCTGGCGTTGGCTTTCGTCCACCGCGCCGCCAGCCCGTCCAGGCTGTCCTGGCTCACCTTCACACCCCTCGTCACCCCAAAGAACTGGCTCAGGGTGTCCAGTGCCGCCGCCGTGTTCGCAATATCCCGGCTCGCCTGCCGCTGGTCGTTCTTCTTTGCCTCCCGGCTGGCCTGCTCCGCCAGCTGGAAACGGAACTTTGCAAGACTGCTTTCCTGCGCCAGCTCTCCGGTCTTGTAATACTCCCGGATCTCCCGCACCACCTTGTCCGCATCCACACGCCCGCTGTATTCCTTGCTGGCGGCAACCCTGCCGTCTGCTGTGGAGATGTCCAGCGTGAACTGCCTGCGCTCGCCGCCCAGCTGCTCGGCCATTTTCCGGATCTGTTCCAGCTGCTGCGCCGTGGGGGCCGTGTCCGCCGAAATGTCCACGCCCGGCGCTTCCGCCATCACACGCACATTGCCGTCCAGCAAAAACTCATTCAGCGCTTCCGTGCCGTTCTTCACTTCTGCCGGGCCGAACACCTCCAGAATTTCCCGGTGGTCGGTGTCCCGGCTGCGGTCATTCTGGGCAAAATCCAGCATCTGGCCGTCCGGCAGAATGTACCCTGCCCGCCGGAACTCTTCCGTCACGCCGAACTGTTCCTTTGCCAGCACCCGCCGGTACTCTGCGTTACCGCCGTACTCTTTGGCCTTGGCATCGTAGGCACGCTGTGCGTCCTTGGCCTGGGCGTCCTTCCGCTGCTGCAGACGCTCATTGGCTGCTTTCATCTGCTCCGTCAGGGCACTGTCCTGCTCTTCCAGCGCGGCCAGTCGGCTGTTGTACTCCTTGCGCTTTGCAAGGTAGTCCTGGTATTCTGCGCTGTCCCGGTAGGCCTTGCCCTCTGCAGAAAAAACGCCCAGCGCCTTTTTCTTTGCCTCGATCCGCTGCACTTCGGCACTGTTCAGCCATGCGCTGCGTTCTTCCTTCAGGGCACTGCGCTGCTTGGTCAGCTGCTGCTGTTCGGTGCGCAGCTTTGCCAGCTCATCCTGCTCCGCCAGCTGATAGCGCACATTTTTCTGCACAGCAGCATTGTTTTCCTTGCTTTTGGCAGAGGTTTGTGCTATAGTAGTGTCAGAAGATACTTCCTGAGCATCCGCAAGGGTGCTCCGCACAGCTTTCGGGAGCTGTGTGGGAGTATCTTCTTTTTTTGTCATATTTCCCTCAGTGTCAAACGTCACATAGCTTCCATCTGTCCAGCATACCTCATGAACATAGAAATTCTTCATGCCATTCTGCCGGGTGTATTCTCTTACAATCACGCCTTCATACAGCTTTGTTCCGTCAATTTCGACGGGCGCTGCAAAGACATAAGTATCATACCCTCGTCCCTGCCAGTTTTGCTCATACCCGATTTGCTTTCCTTTTTGAATTACTTCGGGGACTGCAGCAACCGCAACCTGTTTTGCTTTGCTGTTCCCATGCTGCACCGTTGCACGTGCACCGCTCTTTGTCAACTCCACCGTTCCGAAGTTTTCGCGAATCACTTTGTTTCCTATAGAATCAAAGAATTCTTCAACATTGGAAATGTTTTCGTTTCGCGTTTTTCCGAAAGACACCTCTGTTCCTTCGATTGTCGCCACCGGTTTCATTTCTTCCAATTCGTCCAGATGGCCGTTCATCTGCTCCACCAGAGAATCTTTTCCCTCGTGCAGCTGGAACCGCACCCCCTGCGCCGCGCCCTCACTCTTGAGGGCTGCGGCGTTTTCTTTTGCTGCACGCAGGTTGTCCATGGCCTTTTCCGCATGGGCAAAATAGGCGTCCTGCAGGGCCCGTTTTTCCGCCTCGGCCAGGCGCTGGGCTTTCAACGCCGCCCGGTTCTCCGAGTCAAGGGTCAGCGCTTCCTTTGCCCGGCTGATGATGCCGTTCAGCATCTCCTTCACGGCGGTCATCACCTTGTGGATGGTGCCTGCCTTGCCGGCGTTCTTCTCCGCCTGCGCCCGCTGGAATTCGGCCCACCGGGTCACGCTCTCGGCACTGTCAAAAATGCCGCGCCAGCTGTCCGCCACCAGTTCCTCAGCAGCCTGCTCATAGGTCAGGCCCTGGGCGGCATAGTCCTTCACCTTGTCCCGGATCAGCTCGTCCACGTTCTCAAAGCCCTCGCTCTTTGCCAGGTACTCCAGCGCCGTGTTCTGCACCGCCTTGGCACCCTCGGCATCCAGAGCGTTGTACCAGTGGTAGTCCTCGTGTAGCACCGTGCCAAACACGTCTCCGTTCCGGTCGCCAAAAAAGATGCGGCCCGTCTCGGTGTCCGCGTAGGCTTTCACCCGCTCGCTGGGGCTTCCGTCCGGGCCCAGCAGCACGCTCTTCAAAATGGCGTCCGTGCCGGTTCCCGCCGCGTTCAGCCGGATCACCTGGGCTGCCACATCGTCCGCCGCGCGGTCGCTTCCCTTCCAGATCACCCGGCCCTCGCCTTTGGTGCTCTGGTCGGTCAGGGCACCGCCCAGGGCCCCGCGCTCCACCGTGCCGGCTTCCACTTCGCCCTGCCCCTGCAAAAAGGCCGCCCGCAGTGCCTGCTCTCCGCCGGGCTGCTGCAGTACATAGTTCGTGTTCGGGGCAAGGTTGTTCATGCCGCCCGCCAGCTCCAGCGCCTTGTCAAAGGTTTTCACCCCGTCCATCTGGCCCATGCGGTACATGCTGCTTGCTGCCGCCGTGTAGCGTTCCAGGTCTGCAATGCTGTCCGGCACCATCCGGCTGATGGTCTCTGCCGCGCCCTTGCTCACCTTCCAGTCCGTCAGGGTCCGCTGCACGGCCCGCTGCTTCTCAGTCAGGGTCTGCTGGCGCAGCCCCACCGTCCGCCGCAGGCCGTCCGGTGCTTCCCGGCTCTGCTGTGTCGTCTCCTGTGCTTCCTGCTGCGCAGCGGCCCGGCTTTCCGCCTGCGCCTGCTGGTGCAGCTGTTCCGGGTCAAACAGCATAGTCCTGGGGTTTTCCGGGTCTACCGTCCGCACCGCTTCCGTGCCGTCCGCAAAGCGCACCGTCATGGTGTCGTTGCTCATGCTCACGCTGTAGCCCTGCCCGCTTTCCACGGTTTCCCCGGCCTTTTCCACAGTGCTCTGGCGCTGATCGGCGGCAGGGTTCTTCACTTGCGCTGCCTTGTTCCCGACATTTGTGCCAGGAGCCTCCGCCTCCTGCCGCATGGCCTGCTCGGCAGTCTGCTGCTGGGCAAGCGTGCGCAGGGCTTTCCGGGTCTCGCTGGCCGTGGCAGGCAGCTCCATGCCGTACTCCTCCGCAAAGGCCGCGCGGTTCGCCGCATTGGCTGCATTCGGGGTAAACAGGTTGATGGTCTTGCCCGTCAGGGCATCCGCCTCCATGGCGGCCGCCAGCTGCTGCACCGCCGGGTTCTCGCTGCGCACCGCTGGGGCTGCATCCTTCTGGGCAGTTGTTTCCGCAGCGTTGGCATTGTCCGTCTGCTGCACGGCGGCGGCCTGGTCTGCCTGCTGCCGTGCAGCTTCTCCCGGCTCCATGGCCTGCTCTTCCAATGCCCGCTGCGCTGCCGCGGCATCCGCCGCCCGGCTCTCGGTGTCCACCTGCACCGGGGCAGCCGTTTCCATCCCGGCCCGGGCATCCAGCGTCCGGCTCATGGCGCCCAGCCCCGTGCCCACGGCACCGCCCAGGGCACCGGAGGCACCACCCGTCAGGCCGCTCTGCAGCGCCTGCAAAAAGGTGTCGCTCTGCAGCAGCTCGTCGGCGGCCTGCTGGTCGCCGCCCAGCGTGGCATCAATGATCTTGTCCGCATAGGTCTCCACAAAGGCCTGCACCGCATTGTCCACGCCGCCGGAGATCGTGTTGGCGGCCAGCTGGCTGTTGCCCAGCCCGCTCACCAGCTTCGAGCTGCGCACAAGGTCGGCCAGCTTTCCGGCCACCGTGTCCCGGGCATAGTCCACGCCCATGCTGCGGGCCATGTCCGCCACGCCCACGCTGTTGATGGCCCAGCCTGCGCCAAACTTTGCAAGGCCCACGCCCACAGCCTGGCCGGCGCTGGTGCCCTTCTCCACGTCCTGGCCCATGCTCTCGGCCGCGCCCTGGGCGCTCAGCACCGGCAGCACCAGGTAGGGGCTCACGCCCGCAACAGCCAGGTTCTCCGCCGCGCTGGTGGCAACGCCCATGGCTGTTTTGGCCGCCGGGCTCATGCCCGCCTGGGCCGCTTCCGTGCGCTGCTGGCCGTAGTGGTACAGCTGGTAGCCAAGGCTCGTGTCTTTATCCAGCGCCGTTTTCTGCACCGTCCCGGCAATGCGGCTGCGCATTTCGTCGATCTCGCTCTGGCTGTAGCCCATGCCGCGCAGATCCTCGTCGGTGTACTGGGGGTTATAGTCCATGTCCACCGCCGTGATCCGGTCTTTCAGTTCCTTGCCACGGGCATCGCCTTCCAGTTCCTTGTCCAGCGCCGCCTCGTTTTTCTGGGTAGCCCGGATGTCCTTCGCGCCCTGGGTGGTCATCTCGCCCGCCATGGGCACCGCCGACGCCACCGTGGCCGCAATGCCCTTCGTGGTGTCCGCCGTGCGGCGTGCCGCCCGCTCTGCCAGCGGCAGGGCATCATACTCCCGGATGTACGCCCGCGCCTCGTTGATCTCCTGGGCCGTGTACCCCATCTTCAAAAGGTCTCCGGGGCTGTACCGCTGCTTTGTACCGGTCACCTGCACGGCCTGCTCCGGGGCAACGCCCTTGTCCTCCTGAGTGGTGTACTCCTTCTGCCGCAGCAGGTCCACCACCTCCCGGTGCCGGGGGCTTTCGTCCATCCACTGGTTCAGCTCGTCAAAGCGGTCGGTCTGCCGGTCCTTGGCAAGGGCGTTTCCCACCTTCTGCGCCGCCTTGGCGTAGCTGCCGTAGGTGCCCTGCGCAATGGCCCGCTGTTTCGGGGCGTTGTCGCTGCCAACATAGTTCCAGTCCGGTTCGTAGTCCTCCTGCCGGTCCGTGGCCACCGGGCTGCCCGTGTTGCTGGCCATATCCGCCAGCACCTGCTTGCCCAGCGTGTCCGCGCTCACCGTGCCAAGCACCTGCCGCGTGCCGCCGGTCCAGGCCGGGGTGCTGGCCGTCGTCTGCAGGCGGCTGGTGCTGGCGGGGGCAGTCGTCATCTGGCTGCGGATCTGCGCCACCTGGGCCACGCTCAGGCCCGTGCCGGTGTTTTTCGTGTTCGTAGCAGCCGCCGGGGTGGTCTTTGCAGTCTGGGTCGTCGTCTTCTTCTGGGCTGCGGTTTTTGCGGCGTCATTCGCTTTAATCTGCTCCCGCATCTGGCGCACCTGTTCTACACTCAGGCTCATGTTGCTCCTCCTTTACCATCCCATAGTCTGCGACACCTGACTGATGGTGCTGTCGCTGTAATTTTTCCGGATCAGATACTCGGTGATCTGGGCCATGTCATAGCCATTGTTTGCCATCTGCTGTGCTTCTCGCAGCGCCGTATTGTAATTGCCGCCTTTCGGGCTGGCCATGCTCACCGACGCCCCCGCCACGCCGTCCACCGTGCCGCTGGTGCTCCACGGCGTTTTGGTGGTCGCTGCCGGCAGCTTGCTGGTCGTGGTTCCCGCCTTTCCCGCTCCGGTTCCTCCCGCCGCGCTCTGGGTACTGGCCTTGGTGCCGGTGTCTGCCTTGATCCATCCCGCATTGGTCAGGGTCCGCTTGTAAAAGTCGTACAGGGGCTCGGTGCCCTTCATGCTGGAAAATTTGTTTGCCATCTGCTGCAGCTGGCTGGTCGTGTAGCCGCCGCTCTTGCTTCCCGAGCTGCTCCCACCGCTTCTCGTGCTTCCGGTGCCCGTGGTCTTGTACCGCTGCTGCAGTCCCAGCAGCGCCTGCTGGTATGCAAGGTTCGAGCTGTTCAGCCGCCCGGCAATGGTGCCGTAGCTGTCCGTGCTGTCCCCGCTCAGTCCTGCCATCTGCAGGTAATTCTTTGCTGCCGTGTCGTTGCCGCTGCCCGCCAGGCTTGCGCCCTGCAGCAGGGCCGCCATCTTGTCCTTCTGGGTATCGCTCATGCCCTCCCAGGCGTCCAGCATCGTGCTGTCCAGTCCGTACTTGGTCAGGGTCTGGGCTGCCAGGTCATCAAAGCCCGCCTGCTTAAAGGCCTGCGCCTGTTCCATGGCGCTGATCTGGTCGCTCAGCTGGGTGCGCTGCAGGCTGTCCGCATACTGCTGCTTCTGTAGTTCAAACTCCTTGTCCCACTGGTAATAGCCCTGGTAGGCATCGTACCCGGTCTTCACCGCGTTGCCCACGCCCTTCACAACGTTCCACACATTGTTCCAGAAGTCGCTGTTCTCCTGCCGTGCCGTGTCCACCCGGCCGCTCAGGTAGTCCCGCCAGTTCTGGGCATTGCTCACGCTGCCGTCATACTCGCTGCGTTCCAGGCTCTGCTGGCCCAGCAGGTCGTCCAGCACGCTGGTGGTGTCACTCATCTTCTGCTTCCAGTTCTGCAAAGCGTCCGCCCGCAGGCTGCTCAGGCTGTTGTCCACGCCTGCGATCTGCTCCCCTGCCGCCTGGTTCGCCGCCGTCTTGGCCCAGTCCGCACCGTACCCGCCCGCCAGGGTATTGGCCGTGCCGGCAGCGGCTGCCGCGCCGTTCTGGGCGTTGGCCACGCTGTTGGCCCGGTACTGCTGGTAGGCAGCGTTCAGGGCGTCCGTGTCCACGCCAGTGCTGCCGGTCAGGCTGGCATCCGCCAGCTGCCCCAGCTTCTGGTTGATGCTGTCCGTGTAGTTGTTCTGGTAGGCCCTCGGCATAGCCTGTTCGGCCTGGGCCAGCTTCTTCTTTGCCGTGTTCAGTCTCGCAATGGTTCCCATGGTGTCCCCTCCTTACACAAAAAAGAACGGTAAGATCTGCGCCGCCAGCTGCACCGCGCTCAGAATGCCGTTCAGCCACCGGCTGGTGCGCTGGCTGCTCTCGCTGCTGGCCTTGTCGTACTCGTTCTGGCGGTACTGCAGCCCGTCCATCCAGTTGGCCATGTCCTTCTGGTAGTTCTGGTAGTCCTGCTTTTCCGCATTCTGCAGGCCGTTCAGCCTGGTCTCCAGCCCGGTGCGCTTGGCCGTGTACTCGCTGCGGCTCTGGTCCTGCAGGCTGTTCAGCACGTTGTCCAAGTTGTTCATGGTGGCCGTGTAGGCGTTCTGGCCCGCCTGGGTGCCGTAGCTGCTGCCATAACCGCCGGTCTGGGCGGCGGCATTGGCCTGTGCGTTCTGGTTCGCCAGCTTGGCCGAGCGGGTGTACTGGCTCTTGTACTGCTGGTAGGCCGTGTCGGCGTCCGGGTCGTAGTCAAACTCTTTCATGCCGTCCAGCTGGCCCATCACGTCCTTGATCTTCGGCTGGTACTGGCTCACATAGTCCGCCGGGCGGGTCTTTTCGTAGTTTTCCAGCTCCGTCCGGGCATTGCTCAGTCTGCTCATTCCGTTTTCTCCTTACTGTTCAAAAAATTCTCGCTCATGTTCTCGCTGTCCAGGTTGGTCAGCACATACCCCAGCTGTTCCTGCAGCTGGTACAGGTAGTTGCGCAGCGCCCGGGCGTCCTCCGGGTCCATGCTGCTGCCAAAGCTGGGCAGGCTGATGCCGTTCAGCCCCGCTAAACTCGCCATGTTCATCCCTCACTTTCTCGGCCCGGCCCCGGTCACCCGGCCGCCGGTGGTGCCCGCCAATGTAAAGGCCATGCTCCGCAGCGCGATCTGCCCCGTGCCGCTCAGCTTCAGCCGCAGGGTGTCGTGTCGGCGCGGCTCAAAGGGCAGGTTCAGCCGGTCGTGGTCTCCCGTGGCCGCTGCCGTGCGCAGGGTCTCCCAGGGGCCGCCATCGTAGCTCACCGCCAGCGTCACCACGCTGTGGACCTGCGCGTCCAGCCGCAGGGTGATCCGGCTGATGTATTTGTCATCCGTCTCGGTCAGTCCAATGTCCCCGCTCACCGCCTCAAACTGCAGTGCCGCCTCGGCTTCCCCTTCTGTTTCCCGGTCGGGGTCTGCCGCCCACAGGGCCCGGCCATCCCACAGGTACAGCTGCTGGCCGGTGCTGGCCATCTCGTAGCCCACGGCGCTCTCTTCGTGCCACAGGCCCCGCTCCGTGTCGTACACCAGCAGCCGCCCGGCGCTGTCCCCCTGCCGGCGCAGGTACAGGTAATACCGCGCGTCCAGGCTTCCGGCCGCGCACCACGCGGCCCCCGTCAGCTTCCCGGTGTCCAGCGCGCCGGACACCTTGCTGGGCAGGCTGCCGTCCCATGCCATCACCCCGCCGGGCGAAAGGTAATACAGTGTCTCGTTCAGCACGCACAGGCTGTGGGCGGCGTTGGCTGCCACACCACGGCACCGCACGCTGGAGAGCTGGTAGTCGCTGGGTTTGGAGCCGTACAGCTTGTGGATGCAGTTTTCTTTGAAAAACAGCACATACCCCATGCAGCTGGCCGCGCCGGTAAAGGTTCCGTCGCTGCCCACGCTCACGGCGTAGCTGTCCGCTGCAATGCCCCGGTAACTGTACCAGTTGGTGGGGTCGCCCAGGCGGCAGGCGTAAATGGTGTTTTCCTTCTTGCTGCAGCCCCACACCCGGTTGCCCTGCTCGGTCACAAAGTCCAGGTCCGGCACCCGCCGCTCCAGCGTGATGCTCACGGCCAGGCCCTCGTTCTCGGTGCGTGCCCCGTCCAGGCTGCGCCAGCTGGTGCCCGTGGCCGTCACCGTCCAGCTGCCATAGTACCGGCTGCTGTCCTGGGCCGGGGTCAGGCTGGCCACAAGGTCGTCCCCCTCCAGCGCCTGCACCACGATCTCTCCGTTCAGGTCTGCCGCCAGAGCGTCGCACACGGCCTGCGGCATGCCGGTCAGGGTCACTGTGTCGCCCTCCTTCAGCAGGCCCCCGATCCCCGGGCAGGTCATGCGCACCGTGTTCACCAGCACCTGCACCCACTTGCCGCTCTTGGCGCTCCACTTTTCCAGCACGCTCTCATAGTCGTACAGGTTCCCGGCTTCGCCCTTCAAAAACAGCTGCCCGTCCTCCGGGCTCTCCGGCTCCGTGTCGCCTGCACCGGCCACCTCGTACACCTTGCCCTCCGTGTCGCAGGGGCACACGGTCATTTTGCGGTCGCCCAGCTCCCACTTTGCCCCCAGCGGCTCCAGCTGGCCGGTCTCGGTGTCAAAGGCCAGCCTGTCCGGCCAGATCAGCACCTTGCTGCCCATGCCGGCCAGCGCCTTGCGGTCGTCCGTCAGCACATTCTCCAGCGTCACCGCCGCCGTGCGGCCGGTCTGCCCGTCCGGGGCATATTCCAGCCCCGTGCCCCGGCAGATCAGCAGCCCGTTCAGGTGGTACATGCCGTTCACCTTCTCCACGTCCCGCACCTTTTTGCGCAGGGTCCGGGTCTGCAGCGCCGGAAATCCCCGGCCGGAGAAATTCAGCGCCGCCGAGAGCTCCGCCTCGCTGCAGCTGTAGGTCTCGTTGATGCCCCCAAAGGCCCGCAGCAGCTGGCGGCTGCCGGTCAGCTGGTTCAGGTTCGTCCCGTCGATCATCTCTCAGTACCTCCACTGCACCCCGCCCGCCGGGGGGTATTTCTGCCGCATCCAGGCTGCAAACTCCTGGCAGTAGTCACTGTACATCTGCAGCTCGTTCACCGCCCGGGCCGTCTCGCCCAGGGCCAGGTCCATCTGGGCGCACAGCCAGTGCCGGTACAGTGCGCTGAAGGCATCCGGTGCCAGCAGCTGAGTGTCATACTCCAGCCCGTCCCCGGCCATGTCCGCGCCCACGGCGTCAAAATCGCCGCAGGCCGAGCGGTTCACCACCGTCTGCCGCAGCCGCGCGTCGCACTGGCGCAGCCACATCTGTTTCATCTCGTCCGCAAAATCATTGTTCGGCCGCATCTGGTCGCAAAGTTCAATCGCCTTTCCTGCCGTCATACTCTGTCTCCCTTCAGGTCTCCAGCTCCACATCCTCGATCACAGCCCGCAGTTCCAGCTGTGCCAGATACAGCCCCATATATTTCTGCTGTGTCCGCAGCAGCTCTAGCGGGCAGTCATGTTTCGGCTGCTCCGTGCCTGCCATCGCCGCCGCTTCCACGCAGTTGCAAAAGGCTTTCAGCTTCTCGTAGCGGATCTTCGTCTGCTGATACTCTGCCACAAACCGTTCCTTGTAGTCCGTGCTCAGCATCCCGTCCACAGTGTCCTTCAGCTCTTTCATTCAGTTTCCCTCCTTAGCAAAAACACCCGGCACAGCAAGTGCCTGCCGTACCGGGTGTTCTCTTCACGTTGTTCTTACAGCTTCTGCAGTGCCGGCACGTTCTGCGCCGCCGCCTGGGCCGCCTCGATCTTTGCGTTGGCCGCGTTGTCCATCTCTTCGCTGTGGCGCAGCACCTCGGCCACCGCCGCAGGCACCTCCACGTCCACGCCGCGCTGGATCAGGTACGCCTCGCCGTTCACGCTCACAAAACGGGCGCTGGAGTAGCGGCCGTTGTCCTTGAACAGGTGGATTACCTCGGTGGCGGGCTTCTCCGCCTGCACGCCCTGGCTGGCCTTGTCGTCCTGGGTTGCTGCTTCCGCAGCCTGCTGTGCGGTTTCTTTCTTTACTGCCATTTGTTCATCCTCCGTTCCTCAGTTTGCCTTCGCCTTGGCGCTGTAGCGTGCGCTGCAGCTCTCAATGCGCACCATGTACTGCTCGCTCAGACGCTCGGCGGTCTTCACGGCCTTCCAGCCCACAGAGGCACGCTGGTTCAGGGGGTCATCGCCGTAGCCCAGTTGCTTCACGATGTGCTGCAGGCCGCCGCCCTCCAGCTCGGTGGTGGCGTAGGCGTGGGCGCCCAGCACCAGGGTGCCAAACACCGCAAGGCCGCTGGGGCAGCCGGTGCCCGTCCAGATCTTTGCCTCGCTGGTCTCCACAAAGCGCACGTTGCCGATCTTGCCGATCTCGCCCTCAAAGATCTCCTCGGGGCTGGCGTACTTGTGGGCCTCCACCCAGGCCGGGTCCTTCTTCAGGTCGTAGGCCGTGTACGGGTGGATGATGCACACATAGCTGCCGCCGGCAGAGCCGATGGGATCAGCATTCTGCACCTTCAGCTGGGCCACCGCCTGCTCGATCAGGTCCACCGTCAGCTGGGCCGTGGCGTCCAGGCCCGCACGGCTGGTCACGGGGGTCTCAACGCCGTCGCTCACCTTGGGGGCGTAGATTACGTTGGTGCCGCCGGCCAGAATGTCGCGCACGATGGTGTCCATGGTGCGGCCGCTCTGGCTTGCCAGCACGCTGGTGGCCTGCACCACGTTGTTGTCAATGGTGGTCATCTGCACCATGTCGGTCAGGGGCACCCAGCCGCCGTACTGGTGCACCTCAGCGGTCACCGTGGTCACGGTCAGGGCCTGGCCTTCCGGGGTCACGCCCTCGGTCAGGGGCGTGGTGGCCTTGGGCAGCGCGTCATACTTGCGGAACTCGATGGTCTTGCCGTTGTTGGCCGGGATGGGGTAGCTGTCGCCGAACTGGTCATGCACCAGCGCCGGCAGCGCTTGGTCGATGAGGCGGCGCTCGTAAAAGGTCTTCATCTCGGCGCTCATGCCGGAGCTGCCGGTGGTGTTCTGCAGCTGCTCGTGCGCATCCGCAAACAGCTGCAGGTTCATCTTCTTCCATTTCATGGTTTGGTCCTCCTTCAAAGGTTTATGTTCTCACACCCTCGTGTGGGAAGTCTTACAGCGTGATCTTCTCGCCCCGGCGTGCCCTGCGTTCCAGGTCTTCCAGCTGGCGGCGGCTCATGCTGGCCACGTCCACATGGGTGGTCACCGCGCCGCCTGGCCGGGTGCCGTTCTCGCCGGGTCTGCTGGCCCGCTGCTGAATGCGTGCCGCCACGCCCTGCTCCACCTTCTGGGCGGTCTGGGCCGTGGCCTGCTGCATGATGTGGTCAAAGTAGGCGGCCCGGTAAGCGTCCGGCAGGCTCACGCCCCGGCGCATCAGGTCGGCCACCTGCTCGTTGGCCAGCACCTCCTGCAGCTCAAAATCCGGGTACTGGGTCTTCAGCTGGGCGGCCTGGGCCTCCCACTGTGCCTGGATCTGGCTCACCCGCTGCTGGCGGGCTGCTTCCTGCTGCATGGCCTGCAGCTGGGCGTTGCGGGTGTTGCTGCGCTTCAGGTCGCTCTCCATCTTGTCCAGCTCCCGGGCCGTTTTCACGCTCACACCCCGCTGCTGGGCCAGGTCCTCGTAATATTTCTCGTCCTTCACGCGGCCGTTCTCCACCGCCTCGATCAGGCCGTCCATGTCCTCGGTGTCCACGCCGTAGGCATTGGCCAGTGCCTGGGTCAGCCGCGCCACCTGCGGATTCTGCCGGATGTTCTCCGTGGCCTTATCAATGGCCCGCTGCATCATCTCCTGGAACACGTCGCTGTATTCGCCCTGCACCATCTCGCCAAAGGCTCTCCGGCGCTCCTCCGGGGTCTTTTCGGCCTTGGGCTCCTTGGCAGGTTCCTGGTGCTTCTCCGCTTCCGCCGGGTCACTCTCACTGCCAGAGGCCCCCTCCTTGAGGGGGCTGCCGCCCGCAGGCGGCTGGGGGAGTTTCT
>UMBF01057015.1_pt1 | contig 19919 bp, 10 predicted proteins | sample 1963901 | NCBI WGS metagenome assembly UMBF01 (sample SAMEA4835935, study PRJEB28245) | human gut metagenome | biome: gut microbiome; material: fecal sample | place: Denmark | collected 2008 | reverse complement strand
AATGGCAGGCACCTTTTCCCTGCACCTTGATCGATGGCTGGCAGCAGCAGTTGTTCTGGTTGCTTGCACAATTGGTTACATGACAGGTCAGTCTTGTTAACATGGTTTCATCCTTCTTTCTCTAACGATTCTTTGCTGAAAATTCCGGTAAATGTTGGAAAAGCTTTTTGATCTTTCTGGCTTTTCTGTCTATATTCTTCCCCTTAAAAGCAAAAACTATTCTCCCACACATGAAAACATCCTGATTTTATTTTGATTTTTGTCTTGGAATTTATAAAATCTCTCGGCAAGTCCTTCTATTTTTCCCGAAAATATGTTAAGATATGATGTGATAAGATTTTATCTTGATTTCAAAATGAAAATTGCTTAGGAGGTTTCTCTCTTGAAAAAGATAATTTCCATTCTGATGGGACTTGTCGTTGCCTGTCAGTTAGCTGTCCCTGTTTTTGCACAAACTGGAACAACACAATCCTCATCTGAAACGACACAAACACAGCAGACCGAAAGCACTTCGGACACGACACAAACAGAGGGAACCACAAGCGGTACCACCTCTACAACGGAAACGGATGCTAACAAAACAGCAGAAAACACTGCCACCGCGCTTCCTGCTATCAACTCCGATTCTTACATCGTCATGAACGCAGAAACCGGTCAGGTTTTGATTTCCAAAAACCCTGACAAAAAACAGTACCCTGCCAGCATCACAAAAATTCTGACCACCGCAATCGCATTAAACTATGTCGATCCGGAGTCTGATTATACTGTCACCACCGAAGACGTATTCCCTACCTATCCAAACGAATACAAATTCAGTGATGGAACCTATGTTGCGATTACACAGGATGAGGTTGTAAAGGTTCGTGACCTGCTGTACGGCACCATGATTCAATCTGCAAACGATACCGCAAATGCTCTGGCTGACTGTGCTGCAAAACTTGCTAATCGTTCGGTCACTCTGGAAGATGGTTCTACCAGCTACACTGGCGGCTTTGTTGAGATGATGAACGAAAAGGCAAAGGAACTGGGCTGTGTCAATTCCAATTTTGTCAATCCACATGGATTGTACAATGAAAACCAGTACACCACCGCCTACGACATGGCACTCATTACCCGCTACGCTCTTACTACACCGGATTTCCTGCAGTATTTCAGCCAGACTGAATATACTATGGAGCCAACCAACAAGCAGCCGCAGCCAAGAAACTGGGGGCGTGTTAAAGAAGGCATGATGGAACCTTCCAACGAGAACTACTATGAAGGAACCATTGGTGTAAAACTGGGATATTTAACCGAATCCAACCACACTGGTGTTTCGGTAGTAGAGCGAGACGGCGTGCGTCTGATCTGTGTTGCACTCAACTGTACCGGCAGCAACGCTTATGCCGTTCAGAAAGATATGATCAACCTGTTTGATTACTGCTACAACAATTTCACCCCAGTTACCTACACTGCTGCGGAACTTGCTCATGAAAACTACAAAACCCCTGTTTATGACAAGCGCGGCGAAGGCTCTACCCTGATTGGTACTGCTACCTACTCTACTGACTCTGATTTTACTGTTCTGATTCACAAGAACTATACCAAAGATGATATTGTCATGACCTCGGATATTCCTGGACGATACTACCAGGATGAGGACATGCCATCCACCCTCACCTTCTCCATGAATCCTACCACGGCTGCGGATGCATCCCAGTACATGGTACCCAACATGGCGGCGTTAAAGCTTCAGGTCAAGGTGGTCACCTTCAGCGAGATAGAAGCACAAAAACAGGCTGCAAGGAAAGAGCTGTTTAACAAGATTTTTAACGTTATCAAAATCATTTTGATTATCTTCTTGGTTCTTGTTGTACTGCTACTTATTTTGCGTATCCACAACAAACGCAAATACAAAAAGCGTATCGCACGCAAAAAAGCCGCACAGGCTCGCCGCAGACAACTTCCGCCTAATTCTCCGCAGAGGACCTCTTCCCAGAGAAGTTCTTCCTCGCAGAATCGTACTTCTAAACCAACCAGAAAAAGATAGGTAAAACAAAAATGCTGTCCATAATGGACAGCATTTTTTTATTGATCTGATTATTTTAAGAAGCCTTCCACAATCTTCGCTTCTGCTTCTTCCGAGGTAAGTCCTAATGTCATCAGCTTGATCAGCTGTTCTCCAGCGATCTTTCCGATTGCTGCTTCGTGAATAAGAGCTGCATCAATGTCGTTTGCAGTCAGTTCTGGGATTGCACTGACAACGCCCTTGTCCATAATAATAGCATCACACTCAGAATGTCCGGTACAGCGGGTATTGCCGTTGATAACCGAACGGAACATCTGCTTGGAAGTTCCTCTTGCAACCGAACGGGAAATCAGATCCACACCGGAATCTTCTCCGTCCAGATCCACAGCAAAGTTTGTCTCTGCATACTGCTCACCATGGGTCATGATTTTTTCTTTGATGACAAGCTTTGCATTTGCCTGCAAAACAGCTTTGGAGTCACGCTTTGTGGAATCAACACCTTTGATCTGAACAGTGTCCATCTCCATATAGCTGTTTTCTGCCATTTCAATATAGGTCTGTGGATTGATGATTCGTTTTCCAGTTCCTTCTCCAATTCCAACATGTTTTTCTTCATAACGGACTTTTGCGTTCTTGGAGATAAAGAAACGATGGATTCCGTTGTGCTGGGAGTCTTCTTCGCCATCGGTATGAACGCCGCAGCCTGCCACGATCACAACATCCGAATTTTCACCAACATAAAAATCATTGTATACCAAATCATCCACATTGCTCTTGGTTACACATGCTGGAATGTATATTTTTTCCTTGGTGTTTGGCTTGATAATAATATCGATACCTGGCTGTCCAACCTTTGGAATAATGTCTACATTTTCGGTTGACTGTCTTCCTGCACAGCCTCCATCTTCGCGAATATTAAATGCACCTTTGATCTCTCCGGAAATATCCGAAATCATGCTTAACAGCTTTTTGGTAATATCATTCATCGAAAAATCCCTCCTTACTGCACAACGCGTCTGCCTTTACCGCCAACACAGTACTGGCAGTCTTCTCTGAGCAATTCTGGAAGGACCTCTTCCTTTTTGCCTCTTGCCATGACTTTACCATCTGCAATCACGATAATCTCGTCAGCAATATCCAGAATTCTTTCCTGATGCGAAATAATCAGCATAGAACCATTGATCTCCTTGCGCAGATTTTTAAACACATCGATCAGGTTGTTAAAGCTCCAAAGGTCGATTCCTGCTTCCGGCTCATCAAAGATGGTCAGTTTGGTTTTTCTTGCCATAACGGTTGCGATTTCAATTCGTTTGATCTCACCACCGGAAAGGCTTGCATTGACCTCACGGTCGATATAATCTCTTGCACACAGTCCAACTTCCTTCAGATATCCGCATGCTTCGCAGTCGCTGATCTCACGTCCGGAAGCCAGATTGATCAGGTCACGAACTGTAATTCCCTTAAAGCGAACCGGCTGCTGGAAAGCAAAGCTGATTCCGCGGGTCGCTCTTTGTGTGATGTCCAGATCTGTAACATCTTCTCCATCCAGAAGAATCTGTCCCTGATTTGGTTTTAAAATGCCTGCGATCATCTTTGCCATTGTGGATTTACCGCCGCCGTTTGGACCGGTAACAACAACCAGCTTTCCGGTCTCAATGGTAAGGCTGACATCTCGCAGAATTTCTTTTTGTCCATTGCCTGTAAATTCATCCTCTACACTCAGAGAAATATTTTTTAATTCGAGCATGTTTTCACTCCATATCTATCAGAAAAAAATTGATACTTTTTAACAAATCAAAAATACTCCATTTTGGTCTACTTGTCAAGTTTTTGCGCGATTTTTAGTGAAAATAAAAGAAAGCTAACACCCTTTTCCAGATATTATTACCACCAAATTGGATTCTCTTGCAAAAGAAAAGAAGCAGAAAAAATATTTCTGCTTCTTTTTATCTTTTCTATTCCATTGATCAGTGAAGCTTTGCCCGCTGGATTACTTTGTTCATTCCATTAAGGACAATATAAAGAAGAACAATCTCAAACGGCAGAGCCATCAAATTTTTAATAACACGCGGTCCCAGTGCGCCAAGGAATGGCATTCCATACAGCCAAGAAACCCATACTGTATTGAGCAGACAGTTGAGCAGAAGGCTGACAGTTGCTTTGGAAGCAATGGCACGAGGGATGGTACATTTTTCTCTGTAAAAAAATACACCATACACAACACCGCCCAGCATTGCTGTCAGGGTAAAACCGAAAAAGTATGCACCGTCTGGCTTTAACAGATATTTAATCAAATCTCCTGCTCCGGCTGCAAGCGCTGCTGTAAATGGGCCATACAGCATTCCCAGCAAAGCGGTAATCAAATAGCCCAGTCCGATCTTAATGGTCTCTGTGACGCGGACAGAAGCGGTAAACGAGATTACCACGCTCATGGCAAGCAACATGGCAACGCCGGTCAGAGTCCGTACCTGCTTGAGCTCCTGTGCGGACTGTCGGAATTTTTCTGGCAGAGAAAGAGAATTTCCTACCTGTTTGGTTGTTGACAGAGAAAGGGAGTTCTCTGCCTGTTTGGGTACAAGGTTCATTTTGCATACCTCCTGAAATAAAGTTGTGACGGCTGTACAAACTTGGAGGAATGCTCCTTGTATGTAACAGCGGGATGCGGCAAACAGACCGCAAACCCCGTTGTATGGAGTTTTTCGTCCCGGCAACAACTCCCCGTTTGCCGAACACTTAACGCCTGTATGCCTACTCTGCTTATGTCGAGTTCATTATATCACAGTTTCTTTTTATTTCAACTTTTCCCTCTTTCTCTGCTTTATCACTTTGCACAACAGTTTTTTTCTTCCCATCACCTTATCCCTGTTTTTCTCAAAAAAACATCGGCATTATTTCTAAATAGTTTCGCATCTTTTCATCAAAACAAGAAAAATATTCTCCAAAATACTCAATATTTATCGATATCTTTTTTCAATCCCCAAAGAAAAGAAAATTTACTTTTCTCCCATTTTCCCCCAAACAAATTTATGCTATAATAAAAATAAGCTTTGGTGATAAAAGATACAAAGCCATGAAGGAGGAATTTAAAATGGAGAAATCGAAAGTTTATTTCACTTCTATGAAGGTCAATGCCGGCACAAACCTTCTGAAAAAATTAAATCATCTGATCAAAGAAGCAGGCATTGCCAACATTGATTTTGAAAACAAATATACTGCAATCAAGATTCACTTTGGTGAACCTGGAAACCTTGCATATCTTCGTCCAAACTATGCAAAGGTTGTTGTTGATCTGGTAAAAGAACTGGGTGGACGTCCATTCCTCACCGACTGCAACACTCTGTATGTCGGCAGAAGAAAAAATGCACTCGATCATCTGGATACCGCTTATGAAAATGGATACAATCCTTTTGCAACTGGATGCCATGTTATCATTGCAGACGGTCTGAAAGGTACTGACGAAACACTTGTTCCGATCAACTGCGAATATGTTAAAGAGGCAAAAATCGGCCGTGCTGTCATGGATGCAGATGTTATCATCTCTTTAAACCATTTTAAAGGACATGAATCCACCGGTTTTGGCGGTGCCTTCAAAAACCTTGGTATGGGATGCGGTTCCCGTGCTGGCAAAATGGAAATGCACAGCAGCGGTAAACCAAATGTAAATCAGGCTTTGTGTATCTCCTGTGGAGAATGTCGCAAGAACTGTGCGCATGACGCAATCAGCTTTATTGATTATACTGGAGAAAACAAACCAGGCAGCCGTGCAGAGCGCAAAAATGCAAAGAAACGTGCATTTATTGATCACAACAAATGCGTTGGCTGCGGCCGCTGCATTGGTGCATGTCCAGAAGATGCTGTAAAAGCTGGAACCAGCGAAGCAAATGATATCCTCAACTGCAAGATTGCTGAATACACCTATGCAATCATCAAAGATAAACCTAATTTCCACATCAGCCTGGTAATTGATGTTTCCCCATACTGTGACTGCCATGCTGAAAATGATATTCCGATCGTACCAGATATCGGTATGTTCGCTTCCTTCGACCCTGTTGCTTTGGATCAGGCTTGTGCAGATGCAGTAAACCGTCAGCCAGTGATCAGTGGCAGCGTCCTTGCAGAAAAAGAACATTGTCATCATGACCACTTCACCGATACCCATCCAGACACCAACTGGGAAACCTGTTTGGAACATGCTGTTAAACTTGGCATGGGCAATCGTGAATACGATCTGATCGAAGTAGAATAATTTTGCTTCTAAAAAAGGACGTCCACAGCAATGGACGTCCTTTTTTTATTCATCTTTATGAGTATTTATAACTACAGCGTTCTAAATATTTATAAGCACTTCATGTATATTTAATCTAAGCAATTATCATCAGGATAAAAAAACAGGACCTTTTAAAAAGGTCCTGTTTTTCTGTATTCTACAATCGATAATCAGTGATTATTCCTGAACCATTGCAGCAACCTGTTCTGCTACACCTTTTTCTTCAGAGGTATAACCGTCTGCGTTGCTTCCCCAGTTCTTCATCTTGTCACCAACACTACCGAACATTGGCTGCATCTTGGTGTCGTTGTCAACACGGCTGAGGCACCAACCGATCTGGTAATAACATGGCAGTACGATTGCATGCTGGAGCATATATGCTTCTGCTTTTGCATATGCTGCATAACGTGCATCCAGATCATCAGTGATAGCATTTGCTTCATTTACCAGAGTGGTAAATTCTTTGTAGGTGTCAATCAGAGCTTTTGTTGCTTCTGTTTCTTCTACTTCGTTGATGTAGTTATATTCCTGAGAATAGTAAGCGTTGTCTTCGCCGTAGGTCATCTGACCGAGGTAGTTCTGTGGGTCACCGTAGTCAGCACCCCAACCATTGATCATGAAGGAATGGAGATGTGGTACGGAAACTTCGTTACGGCTGCTCTGGATGTATGTCTTGATGTTGAGTTTTACATAGTCATCGCCGAGGCAGTCAGAGAATACCTGAGCAAGTACGTTTGCGCTGTCCAGAGCGGTCTGGCTGGAAGCGGAAATATAGAAGTCAGCTTCAACTGGGAAGGTAACGCCCTGAGCGGTCAGCTCTTCAATTGCCTGCTGTTTGTACTGTTCTGCTTTTTCAGCATCCAGTCTGATTGGGGTAGTACCGTTTTCATCGGTCATGCCCATTTCTTTTCTTACCAGATCGGTGTAGTCTGTACCATCAGAAGTATAAACCAGACCTTTCATGGTGTAGAAGTTGTTTTCACAGCTCATTGGGTTGATTGCGTTTACACGTTTCCAGTAGTTTGTGAAATCAATTCCATAGTACCAGGACAGACGGAATGCTTCGTTTGCGATAGCAGTGTTCCAGTTTGTATCCGGTGTACCATCTTCTTTGTTCTTGTTGTAGTTGAACTGCATCTGGTAAGAGAAGTGGGATGGAACGTCTGGAACCAGATAATCATGGAATTCGTTGTTAGCATCTTTTGCAATGGTGTTAACCTGAGCTTCACCAAGCTGTACGTAGTCAACGTCGCCGGTCTGATAGAGCTGGAATGCAACGTCGTTGGATTCTACCATCTTAACAGTAACGGTATCGAACAGTTTTGCTTCGGTATCCCAGTACATTGGGTTTTTGGTGAAGATCTTTTCGTTACCCTGAATGTAAGAGGTCATGGTGTAGCAACCATTGTACCACATGGTTTCGTTGTTCATGGAACGAACAGCATCAGCGCCGCCCAGTTCATCTACCATGCCCTGAGCCATTGGGTACAGAGCAACGTAAGAAGCCAGGGAATCAAAGTATGGTTTTTCAGTGATGCAGTGGTAGATTACAGTGTAATCATCTGGAGTTTCCAGACCAACCATTTCACGGAATTTAGAACCTTCGCCTGCTGTCAGAGCTTTTGCTTCTTCTTCAGACAGGGTCTTGGTGTATTCGTAATATTCTTTTGCGCCTTTGATCATTTCGATTGGCATTGCAGTGTTAGAAGAGTCATTTTTGTAGAAGTTCAGAACCCACTCCAGACCAGTTGCAAAGTCCTGAGCAACACAATCAGCTTTCTCCTGACCATTTACGTCAACCCATTTTACACCTTCACGGAGTTTGAAGGTCCAGGTCAAACCGCCGTCTTCTGTACCCCATTCTTCTGCGATACATGGAACGAGCTCACCTTTTGGGTTAGATTCCAGCAGACCATCAACCAAGCTGGTCAGATTTTCGCCATCTTCTGCTCTCTGTGTGTAGAGGATGTTAAAAGTTTCCAATTCTCTGGAAGCCAGTCTTGGAATAACTAAGTCTTTAATTTCGTTTTCGCTGCTTGCGCTGGTGCTTTCTTCGCTTCCGGATGCACCTGTTGTTTCTTCGGAGTTACCGGAGTTACCAGAACCGCCACATCCGCTCAGTACGAGAGATGCTGCCATAGCCAAAGCCAGCAGTTTGGATACTGTCTTCTTCATAATTTGCCTCCTTAGACAATTGTGTAAAGCGCTTAAAGTAAAATTGCTTGTCCACACTTTACTTGTTCAAAATAATATCCCAGCACAGGATCTGACGTTCCGTCACCTGTGTCGAGTCAACGTGATACAATATAGCACATCATTTTTTTTATGTCAATAAAATTATGTTTGTTAAAAAATAGATTTGTGCCTTTTGTATATTTTTGTTATAAATTATTGTTAACATCAAATTGAAAATTTTTTAACAAATATAGATCTATTGTCTTAATTGTGTAAAATGAAAAATTTTATACTTTTTTATCATATTTGTGCGAAATCATGCTATAGAAATCATTAGAATTGTTGATATAAAAAAATCAGGATCTTTGAAAGATCCTGATTTTTTATTAATAATTATTATTCCTGAACCATTGCAGCAACCTGTTCTGCTACACCTTTTTCTTCAGAGGTGTAACCGTCTGCGTTGCTTGCCCAGTTTTTCATCTTGTCGTTAACAGAACCATACATAGCATTCATCTTTGTATCGTTGTCAACTTTGCTCAGACTCCAACCGATCTGGTAGTTACATGGAATTACGATTGCATGCTGGAGCATATATGCTTCTGCTTTTGCATATGCTGCATAACGTGCATCCAGATCATCAGTGATAGCGTTTGCTTCATCTACCATCTTGGTGAATTCTTTGTAAGTATCGAGCAGAGCTTTTGTTGCTTCTGTTTCTTCTACTTCGTTGATGTAAGAATACTGATCAGAATAGTAAGCATTGTCTTCGCCGTAAGTCATCTGACCGAGGTAGTTCTGTGGGTCAGCGTAGTCAGCACCCCAACCGTTGTTGGTGATAGAATGCAGGTGTGGGATAATTACTTCGTTACGAACACTCTGAATGTATGTCTTGATGTTGAGTTTTACATAGTCATCGCCGAGGCAGTCAGAGAACATCTGTGCAACAACGTTTGCGCTGTCCAGAGCGGTCTGGCTGGATGCCTGGATGTAGTAGTCAACTTCAACTGGGAAGGTAACGCCCTGAGCGGTCAGCTCTTCAATTGCCTGCTGTTTGTACTGTTCTGCTTTTTCAGCATCCAGTCTTACAGGTGTCTGGCCATTTTCTTCTCCCAGACCCAGTTCTGCTCTTACCAGATCGGTGTAGTCTGTACCATCAGAGGTATAAACCAGACCTTTCATGGTGTAGAAGTTGTTTTCACAGCTCATTGGGTCGATTGCGTTTACACGTTTCCAGTAGTTTGTGAAGTCCAGACCATAGTACCAGGACAGACGGAATGCTTCGTTTGCAACTGCAGTGTTCCAGTTTGTATCTGGTGTGCCATCTTCTTTCATCTTGTTGTAGTTGAAGATGTACTGATAAGAGTATTTGGATGGAACGTCTGGAACCAGATAATCATGGAATTTGTTGTTAGGGTCTTTTGCAATTGTATTCAGCTGAGCTTCACCAAGCTGAACGTAGTCAACGTCGCCAGTTTCATACAGCTGGTATGCAACGTCGTTGGACTCTACCATCTTAACAGTAACGGTATCGAACAGTTTTGCTTCAGTATCCCAGTACATTGGGTTTTTGGTGAAGATCTTTTCGTTACCCTGGATGTAAGAGGTCATGGTGTAGCAACCATTGTACCACATATTTTCGTTGTTCATGGAACGAACAGCGTCAGGACCGCCCAGCTCATCTACCATTGCCTGAGACATTGGGTACAGACAAACATAGGAAGCCAGAGAATCGAAGTATGGTTTTTCGGTTACACAGTGATAAACTACAGTGTAATCATCTGGAGTTTCCAGACCAACCATTTCACGGAATTTAGAACCTTCGCCTGCTGTCAGAGCTTTTGCTTCTTCTTCAGACAGAGTCTTGGTGTATTCATAATATTCGGATGCGCCTTTGATCATTTCGATTGGCATGGTTGTATTGGAAGAGTCATTTTTGTAGAAGTTCAGAACCCACTCCAGACCAGTTGCGAAGTCCTGTGCATTACAATCTGCTTTTTCCTGACCGTTCATGTCAACCCATTTTACACCTTCACGGAGTTTGAAGGTCCAGGTCAGACCGCCGTCTTCTGTACCCCATTCTTCTGCGATACATGGGACGAGCTCACCTTTTGTGTCAGATTCCAGCAGACCGTCAACCAGGTTTGTCAGGTTTTCAGTGTCTTCCAGTCTCTGGCTGTAGAGGATGTTAAAAGTTTCCAATTCTCTGGAAGCAACTCTTGGAATGATTAAATCTTTAACTTCATTCTCGCTGCTTGCGCTGGTTGCATCACCGTTCTCGGTTGTGCCGTTGGAACTACCAGATCCACCGCATCCACTCAGTACAAGAGATGCTGCCATAGCCAAAGCCAGCAGTTTGGATACTGTCTTCTTCATAATTTGCCTCCTTAAGCAATCGTGTAAAGTGTCCAAAAGCAGTTATCTTGTCCACTTTACTTGTTTAAAATAATATATCGGCACAGAATTTGGTCATTTTGTTACCTGTACCGAGTCAACGTGATACAATATAGCATATCATTTTTCCATTGTCAACATTCTAGCTTTTTCGCATCTACCTTTTCCATTTTATTTGTACGTATTGTATATTTTATTTTGCAAAACTTGTTCAATGCTTAAAATAGGTTACCTTTTTAACAATCTTTCTCACTCTTGATACAAAAATATAATATTTCTTTGTTTGTTTTAACAATTTCAATTGCTAAAGTGAGCTTTTAAATTTTCATTTTCCTGCATAAAATACTTTCTGTATAATCAAAAAAGGGACGTATAAAACGTCCCTTTTTTTGATTATTTTTAATTGTTTCTACTTGTTATACTCCTCAACGATTGCTTTCATTTCTTCGGTTGTATAACCATTAGAATTGGTTTCCCAATTCTTCATCTTTTCGTTCTGAGCACCAAACATTGCGTTCATCTTGCTGTAAACGTTAATCTTTGTCAGACACCATGGAACATTGTAGTAAGCAGGAATTACGAGACCATGCTGGATCATGTAAGCTTCTGCTTTTGCATATGCTGCATAACGTGCATCCAGATCATCATAAATCTTGTTTGCTTCTTCTACCATCTTGGTAAATTCTTTATAGGTATCCAACAGATCTTTTGTTGCTTCTGTTTCTTCTACATCCTTAACATAGTTGTAGTCCTGTACATAGAATGCATTGTCATATCCGTACATTTCCTGACCGAGGTAGTTCTGTGGGTCACCATAGTCAGCGCCCCAACCACGGATTGTGATAGAGTGGAGTTTTGGATCGAATACTTCGGTACGTTCACTGGAAACATATGTTTTAATATTCAGTTTAACGTAGTCATCACCCAGGCTGTTGGATAATGCCTGACCAAATACAGTTGCGCTGTCCAGAGAAGTCTGGTTGCTTGCTGCAATGTAGTAATCAACTTCAACTGGGAAGGTTACGCCCAGAGCAGTCAGTTCCTCAATTGCCTGCTGTTTGTACTGTTCTGCCTTTTCAGCATCCAGTCTAACCTGTTTTTCACCATTCAGTTCTGGCAGACCCAGTTCCTGATGAACCAGTTCGGTATAATCGGTACCATCAGAAGTGTAAACAAGACCCTTCATGGTGAAGTAGTTGTTTTCACAGCTCATTGGATTGATGGTGTTAAATCTCTTGTAGTATTCACTGAGATCCAGACCATAGTACCAAGACAGACGGAATGCTTCGTTAGCAATTGCGGTGTTCCAGTTGGTATCTACAGAACCATCTTCTTTTCTCTTATCAAAGTTAAAGTGGATCTGATAGGAATACTTATCAGCAGGTCTTTCAACCAGCTGATCGTAATATGGATTATTTTCATCACCGCTGATAGTCTTCAGGTTACTTTCTGTCAGGTCTACATAATCCAATTCACCAGACTGATACAGCTGGAATGCTACGTCGTTGGATTCTACCATCTTAACGGTAACGGTATCAAACAACTGTGCATCTTCATCCCAGTAAGTTGGGTTCTTGGTGAAGATCTTTTCATTGTTCTGAACATATGTAGTCATGGTATAGCAGCCATTGTACCACATATTTTCGTTGTTCATTCCTCTAACACCATCTACACCCAGTTCATCAACCATTGCCTGAGACATTGGATATAGACATGCATAGGTTGCAACAGTATCAAAGTATGGTTTTGGTTCGATACAATGATAAATCAGGGTATAATCGTCAGGAATTTCTACACCAACCATTTCCATGAATTTGGAGCCTTCGCCTGCTGTTAATGCATAAGCTTCTTCTTTGGATAATGTCTTGGTATATTCGTAGTATTCGGATGCGCCTTCAATCATTTCGATTGGCATGGAAGTGTTTGCAGAGTCGTTTTTATGGAAGTTCAGTACCCATTCCAGACCGGTTGCAAAATCCCAAGCAGTAACATTTGCTTTCTCTTCGCCGTTAACATCTACCCATTTTGAGTTGTCACGAAGATTAAATGTCCATGTTTTACCGCCGTCTTCTGTTCCCCATTCTTCTGCAATACATGGAGCAAGTTCACCATGTGGATCCAGCTCCAACAATGGGTCTACCAGGTTACAAAGATTTTCAAAGTCAGAAGCCATCTGGCTGTAAAGAACGTTAAAGGTCTGCAGCTCTCTGGTCGACAGTCTTGGAATAACCAGATCTTTAATTTCGTTTGCAGAACTTTCTTCTCCCGTTTCTGTCTCTGTACCTGTTTCCGACTCAGCTTTTTCTGAGTTTGTATCTGTCGCGTTGTTGCTTGTTCCCACATCAGCGCTTCCACAACCGCTCAGTACCAGCGATCCCATTAACGCTAAAGCTAACAACCTAGATACCATCTTTTTCATAGAGTTTTCCTCCTCTTGCCCCTGATTTTTAAACGACAACTATCTTTGTGGGGCGTACAATTTGCTGTTGGTATAAGGTTACCACATGTGCTTTCATTCGTCAATAATTATTCCTGATTTTTATAAATATTGTTAAATATTTATGTAATATATGTGCATAAATTGCAAAAAGAAAGAGAAGCATCTAAATGCTTCTCTTTCCTTAAAATGTAAAATTATGCAGCGTGGTAAGCTTCTGCGATTGCTTCCATCTCTTCTGTTGTGTAGCCTTCAGAATTGGTTTCCCAGTTCTTCATCTTACCATTTACAGAACCGAACATAGAGTTCATCTTGCTGTATGGGTTAACTTTTGTCAGACACCAGCCTACATCATAGTAGTGTGGGAAGCACAGTGCATGCTGAATCATATAAGCTTCTGCTTTTGCAAATGCCTGATATCTTGCATCCAGATCATCATTGATTGTACCTGCTTCTTCTACCATTCTGGTAAATTCAGCGTAAGTATCCAGCAGGTTCTTGGTAGCTTCAGTTTCTACTACATCATCAATGTAAGAATATTGTTTTGCATAGAATGCGTTATCGTTGCCCATAACTTCCTGAATCATGTAGTTCTGTGGGTCACCGTAGTCAGCACCCCAACCATTGACTACCATGGAATGTTTCTTAGCATTGTAAACTTCCTGAGTAGAGCTCTGTACATAGGTCAGAATGTTCAGTTTAACAAAATCATCGCCCAAGCTATCGGAGAAAGTCTGTTTCAGAACGTTTGCGCTATCCAGCATATTCTGGTTGCTGCCCTGAATATAGTAGTCGATTTCAACAGGGAAAGTAACGCCCAAAGCGGTCAGTTCTTCCATAGCCTGTTTCTTATACTGTTCTGCTTTTTCTTTATCCAGTCTTACTGGGGTTTCACCGTTGTTTTCTGGCAGACCAAGTTCCTGACGAACCAGTTCTGTATAGTCAGTACCATCGGAGGTATAGCAGAGACCTTTCATGGTATAAGCATTGTTTTCACAGCTCATTGGATTGATTGCATTGGTTCTCTTCCACTGTGGTCTCAGATCCAAACCATAGTACCAAGACAGACGGAATGCTTCGTTTGCTACAGCAAGATTCCAGTTGGTGTCTGGTGTGCCATCTTCATTCATCTTATCAAAATTGAAATGAATCTGCCAAGAATATTTGGTTGGCATCTTTTCTACCATATAGTTGTAGAATGGATCATTTTCATTGTTACGGATTGTGCTGATATTGCTTTCGCTCAAGCTAACTTCGTCGATTTCGCCATTCTGATACAGCTGGAATGCTACGTCGTTAGATTCTACCATCTTTGTGGTAACAGTGTCAAACAGTTTACATTCGGTATCCCAGTAAGTTGGGTTTTTAGTCAGAACTTTTTCGTTGTTCTGAACGTATGTAGTCATGGTGTATGGACCATTATACCACATTGTAGTGTTGTCCATTGCGCGGACTGCATCAACGCCGCCCAGTTCATCAACCATTGCCTGAGACAGTGGGAACAGACATACATAAGCTGCTACCGAGTCAAAATATGGTTTTGGATCGGTACAATGATAGATAACTGTGTAATCATCTGGTGTTTCCAGTCCAACCATCTCACGGAACTTAGAACCTTCTCCTGCTGTCAGAGCTTTTGCTTCTTCAGGAGTCAAAGTTTTTGTGTATTCATAATATTCTTCTGCACCTTTGATCATCTCAATCGGCATGGAAGTATTGGAAGAATCATTCTTATGGAAGTTGAGTACCCATTCCAGACCGGTTGCAAAGTCCTGTGCATTGCAAGCGGCTTTTTCCTGACCGTTCATATCAACCCATTTGGAATCTTCACGAAGTTTGAAGGTCCAGTTCAGACCTCCGTCTTCTGTACCCCATTCTGTTGCAATACATGGAGCTAATTTACCATGTGTATCAGTTTCGAGAAGGCCTTCCCATACATTACACAGAACATCGTGTTCCTTCTGGTTGTTTGCGAAAAGGATATTGAAAGTTTCCATTTCGTTTACGCCCAGCTGAGAAATTACGAGGTCTTTGATTTCATTTTCGGACGAAGCAGTTTCTGTGGATTCTGCCTGTTCCTGTCCTGTAGTCTCTCCTTCACTGTTTGGCTCATTGCTTGTTTCATTTGTTGTACCGGTCGATCCACAACCACTCAACACGAGCATGCTCGCTAAAAGCAATGCCAAACCTCTTGATATCGTCTTCTTCATAAATTAAGCCTCCCTCTACGGTGCTTTTTTTGTTGGTACGATCAGATTGTACCAGTCCAGGGTCTCATCCTTGCTACTAAAAAAAACAAATGCTGCATCTTCATGAGGCCCTTTCTCAATGCAGCAATTATGTTTTTTCTATATTAACACATATTTTTCACATTGTCAACATTATTTACTATATTTATGATATCACATTAAAAAATTATATGTAATATATACAATATTCCAAAAAAACTATAAGAATGACATAAAAAAACAGGATCAATGAATGATCCTGTTTTTTTATGTTAAGCGTTTGCTTCTGTATATGCTTTAACCTGTTCTGCTACACCTTTACTTTCGGAAGTATAGCCGTCCATATTGGTTTCCCAATTCTTCATCTTGTCATCCTGAATACCGAACATTGCACGCATCTTGCTGTCATTATCAACTTTGCTCAGTGCCCAGCCAATACCATAGTTACATGGCAGAACCAGAACATGATCCAGCAGATATGCTTCTGCTTTTGCGTATGCTTTGTAACGTTCATCCAGGTTATCGGTGATCTTATCTGCTTCTTCTACCATCTTGGTATATTCTTTGTAGGTATCCAGCAGAGCTTTGTTTTCTGGAGTTTCCTCTGTTACTTCATTGATGTAGGAGTAATGTGCAGAATAATAAGCATTTTCTGGTCCATACATTTCCTGACCGAGGTAGTTCTGTGGGTCACCATAGTCAGCGCCCCAACCGTTCAGTACGAAGGAATGCAGGTGTGGATTTACAACTTCCTGGTTTACACTCTTAATGTAGGTCTTGATGTTGAGTTTAACAAAATCATCGCCCAAACCATCGGAAATGCACTGTGCCAGTACGTTTGCGCTGTCCAAAGCTGTCTGGCTGGATGCCATGATATAGTAATCAGCCTCAACCGGGAAGGTAACGCCCAGAGCAGTCAGTTCTTCCATTGCCTGTTTCTTATACTCTTCTGCTTTTGTAGCATCTACTCGAACAGGTGTTTCGCCGTTAGATTCTGCAAGACCAAGTTCCTGTCTTACCAGTTCGGTATATTCTGTACCGTCAGAGGTATAAACCAGACCCTTCATGGTGTAGAAGTTGTTTTCACAAACCATTGGGTTGATCGCATTGGATCTCTTGAAGTAATCGCTCAGATCCAGTCCGTAATACCAAGCTTTACGGAATGCTTCGTTTGCGATAGCGGTGTTCCAGTTGGTATCTGTTTCTCCATCTTCTGTCTTCTTATTGTAGTTGAAATGGAACTGATAAGAATATTTGGATGGGATATCTGGAACCAGGTAATTATAGAATTTGTGGTTAGGATCTTTTGCAATGGTAGTTACCTGTGCTTCACCCAGCTGAACATAATCAAGTTCTCCACTCTCATACAGCTGATATGCAACGTCGTTGGATTCTACCATCTTTACAGTAACAGTATCAAAGCGTTCACACTCTGTATCCCAGTACATTGGATTTTTGGTGAATACCTTTTCATTACCCTGCAGGTAAGAAGTCATAGTGTAAGCACCATTGTACCACATGTTTTCATTGTTCATGGATTTAACACCATCAGGACCGCCCAGTTCATCAACCATTGCCTGAGACAGTGGGTACAATGCAACATATGCTGCCAAAGAATCAAAATATGGTTTTTCAGCAAGGCAGTGATAAACAACAGTATAATCATCCGGTGTTTCCAGACCAACCATTTCACGGAATTTGGAACCTTCACCTGCTGTCAGAGCTTTTGCTTCTTCTGCGCTCAAAGTCTTGGTGTAATCATAGTATTCCTGTGCACCTTCGATCATTTCAACCGGCATAGAAATGTTGGAAGAGTCGTTCTTATGGAAGTTAAGTACCCATTCCAGACCAGTTGCAAAGTCCTGAGCAGTACAATCTGCTTTCTCCTGAGCATTTACATCAACCCATTTTACACCTTCGCGAAGTTTGAAAGTCCAAGTCAAACCGTTATCCTCTGTACCCCATTCTTCTGCGATACATGGAACCAACTGACCTTTCTGGTCAACTTCCAGCAAACCATCTACAAGGCTGGTCAAGTTTTCGTTGTCTTCCTGTCTCTGTGCGTACAGAACGTTGAAAGTTTCCAGCTCACGGCTTGCCTGTCTCGGAATTACGAGATCTTTGATCTCATTTTTAGCACTTTCTTGGTCACCACTTTCGCCTTCTGTGCTAGAACCACCATTTGATGTTCCGCCACATCCGCTCAATACCAACATTGCTGCAAGGGCTAATGCCATTGCTCTTGTTACTGTCTTTCTCATCGTTAATAATAGCCTCCTTACGGCTTTTTGTTATACTCTCACCTTTTTGAAGGCTGCATATCGGGCCCTTTTGTGCAGCTTTTCTGTTCGTTACGATATTAACACACATGTTTTGACAAGTCAATATTCCCACATCAAAGTTTATGAAATGATGTCACAAAGCATCATTATTTTTGTACAATCTGGTCTTTAGCGTGATAAATAAAAAAACAGGACCATAAATGGTCCTGTTTTCTATGTTTTGTACAATTATTTAGCAGAATATGCAGCAATCTGATCAGCTACACCCTTGTCTTCGGAGGTATAACCGTTGACATTGGTCTCCCAGTTTTTCATCTTGTTATTCTGGATACCGAACATTGCGTTCATCTTGCTGTCATTATCAACCTTACCAAGTGCCCAGCCAATACCATAGTTACATGGCAGAACCAGAACATGATCCAGCATATAAGCTTCTGCTTTTGCGTATGCTGCATAACGTGCATCCAGATCATCTGTGATTTCGTTTGCTTCTTCTACCATCTTGGTGTATTCCTTGTAAGTATTAATCAGCTGTTGATTTGCTTCTGTTTCTGCTGTTACTTCATTGATGAAGGAATAGTTTGCAGAATAATCTGCGTTGTCATAACCATACAGTTCCTGACCAAGGAAGTTCTGTGGGTCACCATAGTCAGCACCCCAACCGTTGAGAACGAAGGACTGGAGATGTGGATTCAAAACTTCCTGACGCAGGCTCTTGATATAGGTCTTGATGTTGAGTTTAACAAAGTCGTCACCCAAACCATCGGAGAAGCACTGTTTCAGAACAGTTGCGCTATCCAGAGCGGTCTGGTTGGAAGCGATAATGTAATAATCAACTTCAACCGGGAAGGTTACACCCAGAGCAGACAGTTCTTCCATTGCCTGTTTTTTGTATTCAGCTGTTTTTTCAGCATCAATACGAACCGGTGTTTCACCATTTTCTTCTGCAAGACCCAGTTCTTTTCTTACCAGTTCAACATAGTCAGTACCATCAGAGGTGTAGCACAGACCTTTCATGGTGTAGAAGTTGTTTTCACAAACCATTGGGTCAATTGCGTTGGTACGTTTAAAGTAATTGGTCAAATCCAATCCATGATACCAGGTCTTACGGAATGCTTCATTTGCAATTGCGTTGTTCCAGTTGGTATCTGGAGTTCCATCTTCTTTGTTCTTGTTGTAGTTAAAGTGGAACTGATAAGAATGTTTGGATGGAACATCCGGAATCATATACTGATAGAGCGGATCATCCGGATTGTTTGCAATTGTATTGATTCGTGCTTCACCCAAAGCAACATAGTCTACCTCTCCGCTTTCATATAGCTGGAAGCTGATATCACCGGATTCAACCATCTTGTAGGTAACAGTATCAAACAATTTTGCTTCAGTATCCCAGTAAAGAGGATTCTTGGTGAAGATCTTTTCGTTGCCCTGCAGATAGGATGTCATGGTATAGCATCCATTGTACCACATGGTCTCATTGTTGATTGCTTTATAGTTTTCAACACCCAGCTCATCAATCAATGCCTGTGGTGCTGGATACAAGCAGTTATAAGTTCCCAGAGAATCGAAATATGGCTTTGGTGCCAGGCAATGGTAAACAACGGTATAATCATCCGGTGTTTCAAATCCAACCATTTCACGGAATTTGGAACCTTCTCCCGCATTCAGTGCATACGCTTCTTCTGCGGACAGGGTCTTGGTATATTCATAATACTCTTTTGCACCTTTAATCATTTCCAGTGGCATCGAAGTATTGGTGGAATCGTTTTTATGGAAGTTGAGTACCCATTCCAGGCCGGTTGCAAAGTCCTGTGCATTACAATCTGCCTTTTCCTGACCGTTTACATCGACCCATTTTACACCTTCGCGAAGTTTAAAGGTCCAAGTCAGACCGCCATCTTCGGTACCCCATTCTTTTGCAATTGCAGGTACCAGTTTACCTTTTGTATCAACCTCCAACAGACCATCAACCAGGTTTGTCAGGTTCTCACTATCCTCTTGTCTCTGTGCATACAGGATGTTGAAGGTTTCCAGTTCACGGCTAACTGCCATCGGAATTACCAGATCTTTGATCTCATTTTCCGAAGATGCTTCTTCCTTCTGCTCTGTTCCGCCAGCTTCTCCGGAA
>UMBF01026084.1_pt1 | contig 20064 bp, 18 predicted proteins | sample 1963901 | NCBI WGS metagenome assembly UMBF01 (sample SAMEA4835935, study PRJEB28245) | human gut metagenome | biome: gut microbiome; material: fecal sample | place: Denmark | collected 2008 | reverse complement strand
TACAAGGCCCACAGTCAGGCGAAGAATTGATTAGGGCACACCACGCTGAACGTGGCACTTTCACCCACCGTAGATTAGTGGGCTATGACTCTGACTCTTTGGTGTCAGCGTCTAAGAGCTTACGAGGATTAGACACACGCAAAGCGTCACAAATCCGCAGCGCATTATCAAGTGTCATATTCCCGATGGATCTACGACCGGCTTCAAAGTCGGCAATACGACCTTGCGTCATGCCTACCTTGTTACCTAGCTGTTCTTGGGTATATCCTCGCTTCTGCCTTAATTCCCTAAGACTCATGGCCCACCTCACTCTGGTTCAGTGGGCCCAATTATACAATTTCAAACGTCCGGTTTAGCCGTCGCGCGGTTATCTCCCCGCGTCTGCCACTCTATCCAGTGGCGACGTTCATAGCGGGGACAATTCCATGCCGGATACCCGCTCTCTTATCCTCACTAGCCCGGTAGGCTAGACGCCGGTAGACGCAACTCATTTATGCAACCTTGTTTGACGTACTCTCACTACGCAGATTACAACCGACTTTTGGCAACACTTTTTAGTTATCAATGAGCATGTCCGCCTGATTACCCGCCGCTCACTATGAGTTTTGGATAGAGGGGACTAAGTGCGCGACTAGGGACTTGCACCCTAGCGTTAGCCACTATGGCCGCGCTGATTACTTGTTGAGGTCATTCCACACGTTGTCAAACTTGCGGTATAGCTCGGCGGGGTATTCCTCGTTGTCGTCCATCTCGATACCGAGGGACATGGCCGTGAGGTCAAGCACGTTGTCATAGGTGCAGGGCTTACATACCGTGGCTAGGTCCACCGCCGCCCTAAAGGCTTTGGCTTTAATCTCCGTGGTGTTCATCTCGGGGTTCCTTTCTGTGTTCTCGTTTCGTTGTGGCTCTATCATAAGCAACCCCATAAGGGGATGTCAAATTGTACAATCACACCACCACATAAACCGTTGAAAACATTGACATTTATCGGCGTGTCGAAACCACCATAACCACCACAAAAACCGTCAAACCACAGAGCCCACGCCACTACTCCCATACTCATATAGTTGCACATACAACAGTTGCACCATGCAACAATCACCAAACATGAGCCAACATCACTCAACCTCATGCCGCCGCCGCTCACAGTCCCATAACCACGCATGTATGCGCACGCACACGTATGCGCACACGCACACACACGCCCACACGCACGCATGTACGCACGCATACGCGCACGCCCACACGCGCGTACACGCGCACGCGCACACATGGGGGTGGGAGAGCCCCACCCCGGTAAGACGTGGGGGCCGCACGGACAATGGTTCTGCTCGTGAATGATCTGCTGGGCTGTTTTTTGAATTAGCGTTTCATTGGTGGTGGGAATACTCTTGCAACGCTTGCTGCAACGCTTGTTGTGAGTAAAATCTCGTGTAGATGGATTGTCGGGGATTGGAGCGAAGCTCGGGTTCCTGACAAGGTGAGGCCCCGCAGTCGCGGGGTTTTCTTGTATTTGCGTGAGATATCCCAATTGGTAGAGGACGCCGGCTCAAACCCGGTGTGTTGTGGGTTCGATTCCCTCTCTCACGACTAGGCCACGCCTTTTTTGAAAACCGAACCGTCAAAACAGTTTTACGAGGATTTGTAAGGTCGAGTTCTCTGGGATTCCGTTTTGTATTGGTGTTGTTTTCTTGGACCGGGGGCGTGGCCGTGGATGATTGGCAGAGTAGACGAATGCGGCGGCTTGCTAGGCCGTAAACCGTAAAAGGTTCGCAAGTGCAAATCTTGCATCATCCGCAGGATGGTCAGTAAGGCCGGTCAAGGTCGTGACTGTCGGTTGGGGTTTGACCGCCCGTGAACCGGCGTCGTGCAGAATCTCCGCACGGCATTGTGCTGATTCCCCGCTTCGCGTGGGTTGACGTCGGCTGAGGAGTGCCCCTTCCTCACCGGGGGGGGCGGGAGTCTGGGATGGCTTCCACGGTGTCGAGCACGTGGAGTGCGCGCGGTCTGTAACACCGCTGCTTTTGGCGATGGGAGTTCGATTCTCCCCGGCACCACAACGCCTGCAAGAAGAGGCGATTTATAGGCGGTGACGGCTTCTTGGGTCATCGCCGGATGTCGGCGGCGGCTTCATGCCATGCCGTGCGGCGATAACTGAACAGCGCTCCCCTAGTGGGAGGCATGGCATTCTAGCTCATTGGAAGAGCGGCGCTCTCGTAAAGCGCAGGTTCGAGTTCGATTCTCGGGATTGCCTCTAGGAGCCGGTGGTTCGTGGACCAACATCCCCTGTATTTGGATTAACCCCGTTGGAATGCTCGCTCGCCACGCTCCCACCGGCTCCGCCCCCTACGTGTAAGGAGTCATCGTGGCTTGGTCATCTTCCAACCGTGATGCACGGTTCAACCCCGGATGGGAGCGGACCCGCAAGCGGATATTAGAGCGGGACCACCATCGATGCCAGTGGATTGTGACCGACTGGCATACGGGGGCGAAGCATATTTGCGGCTATCCTGCCAATGAGGTCGATCATAAGGTTCGCGCGAAGAACGGTGAGCCTGATGATGATTCCCCGTCGAACCTGTGGGCGTTGTGCTCATATCACCATAAGCAGAAAACCGCTCGTGAGAGTGGTGAGGCTCGGGTGGAAAAGCGTAGGAGCCGCGAGGAGGCCGAATGGTATTCGAGGCCGGCTTTTCGATAGAGCGTTGCGCTGTGTTCGGGTGTCTTAACCCGGTGTGCGCCAAAGGGTTGTGCAGGGAGCATTACAACCGGAACTACTATTCCGGCACTCCGTTGAGGAGACTGCGCACCCGCATGTGTCCGGTGTGCTTCAAATGGTTCGATCCTGAGCGTTCCTCTCGCTTGTTCTGTTCGGACAAGTGCCGTTTGAGGTATTTCCGTAAACGTCAACTGCATCCCGAGCTGCCGTCGCGTCCTGAAACCGTGTTGCATGAGCGGACGGTGGAACCGGCTGAACGGCCTCGGATGGTTGTCGAGTCTTTCACCCGTTCGCAGGTGATTGAGAAGTGTGCCGGCCGTTGCCAGAAGTGCGGCGGACTGGTCGATGTAGATAGTGCCGGGCCTGATGGCGCGGCTTTTGAGTGGAAGGTTCCTTTGGAGAAGTCGCATTCAGCGACTTTGGAGAACCGCATTCTCGTTCACGACCGGTGCAGGGGCGAAAAGCCCGTGCGTCGGACAGCCCGGAATGGGCGGAAACGGAGCGTGAATCATGGCAGGAAACGGGCGTAGGGCGTCCAAGATAGCCGCGATGCCTTTGCTGAGCAGTCCCGAGGAGCCGGTTGGGCCGGAACTGCCTGATGTTCGCCCGGATACGGGCGATGAATGGTTGCCGGTCACTCGCCGCTGGTATGAGGATTTGCGTCGTAGCCCGTTGGCTCAGCGTATGGGCGTCGGCCCTGACTGGGATTTCGTGTTGGATACGGCGCTGCTCAAGGATGATTTCAAACGTTCCCGTAAGGGGCGTGCGATTCTGGCGGCTGAGATTCGCCAGCGTGAGGCCATGATCGGCGTCACTCCGAAGGCGCGTAACGATTTGAAGTTCGACGCGCCTCAGGCGAATGATTTGAAGGCGTCCTCGTATTCGGGTTCCTCGAACGTCATCAGCATGGAGGAAGCACGTAGGCAGCGTCGGGCGGTGGGCTGATGCATGACGTTATCCCTAATCTGACCGCCGAGGATAGGGAGCGTTCGCTTGGCTGGCTTGCCTTGTGGTGGATACAGTCGTTCTGCGTCGTGGGTTCGGAGCCCGCGTATGACATGCCCGTGTATGAGAGTCCTGAGTATGCGCGGTTCTACGTGGACTGTTACGCGCTCGACAAGTATGGGCAGCGTCGTTTCAACCATGTGTTCCTGAGTCGCCCCAAGGGTTGCGACAAGTCCGGCAAGGGTGGCCGTCTGGGTTTGTTCGAGGCTTTGGGCCCATGCCGTTTCGCCGGTTGGGCGAAGGGCGGGGAAACCTACACGTTCCTCGGCCAGACTTACGAGTATCTGCCGGGCGAGCCTATGGGCCGTCCCGTGCAGGGCCCGAACGTGGTGTGCATCGCCACCGCCGAAGAACAGACGGACAACGTTTATCAGGTAATGAAGTACAACTGCGAGAACGGGCCTTTGAGCCAGTTGCGCGGTTATGGTCTTGATGTCGGTGAAACCCGCATCCTGCTGCCGGAGGGTGGTTCGATCAAGCCCGGTGCCACCGGTTCTTCCACGCATGACGGCGGCAAGCAGACGTTCATCATCGCTGACGAATCCCACTTGTACAACGTTCCCCGGTTGAAGGCCACGTATCATACGCTGAAACGTAATCTCTCGAAGCGTATGGGCGACGCCGAACCGTGGGTGTTGGAAACCACGACCATGTATCGTCCCGGCGAGAACAGTATTGCCGAGGAGACTTACAAGCACGCTCAGGATATTCGAGAGGGTCGCATCAAGGACCCGAAGCTGCTGTTCGACCACAGGTATTCGCCTTTGAACATCGAGGACCTGGGCGACGCGGGCAAACTGAAGCATGGCCTGTATGAGGCGTATGGTTCCGCCGCGAAGTCAAGGGACGGCAAGGACCATATCATTCTCGCTGACGGCAATATCGTGCCGGTCAACGACGAGGGTGTGAGCGATGACGGGTATTCGCTTCGCTCCCCCGGAGTGGAGCCGGGCCCGTCGAAGGACGGCTGGGTTGATATTCGCGGCCCTATCGCGGATATTCTCGACCCGGCTTCCGATGTGGGCGATTCGATTCGCTACTACCTGAACAGTCTCACGAGCGTTTCCGACGCTTGGCTGTCCGAATCCCTGTTGAAAAGCCATCTCGCGGGCATCGCATTGTATGCGGGCGTTCCCGAGGGCACTGACTTGGACGAGGCAGCGCCTTGGAAGGACATTATTTCGGACGAGGACGAGATAACGCTTGGCTTCGACGGTTCGCTTTCCGATGATGCGACCGCCTTGGTCGGCTGCCGTGTCAGGGACGGCCTGTTGTTCCTTATCAAACTGGAACAGAAGCCCGAAGGCCCCGAGGCCGCTGACTGGCAGGTCGATGTGGAGGCGTTCGACCGCAAGGTTCGCTGGATGCTGGACAACTACAACGTTGTCGGCTTCTTCGCGGATGTCCACGGCTGGCGTGACCTCATTATCGGCTGGGAAACCGACTACTCGTATCTCGACCTTGTGGGCCAGCGCAACAACGGCGACCCGATCATGTTCCACACGAACAATTGGGAGTCGGACATGAAGCAGGCGTATGTGGACATGCATACCGCGTTCTGCCGTGAATGGACGGCGTGCGATGACGAGGACAATCCCGTCATCGGTGATGTCGCACTGTTGGCCGATCCGAGGCTTCTCGCGCATTTCAGAAACGCGCGAAGGAAGAATCTGCGCAGGACGAACGCCGATGGCTCCACTCAGTACCTCGTGTACAAGGAGACGCCGAACAGTCCGTTGAAGATAGACGCCTGCATCGCAGGCGTCCTCGCATATACGGCGCGTACCCGTTATCTGGAACAGGCCAGTTCCCGTGCGCCGAGGGTGCGCACCCACGTTACCCGAGTGACTTATTAGAAGGACGGTGAGATATGGCCGTGCAGTTGGAGTCGTTGGTTCCCGATGATGTCGAACCGGGAGGCGACGGCGTGGTGCTTACCCGGTTGGCGAACCGGCTGGTGAACCGTATCCCCATGCTGTGCCGGTTGAAAACGTTCTACGACGGCAAGGAGACCGTACCCACGAAGGCGGTCCCCCGCAACATGGATGTGACCAGTTCGGACATCTACCGCAGGTTCGTGGACATCTGCCCGATGAACTTGGCGAGCACGATAGCGAACGCGGTCATCACCTCGGAGAAGCCCACCGGCTTCCGTCTGGTGTCGGACAAGGCGATACGTTCCACCGCCGCAGACGACATGTGGCAGAAGTCGGGCATGAACCTGAAATCGTTGAACATGCTGCGTGACGCATCGATTTACGGTGCCGCCTATGCGCAGGCGTGGTCGACGCCTAACCCGGCCTACATTTCGAGGCTCAGCCCTTGGGATACCGTCGTTTCCGACGATAAGAGCGCGGCCATCGTCTACTCGTATGACGCGGATGAAGGCACCGAGAACATCGCCTTGTACCGTCTGGTCCGTGACGATAAGGGCAATGTGACCGACGTGTATGGTCGTGTCGCCAGACGTGAGGTGGAGTCGCGGACGCTGCCGACCGACAGTCCCGACTATGAGGATGCCGTGTATGAGCTGGCGAACGATGATTCCAAGAAGAAACCGTCGTTGCCCGCCTTGTTCGAATGGGTGGGCGCGGCCAGTTCCGATGGTCTTGATTTCGCCCGTGACTGCGGTTGCCTGCCCATCGTCCAGTTGAAGACCGCGACCGGTCGAGGCCAGTTCGAGCCTCATCTTCCGACGTTGAGCGCCATCGACCAGCAGCGTTTCCAACGTTTCTGCATTCAGGAGATGCAGGCGTTCAAACAGCGTTGGGTGTCCGGCGACCTTCCCGAGTATTACACGAAGCAGGACCCGGCCGTGAAGGCCAACCGTGCGCGTGCCGGCGAAAAGATCGACTACTCGTCCTTGTTCGAGCTTGGCCCCGCCGCCTTGTGGCTGATGCCGAAGGACGCGAAGATGGGCGAAAGCTCCGTGACGGACATCACGCCGATTGTCTCCGCCGCGAACACGGACATCAAACAGTTGGCCGGCGCGTCCGGCACCCCGTTGTCGATTCTCAGCCCTGACGTTTCCGGCAGCGCGGAGGGAGCGAAGCTCACCACCCGCATGTTGAGGCTCAAGGTGCAGGACATGAACGAGCGTGCCAATGATGCGTTCGTGCTGCTGCTTCGCATGGCGTTGGTCGCAAGCGGCCAGCAGTCCGCCGCCGATGAACGTTTCGAGACGATGTGGCAGCCGGTCGAAACTCCCACCGATTTGGAGCAGGCGCAAGCTGCCAACTATGTGAAGGGACTGCTGCCGGTCAAAACCATCATGCGACGGTTCCTGAACATGAGCGAGATGGATATAGCCGAAGCCATGCAGGACTTGCAGGACACGGCTTTCGCCACCGCCCTGAGTCAGGAGAACACTCTGGTCGAAGGCAAGACCTCACAGCAGTCGGCTCCCACCTTGCAGGACACGTTGGATTCGACATCGACCATCCCTGACCTGAACGACGTTCTGGGCGACGAGACGTTGGACTCCACCAATGAGGTGACGTGATGGCCGACATGACACAGGCGCTGACCGTCATGGAACGGCAGCGTCAGGCGCTGGTCGACGCCTACGTGCAGCGTGCGTGGAACATGTGGAAGTCGCTCGACCCCGCCGACTGGTGGAACGACGCGATAACACAGGGCGTGTCCGCGTGGATAACACAGAACCAGATCGCGTTCATCAAAGCCATGCGTCATCTGGGCGTCTCCTATGCGGACGTGATGCTCGGCATGGTGAACATGCCTTCGGATGGTCAGATTCCCGAATACATCGTCACAAGGGACAACACCGACCCTTGGGCGGTGAGCGTGCGTCCTGCCGACGCCTATCGGAGCATGGCCGTAAGGGACCCGTCGATACGCCCGCTGGCATGGGACAATCTGGACGATTACGTGCAGAAGGCCGTCGATGATTGGCTTGACGCCGCCGTGAAACGGTTGACGGACAATGCGAACACCGATGGTCAGATAGCCATGAACAGTGCGGCCACGCAACGATTCCACGGTTCCGGCGTCAGAAAATACCGTAGGGTCATACACCCCGAGCTTTCCAAGACCGGCACGTGCGGCCTGTGCGCCGTCGCGGCCACGAACGTGTTTTCCACGGCCGACCTTCTGCCCATGCACAACAACTGCAAATGCACCGTCGCCCCGATCACCGCGAACAATGACCCCGGTCTGAAACTCAACCGGGAGGATTTGGACGCCATCTACAGGAAGGCTGGCAGCACGTCAGCCGCCGACCTGAAAAGCGTGCGCGTCATCATGGAATCGCATAGCGAGATCGGGCCGATTCTCACGCAGTCCCAGTGGCGGCGTGAATACGATGATGGCACTCCCGCGCCGGAATGGCATATCCCCGACCTGAAGATGACGCGCACCGCGTTGCAGCGCATGTATGCGAGGGCTATGGAGTTTCAACAGCATTATCAGAAAGTGCTGGATACGGGCGAGGAAGACGATTTTCCATTCGAGGGTCGAAAGTACAGCTTCCGGCCTTCGGTGCATTTAAGACAAGCCATGTCCTATCAGAGGGCGTGGCTCCAATACCTGCGGTCGACCCTCGGTTTGGCCGCGTGAATGAAAGGGGCGGGCGGATGCCTACCAAGGAAGAACAGAACACTGCCGAAACCGAAACGGTTCAGCAGTCTCAGCCTGAAACGGGCGCGGCAGAAACGACCGCCGACATTCAGGAAAACAATGAAAACGTCAAGCCGGAGGAAAACCCCGGTGACAACGAGCTCGCCAAGTGGAAGGCGATGAGCCGTAAGAACGAGAAGCAGGCCGAAGCGAACCTCAAGCAGGTGCAGCAGGTTCAGGCCGAGCTTGCCCAGGTGCGTGCCGACAACGCGCGTCTGATTGCGAAGAGCACGTATCCGCAGGTCACTGACAAGGTGTTTGAAGCCCTGTACAAGGGTGATGGCACGCCGGAGGATATCGCGGACTTCGCCAAGTCCTATGCGGAGCTCAACCCCATCCAACCCGGTTCGCCGTTGGGTGTTCAGCCGAACGGTCGTGTTCAGGTGCCGGAAGCCGAGGCTCTTCGCAGCGTGGGCCGAAAGGCCGAGAACCCCGAGGGCGAGTTCAATCCGAAACCAAAGCGCGGCGACGCCTACAAGCGTGCGATGGACCGTCAGAACGCCCGCCGCCGCAACCATAACAAGCAAACCAAATGAAAGGAGCCATACTCATGGCGCTTCCTATTGAAATGGTGCATGGCACCGGCCTGACCACCGTTGAGGAAAACAATGAGTGGCGTTTCGGCGAGCAGACGGGCGGCGTGGTCTCCGTGACCATCGTCCCCGAACTGTTCAACGTCGATGACGAGACTCTGCGCAACAAGTACCTGACCGGGGTCAGCCCGACAGCCACGACCATCTACATCCGTTCCGGTATTCCGCTCGCCAAGATCACGAGCGGCACCAACAAGGGCGCTTACGGCCCGTATGACCCGAAGGCTACCGATGGCCGTCAGACCGCCATCGCCGGCCTGTTGGAGTCCGCCGTCGCCGTGAACGTCACCTATTCCGGCTGGCAGGTCGATGACACCTATGTGGGCCTTCGCTACCGTGGCGACATTATCAAGAGCAAGCTGCCGGTCGTTCCCGCCGACGAGGCCAAGTGGGGCGGCTGCTTCTACGATGTCGAGGATGATGCTGTCACCGCATTGTCCGGTTCGGCTGGCGCTGCCGGTTCCGTTGGTGTGGGCGTGAAGTCCATCACCTTGACCAAGAACACCTCTGGTGCCATCACCGGTGGCACTTGGGTCGGCACCGACAACAAGTCGAACACCATCACCATCGCCTGACACCCCGTCTAAACCGATTCTTTGAAACCCGCCCCTCGTGGCGGGTTTTCTCATATCTGAAAGGAAATATCCAATGGCATTGGACAAGGAAATCTTCCCGCCGAGCGAAGCCACCGAGGTTGCGCAGGCGGGCTTCGATTACGTGAACGGCATTCTCCCGTTCTCCACCATGTTCCCCATCCAGTCCAATGACGGCGAATGGACCGTTTCTTGGACGCCGAATCTGCCGACGCTCTCCACGAACGCCATGCAGCGTCGTGCGCTGGACGCCGAGATCGGCCACACTTCGATGGTCGAACAGTCCGCCGAACAGCATACGGGCCTTCTGCCCCTGTCCGGCATGGACCACATCACCGAACGTGATATGGCCAAGCACGCGAACGACAAGCAGTTCATCCACGACAAGGCCGAAGCCAAGACCACGCATCTGGGCCAGACCGCCGGCGTGACCCTTGAACTTGAGTCCATCTCCGCGATGATGGATGGCAAGATCACCATCAACGAGAACGGCGCGAACGTTGTCTACTCGTTCGGCCGTCCGGCCAAGCAGCATAATCAGACTCCGACCACTCTCTGGTCCCAGGCTACTTCCGACCCGATTGCCGACGTTCAGGGTTGGATTGAGGTCATGCGCAAGAACAAGGGCCGTACACCGCACGCCGCGTTCACCACGTCGAAGGTCATCGACGCATTGCGCGTCAACGAACAGTTCCGTCAGGAAGTGTCCGGCATGGACTTGGCTCATTCCAAGTCACGACTGTCCCGCGACGAGGTGCTGGGCGTTCTCGCCAGCCAGCTTCAGCTGAACGACGTGCGTATGCTCGACCTCGAATACGAGAACCTTGAACTGGACGGCGGCTTCAAGATGGACGTGGACACCACCACGCTCATCCCCGATGCCACGTTCGTCATGCTTCCCTCGTTCAACGACCCGACCCTTGGCTTCACCGCTTCCGGCCCGACCGCCGAAGCCCAAAACTCCGAGTATGAGATCAACAAGAGCGTCAACGACGGTCTTGTCGCCGCCATGCTCTCCCATCAGGCTCCGGCCAACTACGATATCTGGGTCAACGGCTCCGCGCTGCCCGTATTGCAGGATGCCGTCAGCACGTTCAAGGCCAACGTCCTGTAGGAGCCGTCATGGCAAGCGTTGACGGCATCGACTGGATGAAACACATGCAGGTCAGTCTGCTTGACCAGCCCGGGCTAGCCGACGCCTATCCGAACGAATGGGTGAAATCACGTTGCCGTATCGCCGCCGAAATGGCGTTGACCGAATCCGGCAACGCGGAACCCCGCCTCAATTCGGGCGACCTGAGCGAGGACACGTTCGCCTACGTGGTCTGCTCGATGGTGATTCGCGTCATGCGATGGCACCGGCTCAAATCCGAGTCGAACGGCAACTATTCGTATGAGGAGCATGACCCCCAGCCTAATCCGCCCGCCTATGATGCCAGTCCCAACCTGTATGTGAGCAAACGCGAAAAGCAGTTGCTTGACGGTTACGCGGAGGGACACGGCCCCGTAGGCACCATTGGTGTCGGGTTGAGCCGAATCTACGGATTGTGAGGCCCTATGGCCGATGAAACATTGGACTTGGGACACCTTTACGACGGTGTTGATTTGGATGAACTCGGCGGCGGGCACCTGTACGACGATACCGAGTTGGAGCCTCGTATCACGGATGACCTTCTGCACCGCGACATGATCGTGGTGCAGCCGATGAAACCGGTCGAAACCGTCTACGGTTCCGGCACCGTGCCGGATGGGGACGCCTCCTACTGTTACTGCTCGTTCGAGCCTCGAATCAATAAGAACAGCACGTTTTCCAAGAACTGGGCGCAGGACACCACGCCGCAAACGACCGGTGGCCTGCGCGAGGATGCGTTGGTGATCGTTCTCGCGCCGGAATGGCATGGGGACATCAACACGCAGTTCTGGCTCGATAACGCCTGTTACGAGGTTGACGGCCCGCCTATGGAGATGCGTCACGCCTCGGATGCCGCCCACCATTGGAACATCACCGCGAGATGCATCGGCCATGCGACCAAGGACAACGGGTTGAAACCGCCTGTCCCGCCCGAGGGGAGCCGCACATGGGGTACGTGAACTTGAAGCCCGCAAGGGTGCTGAACCGTGACATGGCGATACTGTTCGGAGCCGAAGCGACCCGTCCCGTGGCGGAGAAGGTCGAAGCGAAAGCCAAGGCGCTGGCCGACATGAAGGCGAAGCATTCGTCCGTCGCCAACCGCATCGACATCAGCACTCACGCTCACGGCACGCACACCGCCGTCATCATGAGCGTCAAGGGCCGTGACGGTTCCGAGATCGCCTCTCACTTGGAGTTCGGCTACTTCAACCGGTGGCTGGAACACAAGTACGGCATCAAAAGCCCGCTGGCTTGGATGCCGGGATTGTTCATCATGTCGGAGGCGAAATATGTCTGACCCCACGATATTCGACCTTTCCGTAAGGGAACAGTTGGATGCGGTCGCCATGACACGCGCCTACCTGGACGCCGTCGAATGGAAGAACCGTGATTTCAGGCCGGTCATCCAACCGGAGGTCACGCCCGCCACGGATTCGCTCCTGTTGTCCCATGACGTGATTCTCTACCATTGCGGTGCTCCTGAGCAGCCCGACTGGAATCTGAAGGCTTGGATATGGCAGTACACGCTGTCTTTGACGGTGTTGGGCCGTGACCCGGAACGGGTGGCCCGCATCTGCGGATGGCTGCACCGTTGCATATCCGCATGGCCCTACCGGCCCGGCACCGACTATGGGAAGATCGGGCGGATAGTGGACAATCCCGGTTTCGAGTCCCGGTCTTCCGGCGACATGACCAGTTCCAAAAGCATCGTCGCGTGGACTTCCACGAAACGCATACAGGCCGCGTCCCCACGCGGCTGACCTTATCTGAAAAACCATCAATCACACAATCAGACCCCGCACGCCTACACGGCTGCGGGGTTTTCCATATTTGAAAGGAAAACGATATGGCTGACGAAATCGGCATCCACGACGACGGCGTGTTGACCGCCGTCCGAGGAACGATCTTCATGGCGAAGGCCGAGACCATCATTACCTCCGCACTGCTCAAGCAGTTCACCGTCGAGGCGGCGACCGTGGGCGTGGGCGACGGCATGTGGACGAACCTCGGCCACATGTCGAACGACAACCTGCCCGAGTTCGCGTTGGACGGCGGCGACGCCACCACGTTGAGCACTTGGCTCAAGGCGGCGTTCCGCACCCAGTACGCCCAGACCACCGGCACTGTGACGTTCAATTCGGTGCAGGGCGACAAGGGCACGTTCAAGACCTTCTACAACGCGGTCGATATGACCGGCGCCGGCGTGGCCTTCTCCTTGGAGAAGACCCCCATCAACAAGTCCCTGTTCATCCTGTGGTCCGACACGAACACGACCGGCCGTGCCGGCCTGCTGCTGCCGAACTCGGACATCGCGTTCTCCAGTCTGCCTGCTCTTTCCACGGATTCGTTCGTGGAGTTCTCCGCTCAGGCGAACATCAAGACATCCAGCGTGCTTCCGCATGACAAGAACGGCAAGTTCACGTCCGTCGCCTACTTCGCGCCGTCCGACTTCACGGTCTGACCCGTCTCTTCCTTGCCGCGTCTCCTATCCGCGCGGCAAGGAACCCCCTCTTTCCACGGATAGGGCTTTTCAGAATCATTCTTTTCCACGGATAGGAGCCGATGATGGCAGAGAACACTAAGAACACGACCGACAACGCGAAGATGCCGGAGACATGGGACGAGCTCAAGGAACAGCCGCTGTTCGCGGGACTGCCCGACATGGCGAAGCCGCAGGAGCTGAACGTGGCCCAGTCCGCCGAGTTCTCGGTGACATGGCAGCGCATCTCCGAACGCAACGGGAAACTGGGCGACATGGGCTTATTCGGCGACGATGAGGCCGACAAGCCGAAGAAGAAGCCGAAGTACGACGAGTCCGAAGCCGTCATCCTCATGGCCGAGATCGTGCAGTACGCGGACATGTTCTACCGCGAAATCGCGGCCGACGAGAAGCAGTGGGACGAGTTCACCCGTGGCCGCACCTTGGAGAACCTGTACGTGCTGCTGGTGTCCCTGACCACGTTCTATTCGGTGGCACTGGGAAAATCAAGCGCCTCCAAGACGCGCTTGGAGAATGCAGAGTAGCGGTCTCGGCCGACTTCCAACGCTTCTACAACATCAACCTCCCCGCCAGTATGGGCCGCATGGAGCCGTCATGGCTGTGCGACCTGCTGGACGGTTTGGAGGGCGTTGACGGGAGCCTGTACCGCGCGTGGATGGCCGAACACCATCCGCTCCCACGGGAAGACGCGGCATGCTTTTCGCGTCTTTCCTACCTCACCTACGGGCAGTCGCAGATGCTGATGCTCAGCATGACGAACCAGCTTGAGATGATTCGCGTGATGATCGCCCGCATGATGGGCGACAAGAAGTCGAAGCCGCAGCCCGTCTATCCGCCCGGCACCGTGGTCAAGCCCGATTCGGTCGGGCCGAAATCGTTCTCCACGGCGGGCAAGTCGTTCGCCCAGATCACGGGCATGTTGGGTGCCGTGTTCGGCGGCAACAGTTTCTAGCAGAAAACCCCTCGCATTCCACGAGGGGTTTTCGTTTATCCTCCCGGAGGTTTTCTCATGGCCTTGTATTCCGCTGGCGCGGTCGGCGTCGATATTCGCCCGGACACCGATAATTTCTGGAAGATTCTCAACGCGGAACTGCATTCTCGCCACCCCGAGGTCACCGTTGATGTGAACACGAAGGGCGTCGCACGCGCCAAGGAGCAGATGCGCGACCTTGACGGCAAGACCCTCACCAACGTGGTGAAGATCGACGGCGACCCGTCCGGCTTGCGTGCCATCGACAAGGCCATGCAGGCCCAGCGGAAGCAGTGGGAGAAGAAGCCGGTCACCAGCAGGTTCGACTTGGACGATACGTCGTTCAATGAGAAGATTCACCGGCTTTCCAACCAGATCAAGCGGACCGCCGGCCAGACGGAGGCGTTCGTCAAGAAGTCGCAGAAATCCGTGGCCGACAGTCTTCAGGACAGTCTCTCCCGCATGCGTTCGGCACGCGCCTTCTACGACAAGGAGGCCACGGCCGCATCCCGCAGGCAGACCATGCTCATCAAGGACGAGCACGCCGCCTACGACATGTACGCGGAGGCCATCGAGAACGGGCGCAAACGTCAGGAGCAGTTGACCCGCAGCCAAGCCGATGTCAGTAAGACCCTTGACTGGTCCATCAAGAAGATGAAGGAGCTGCGCGAGGCCGGGAACATCGACACCGCGAACTGGTACAAGAACAGTCGCATCCCCGAGCTGCGCGAACAGCTCAAGGGCCTGAAAGCCGACCTGAAGGCGGTAGGCAAGGAGATAGCGGAGAACAAGAAGGCGCAGGACAAGCTCTTCTCCGCTGATTTCGACAACAAGGTAGCGGCACAGCAGCGTCTTATCGACTCCAACACCAAGAAGTGGGAGAAGGCGACCGACGCCATCTCCAAGTATTCGGACGCCGAGCTCATGCGCAAGGCGCGGCTCAAAGACTTCAACCGTGAGAACGACCGGCTGTTCTCCGGCCTGAACAAGATTCTCGACCTTGAGGAGAAGTCCGAGAAGCTGAACCGCAGGCAGCTCCAGCAGCTGTCGAAGCTCACGGCCGGCCAGAAGGCGTTGGCCGAGGTGTTCGAAGACACGGGAACCAGCGTCAAACGCCTCAACGCGGTACAGAACGATTCGCGCCGCACGATGGACAAGCAGCGCAAGACCGCCCGCGAACTGACCAGCCTGTTCGACGAGCAGGAGACCCAGATCAACGCGCTTTCCGCCGCGTTCCAGAAGTTCAAGCCCATGGGCATCGACAAGAACCTCGGCAAGGAGCTCAACAATACCTTCGACCAGCTGAAGAAGCTGCGCGACTTCGCATCCCGCAAGCCGATCACCGCCAAAGCCACATTGGATAAGACCCAATGGGACAAAAAATACGCGGAACTGATGTATGACGCGGAGAAGCTGCGCGCCAAACTCGACCGGGAGCATGAGGTCAACGTCCGCGTCAAGGTGTGGGAGGACAACGCCGACAAGCTCGAAGCCCGGTTGGAGAAGCTGCGTCATACGCGCCTCGACATTCCCGTGGACTGGCAGGTCGATCAGGAACGAATCATCGCGTCGATGCGTGAGACCGCCGCCAAGATCAAAGCCAATCCCGAACGTCGTTGGGAGCTTGAAGCCGACCTCGACCTGCAAATGCATCGCGCCGAGGAGAAGCTGAAGAAATTCGAGGACAAGAACGACGAGCTGAAGATGGATTTGGACTTGGAGACCGCGTTGGCCCGAGCCCATCTCGCCTACTTCACCCGCCCCCGCACCATCGACATCTTCGCTAATTTCAAGGGCACTGACCTTGGCAAGATTTTCTCCGGCATGACCAGTGGTGCGACCGGTTTGAAGGGCGTGCAGAACCAGTTCGACAGTCTTGTGAACCTGTTCGACAAGCTCGACAAGGTGGTTCCCAAGTGGTCGATTCTCGGTGCCGGCGTCACCGCGTTGGGTGCCGGACTCCTGAACCTGGGACGCACTGCGGGCGGTGTCGGCGTCAGCCTCGTGTCCATGAGCAAGGCCGCGTTGGCCGCTCCCGCCGCGTTGGCTGGTCTGGCGTCCGCAGGCTACGTGGGCTACCGGGTGTTCGGTGATTTGAAGGAAAAGTTCGATGTCACCAAGACCTCGCTGGCGAACCTGAACAAGGAGTTGGGCGACAACGCTTGGAACGAGTACGGGGATAACCTGTACCGTCTCGCCAACGACGTGGCCCCCTCACTGTCCAAGGGTTTGAACGGTATCGCCGTCGAGGAAGGCAAGGTGCTCAACGGGCTTATCGACGTGGTGCGCCAGTCGAACGAGGCCGACCAACTACCGCGTATCTTCGAGAACACTCGTCTCGCGGTGTCCGAACTGAACCCGGGCTTGCAGTCACTGGCCCGCGCGTTCCTCGGCTTGGGCGACCAGTCCAGCCAGTATCTGCCCCGCATGGCCTCCTACATTTCCGACGTGGCCGAGAAGTGGGCGAACTGGGTGGATACCGCCGAACGTACCGGTCAAGTCTCTAAGGCGATGGAAAAGGCCATCGAACAGGGCGGCTATCTGAAATCGTCCGTGTTCGACCTGATAGGCGTGTTTGAGGGCACGTTGGGTACTCTGGCGAAGACCGAGAACGGTATCCAAGGTTTTTCCGAGGCTTTGGAGAAAGCCAACAAGGCCGTTCACACCATCAAGTTCCAAGAGACTTTGGAGGCTTGGAGCGCTGGTGCGCAGGACGCGCAGGACAAGATGCGCAACGCTTTCAAGGATATTGGCGACGCCGCGTACTCGTTGAAGGACACCACTCGCGCGGTGTTCGGTGACGCGGGCCAGATCGTAGGCGAGGGCATCACTGGGTTGAGTCGCGTGTTGCAGCAGTCCGGTGGTGGAATCCGCGATTTCAGTTCCGGTGTCCGCGACGGGTTCAGCCAGGTGTTTGACGCGGTGGGTGACGCGGGCCCCATGTTCTCCGATTTGGCGAGCATGGTGGGCCAGTTGTCGCGCACGTTCGGCGGCACGTTCGCGTCCGCTTTGCGTACCGTGAGCCCGCTTATCAGCACCATCGCCAAGGGTGCCACCGGCGTGGCCCAAGCGTTCGACTCGTTGCCGGGGCCGGTGAAAAGCATCATCACATTGTGGGCCACGTTCGGTCGTGCGGGCAAGACGGCGTTCGAGTCGTTGAAGACCGGCATGTTGCAGAACATCCAGTCCACGATGCGATACCAGAAGATGCTCAGCGAACTGGGTTTGAGCGCCGAACAGGCGTCCGTGAAAATGGGCACCCTGATTAAGGCGATGAACCAGTTGCGTTCCGGCAATTATGCGGGTATTCTGTCCGGTGCCATCAGCGAGGTCAATTCCCTCGGCATGGCGGCGGAAGCTAACTCGAAGAAGCTGCTCCTTCCGGGGAACGCTGCCAAGGAGACTTCCAAGGACATGGGCGGCTTGGTCGGTGCGAACGGTCAGGCCATCGCCTCCATCCGTTCGGCCGGGGAGCAGGCCGAACAGCAGTCCGGCAGGTTCGGTTCGTTGAAGACCGGCGTGAAGAACCTGTGGGATGCGTTCGGCGGCTGGACGACGGTTGCCGGTCTGGGAATCAGCGCGGGCATCGCCGTCATCGGCAATGCGATATCCGACTACACGACGAAGGCGGAAGCATCCAAGCAGGCGATGGACAAGGTCATCGACGGCATGAAGGGCATCAAGTCCAACGCCAAGGAGGCGGCGGACGCGTTCAACGATTTCAAGTCGGAGACCACGAAACAGTGGGATGACCCGTCGCTCCTGTTCGGCAAGGACGGTGGCGGCGCGGTCACTGAATGGCTCGTCAAGGTCAGCGGCGGCTACACGTCCGCAGCCGACGCGGCCAAACGTCTGGGCATCAATACCAGTACGCTGACCGATGCGGTCAGCGGCAACGAGGCCGGCTACAAGAAGCTCGTCAAACAGTTGGAGGCGCAAAGCAAGGAGACATACAAGGCCAGCGACCAGTACGGCATGATGGTCGAGAAGCAGACCGATGCCGCCATCGCCGCCGACACGCTGTTGCAGGCGTTGAAGAAGCAGCACAAGGAAGGCTTGGAGAAATCCGTCAAGGAGCAGATGAAATATCTGCGTTCCCTCGAACAGATCTCCGATTCCTCCTCCGCGCTGTCCGACAAGCTCAGCTCGCTCGCCACGACGGTCAAGGCGAACGGTCAGGCGTTCAAGGAAAACGGCGAACTGGCTGACGCCAACAACGCCGCCTATGTGCGCACCGACAAGGCGATGAAGGATGTGGCCGCTACCGCGTTGCTGTCCGCCCATCAGCTTCTCTCCTATGGTGAGAAGAACGGTCAGGTGGAGGAGTACACGCAGAAGGCCGCAAACTCCATTTATGAGGCGCGTGAGGCCATCGTGCAGCAGGCTCAGGCCGCTGGCATGAGTGAGGAAGCTGCTGAAAGGTACGCTGATTCGCTTGGTCTGATTCCCTCTGATGTGGGTACCACGATCACCGCTCATTCGGAAATCGCCCAAGATGCGGTGGATAAGCTCGTGCAGGGCATATCCGGTCTGACCGATGGTGAGAAAGAGATCGTTATCCGGCTACGTGAAGCTGGAGTGGTCACCACGTTGGACGGTGTTCTCAGTCTTGTTGAGCAGCTGATGAAAGGCGACTTGTCCGAGAGGGACCTCACATTGCTGTTGAACGCGGAGGGCAATGCTCGCTGGGAGACAGGCGAGGTCAAGGAGAATCTTCTTGCTCTCGGCATGTCCAAGAAAGCCTACAAGTGGCTGTTCTCAGGTGAGGGCAACGCTGAGGAGCGCATGCAGAAGGTCAGGGACGAGCTCGGCTATCTGAACCTGACCGACGAGCAGATACAGTGGATTCTCGACTGTATCGACCACGCTTCCGGCAAGATAAAGGACGTGGAGAAGAATAAGGTTCCCGCCGCCAAGGGCGTCAGCTTCAACATCGACGCCAACGATGATGACGCTCAGGTGAAGCTCGCTACTTATCAGTCTCTTGACGGCCAGCCTATCGCACGCGCGAAAGCGTATGTGGATGGCGACAATACGGACGCCAACGAGAAGTTCCAAGAGGTCAGGTTCTATGACGGGTTGACCATCGCCCGCCCGTGGGGTCGTGTTCTTGGAGAGAATGAGCAGGCTCGTCAAGCGTTCAAGGACACGGCAGCGTATGACGGTGTGACCATTTCACGGCCTTGGGGTCGCGTTCAAGGTGAGAACGAGGGTGCACGCAATGCGTTCCGTGACACCGCATGGTACAACAACATGACTCTCGCCACAGCATGGGGTCGTGTGCAGGGCGACGATGATCCGGTGAAAACAACGTTCCAGTATTGGCGTCGGCAGTCCGGCACTGTTCTTGCCACCAATTATGTGGATATTGTCACTCGTCACAGCAGTGATGGCAAGGTCTCCGCCGCTACCGGTGGTCGTATCTATGGTCCCGGTACTTCCACTTCCGATTCGATTCCGGCGATGCTGTCCAATGGTGAGATGGTGCTTCGTGCCGCAGCCGTCAAGAAGATTGACGCCTTGTATGGCAGGAGTTTCCTGAACACGTTGAACGCGGTCGGCAGTGTGGAGAAAGCCATGCAACCGTCCGCGTTCGCGTTGAACGCTCGCAGGAAGTCTCAGGCGTATGCGACCGGTGGCCGCGTATCCACGGCGAACGGCTCGTGGAATGTCGAAGTCAACCCGGTGATAAAGGTCGAACTTCCCGCGAATACGGGGAACACGACGAACAACACGGTGACTATCAACGGCGTGGAGTCCTCCGACCGGAGGATAGCCGACGCGGTGGAAACCCTTGTCGCTTCCGCCACCCGGAAACGCAACATGCGTCCGCGCTGACCGTCAGAGAACCGTTGCAAGCCAGTTTGTTTCAGCTTGCAACGGTTTCCTCCTGTTTCCTAACATCGTCAAGAAAGGT
>UMBF01024346.1_pt1 | contig 20304 bp, 19 predicted proteins | sample 1963901 | NCBI WGS metagenome assembly UMBF01 (sample SAMEA4835935, study PRJEB28245) | human gut metagenome | biome: gut microbiome; material: fecal sample | place: Denmark | collected 2008 | reverse complement strand
ATCTAATATTATATTTGTAAGAGTTTCTTCATTAGGACAAGCTACACTTAAATTCTGTAACACTTGTTGCCTTAATGATTGTTTAACTTGTTCTGTGTTTAAGTTGTCTGAAGACACCCTCTTCCTAACATTCTTTAATTCAGACTTATATTCTTTTATTATTTTAGATACAGATTCTAATAAATCCTTTTTATATCTTTTATTAGATTTATATATATTGTAGTCAAACTTAGAGCTATCCCCAATCTTACTCTTAACATCTTTAAATAAGTTCTCTATTTTATGACATATTATATTCATTGTACAAGGATTATTAAATATAGGAGATAGTCTATTTGAGTGTTCTACAAACTTCATTTCTTCCTCTGACTTATCTTCACTTATGAGTAAATCTTCAAATGGCTTTCTAAAGTTTACCCTAGATAAAGTATCATTCTCTGCCATTAATGAATTATATTCACTCATTAAAGCTGGATAATTATATATAAAGAAGTATGGTTTCTTATTTGCCATTATTTTAAGATTAAATCTTTTCTCTTCTACAGTTTTATCATCATCAAGTATTTCACCTGTTTCCATATCTATATTAATTCTATTTGTTTTGTAATCGTACCAATGCTTAGGTGTTTTTTTGAACGATATTCCTTTGATAGAATCTATGGCATTTTGTTGATAGTTTTGAGATATAAGTATTCTTTTTTGAACTTCTTTATATTCAAGACTTCCCTTTTCTAATCCAGCCAATATATCATACATAGCAGTAGCCCTATTTGTAACTACTCCAACATCATTTCCGAATCCTAGTTTATTGCTTTTTCTTAATAAACTTTCAGTTATCTTTACTTTTGGAGCTGAACTCTGCTCACATACTATTGTTTGCTCAAATCTATATTTATTTAACAATACAGGGTTATTAGTAGTTACTATGGCATCACTGTCCATATCCATCCCATTTAATGCGTCACATGTGGTATCAAATGAATTTATAACCTGTAATTGATCCAAATACTTAAACCACTTACTTATTTTATCATTTACTACATACTTAAACTTTCTTATATTATTATGACTTGTCATTGGACTTCTAAATGCCACAACTTCCATTACACCTTGCTTAACCCAGTGACCAGAATAAAACTCCCCAAACCCAAGAAGTCCTTTGATTTCCATTCCAAATATACCTTCACACAATGCATATAAATCACCACATACTATAGCATAATTACCATCAACTTGTAATCTTCCTAGCTTGGCCATATCTATTTTTTTATATATCATCTTGTATATTTGTTGTTTAACAAATGAGTCATTTATTGCATTATCATCTATCATAATAGCTTTCATAAAGTCTGGATCAGAATTGACTATATCTCTTTCGGTAGCATGTATACCTCTAGTATAAAGTATAGCCTTTCTAATATCATCTCCCAAAGCTCCATTTATATTATCCACTGTTTCTTTTATTAACTCTTCTATATCTTCATCTGACAAATCATATGATTGTAGATACTGATAATTTAACTCTCTTTTTGGCTCTAAAGTTTCACCAGTTATTTTGGTTATACTAAAATCATATCCATGCTTATCACATTCTTCTAGGTAGTGTTCTAAACTATCATATGCAGCACACAGTTTCATCATGTTATCTGTAAGAACCACATCATAATCTCTTATATCTCTAACAGTTCCCCATGCATCTTCCAACATATAAGTTTCAGCAACTTCTTCTGCAAACAACTTAAAGTCAAACGTACATAACATCCCTTTTTCATATGCATATCTTGTATTTACTCCTGATGGAATATAATTTGCAACTTTATTTCCACTTTCATCGTAGTGGTATAAATCTAAATCTATTGCTATTTTAGTTGCAAACTCTGGTGTCATCATACCACATCCATCACAAAATTGCTTCTCTGCTTCATATGGAACATCATATTCAACATTATAACCACCTTCAGGATATCCATCATCAAACACTCTTATAACTCTATCTGATATGTTAACACTCTTATCTCCTACTATAAGTATTCTAGGCTTTAAAGTTAATGGTGTACTTGCAGAACACGATAAACTTTTGTATGCCTCAAACTTTGCTGGAACTATAGGTGTATCACTATTCCATCCATTCTCCATTCTTTTTACAAGTTCATCATATATATCATCGCTACAAAACTGAACAGTACCATTCTTAACTCCCCCTGTTGTTCCACATAATCTCCTGTATCTTCTTCCATTTATAGTAAATCCATTTTTACAAGCATAATCAAAGTCTGATTTTGTATTGAATACAACTCCTATATATTCAGGAATAAACAACATTTCATCAAGCTTATCGTACAGCTTCTTTATCTTCTTTCTATTACCTTCCGTATTACTAGATTTTTTTAATCTTTTTATTTCTTTTTTTGTATTTTTTATATCATCTTCTGTAAATTCATATTTTTTTATATCTCTTATAAATCTAAGAGTTTGACTATCTCCTAAACTTATAACCTCTTCTCTTTTTCTAGCATCTTCTAGACTAACATTATAATTCCAATTGTTGTTTTTCAATGTCAAACTGTTAACCTTTAATGTATAACGTTGACTATTCATACGAAACTTTGCCATTTTCAACTTCCTCATTTCATTTATTTTATTTTAGATTTATTTATATTTAGCGGTTAATTATTTTAACTTAACCAATAAATATAGTATATTTTATATATGTTTTTGTGTCAATATTCATTTTAGATTTATTTAAATTCAGCGGCCAAATAATTTTCGACCACTGAATTTATTTACATTTTATATATTTTCATCGTCTTTATTTAACATTTCTTCCGATACAAACTTTTCATACATCTCATATACCCATATAGATGCACCCAAATTTAAAGCTGTTGAAAACAATATTCCAAAATATACTATTTTAAGTATTACTTCGTTGTCTATTAGCATATCAGCCACAGACTTTAATATGTAATTTGCAAATATAAATACAACAACCATTAGTAATCTTATAATCGCTCTTTTCATGTCTTTATTCATTTTAATACCTCTTATATGTAATTATAAACTACTTAGTCCTTCACTAATATCTTCGAAGAACTGACTCCCCATATTGCCACTAATATATAATCTTTCTTTTGCTCTTGTTATTCCAACATAAAACACACAACATTCTTCTTGCATTGGGGATTTTTTATATGGAAATCTATCTTGAAATAATCCAATTAAAAATACAACATCAAATTCAAGACCTTTAGATTTATGTATTGTCTGTAACTTTATTGCATTAACATTTTCACTCTTGTCTTTTTTTCTTGCTAAACTTGTTTCATACGCATATTTTAAGAATCTGTCTATACTGTTACCAGATGCAAACCCCAACAAAGTTTCTAAAGACTCTAATCTTACTTCTAATTCATCTTGATTTTTACATGTATCTTCTAAATATGTTTTCATGTCTAAGACCCTTATTATATTCTCTATAATCATATTTAATCTAACACCACTTCTATATTGACTAACAACCATATCAACTAAATCTGATATATACTCCAACTTCTTTTTTTGCCAATTTTGTTCAACATTAACTATAGTAGATGCTTCAAGAAATCCTATATTGTATTTACTAGATGTACTTCTTATATCATCCATTACAGAATTTCTCATATATTTAAATGAAGATACCCTAGATTTAAATAAAAATTCATATGCATTATTGTCTTCTGGATCAATGGCTAATCTTAGTATGGATAGTATTATTTCTATTTGCCTTTGCTTAAAGAAACTACCATTAGTTTCTATATCATACTCAATATTATTTGCCTTAAGTTCAAACTCTATAGCAGCAGCCATACTATGATTTCTGTATAAAACTACAATTTCATTAGGCTTAACTCCATTTAAAAGTTCCTTCTTTATCCTTTCAACAACCTTACTAGCCTCCTCTTCCTTGGTGCATACCTCTAACATTTTTACCGAACCATTATCTTTACTGTTAGCTATTGCTGGTTTGTAAAATTCATAATTACCAAAATATCTATCCGCAAACTTATTTGATACATCTACAACACATTTAGATGATCTGTAGTTTGTATTTAAGTGTACAACCCTAGCATTTAATCTACTTGGTGCATTTAAAAATAATTCTGGCCTACTTCCCCTAAATCCATATATGCTCTGTTTTTCATCTCCGACCAATGTTATATTATTTTTTGGACAAAGGTATTTTAATAATCTACTTTGTATAGAGTTATTGTCTTGGTTCTCGTCAACCTGTAAATACTCCCAAGTCTTATCACATAATCCACTTTCATATAGCTTTAAACATTCTAACAAATAATCATCAAAGTCGTATGCTTTTTTAGATTTTTTCAGATTTTCATATGCTTCAAAAAACATTCTTAGTTCATACTCTTTATACATAGATTCTTTCTTAACAAATTTATCTTTATATGTAATTCCATGATTTTTTTGGTATGATATAAATCCTAATACATCATCTAGGTCAACCTTTTGATTTCCATTCATTCTTGCAAATAAGTTTTCTACTTCCCAAGCCTGAACTCTTCTAGATACATCTACTCCATGACTTAAAAGTATTCTTGCACATATAGAGTGATATGTTCCACAATTTACATCTTTTAACCCTTTGTTTATTAACTTCTTTTTAAGGTCTAGTGCAGAAGCATTAGTAAATGTTATAAGTAATATCTCGCTCTGTGGAACTCCACTTTCAACTAGTCTTCTAGTTCTTTCAATTATTGTAAATGTCTTTCCACTGCCAGCTCCAGCAAAACATACTACATTTCCATCTTTATGATTTACCAATATTTCTTGTTGTTCATTTAATTTCATCTTATGCTTCCTCACTTTCTTTAAAGTCATTTCTATTATGGTGGTCAATACGTTTTAATCCGTCTCTAAGAGTTATATCATATATATCCACATCTTCATATATCTTGGTTTTTCCATCGTTATCTTCTGCTTTTACAGCAAATCCTTTTACTACATCTGTACCACTATTTAGTCTTACAACTTTAGCTGTGCAAGTATACCTATAATTATCTTTGTCATCTTCAAAATACCACTTAGCATCATATTGTTCATATCCTTCAAGTTGCTTGTATTGTGATAAGTCAAATATTTCATGTGGTTTACCTAACTTTGTATTATTAATGTCTTCAGCATTCATACCAGCATATGGGTGGTCTATAAATGCATTATACCTTGTTTCTTCCTTAGTTTCTAAGTTTCCTATATTATGTAAAGCAAACCCTATTACAAGTGCTCCGATTGCTATCTTTAATCCTTTGTTCATTTCATATACTCCTCATTTATTTTAAGGGGAAATACATCCCCTACATTTTATTTATTTTATTTTAGATTTATTTATATTTTATGTAACATTATAAAGCCATAAGTTCTATGTATTCTTCGTTTGTTATTACCTCTGATTCCTTCTTTTTATTCCATAGGTCTATTATAAACTTTCTACCTTTTTGAGTCCATCTTAACTGTGTAAATCCTTCGGCAGAAGTGTGATAATCTGCATATCCATCTTCTATAAGATATTTATATTCTGAATATGGATGCCATATGTTTCCTCTTTTGTATTGAATTCTTTCTTCATATAAGAAGTTATTTAATGTTCTAGCACTTGTATTTAAATCTTTAGCTATTGTAGTCATAACAAGAAGTTCTGATGAGTTTAACACATTATCGTGATATTCAACTTTAGGCTGTTGTTCTTCAACAGTTTGCTTTAATTCTTGATTTTGTTTTTTTAGATCACTTACCATAGCTAGTTGAACTTCTGGACTGAATGATGGGAAGTAGTTTTTTATAAATTCTTCTTCTCTATCTTCAACTACAAATCCACCAGTTTTTCTTATAGTAGGTAACACTTCTGAAGTTATCCATTTTCTAAATGATTTACATTTGTCTGTATCTGCTTCCAACATGAAATCATATAACTGTTCTTCGGTTAAATATTTCTGACCATTGTGGACAGATGTTGAAATTTCAGCATTTTTAACTATTTTATCTATTCTGTCTTTTCTTGCATAAGTCTTTTTAGTTCCATCTTCATTGTAAGACTTTCCGTCCCATCTTACATATCCTAACGCCATTCCTGTTGAGTATAATTCAAATAGTACACTTCCTTTTGCATCTACTATCATACTAACTTGGCTTTCTTCAAATATCATTAATTCATTTTTCATATTATTTACCTTCCTTTTCTACATATTGACTTATTAGGTATTCTAACATTTCATTAGGCTTTCTAAAGTTATCTTTAGATATCTCCTTTAATACTTCCATAGTTTCCTTCTTTAGAGTGAAAGTTGCTCTTGTGTTGTGTGATGCTACTGCCATATAACTACCTCCTTATTTATTTGTTAATTACATTATACTACAAAGTAAAACACTTTGCAATGCTTTTTTAGATTTATTTAAATTTCTATTGTGTGGATGGGTACTATTGCCCATCCTTTATTTCTAAATTCCCTAACACTATACAGTATTTAGCTTGTCCTATGGCCCTATATTTACTTACTATTTCATATTCATAAACATATGCAGAGTAATCATTGTCAAAGTAATCTATTATTTTACATTCTATATTATCTTCACCTATTTCACTTATAAATGATGTATATTTAGAATTTCTAGATTTTAGATCGCAGTATCTTTCATTTCTACCTTTGCCAACATATAACACCTCTCCATTAAGCTTATTTATATGTATATAAACATATGGCTTATCTTCTTTGACTGATCTACTTGTTGATATATATTTCTTATCTATTAATCCATCTTCATGGAATATGTCTAAACATTTCAAAACAAAGTCTGTAGATAAACCACAGTCTCTAGATAATATCCCAATATTTAAATTATTATTTTTGTAATTAGATGCTATTATGTAGCTGTATAAGTATATAACTTTTGGTTTACTACTATACTTACTATCTTCTAGAATCCTACATATATCATACATATCTACTTCAAAACACTCTTCCTCTTGATTGAAATTTATTAAATTACCTACAATAAATTTACCATCACAGTCTTGCAATTTTAATAATTTAATTTTATCTAATCTTTTAATTGATTCCATAACCTTTGAGTTTATCTTACCAGCTCTTGGATTAGATTTGTATCCCATCTTTTCTACGAATCTAATTAAATTAATATCAAATATATTTTTACAATTTACATTGTCAATTAAAGTTAAATACACAAGAAAGTCAAGTTGACCATCCTCATTTGGTTGAAAATAAATATTATTTCCTTTGTTTATTACAAAATCACTTCTCATTTTTATATGTAATTCTTCTATATTAATTCCAAATATATTTCTTTTTATATTATTCATATTAATCCTCCTCTTATTTGTTTTAGATTTATTCAAACTCTATTCCCAATACTAAATCCAAAATAAATAGCTTTGCTGTTTATTAAGTTATATGTATATCTTGTTATATTAGGTATATCTTGTTATGCACCTTCAGAGTACCTAAAATGGTTTAAAGGTGGGTATTTTTTTGAACACTTGATACCAAAACAGGTACTGTAAAATGGTAGATTGTTTTCAATGCTTTTAGGCTGCAGATTATTTACTTACAAGTTATCCTATTTTCTTTAATTAATTTTCTTTTTATCTCTTTAATTTCATATAAATTTACTAGATACCTTAATCTATTTCTAAAGTGGTGTACAATACTAACACCCGCTCTATCATCATCTCCTATATATATAAAGTATTTATCTCTAGGCTTACTTTCATCATATAATTTACTATTTTTATACTTTCCAGTAATCAAATTTTTACCTAGTGAATCTTTGTTTAAATTTGGTGACATAGTATAAGCCTTTTCTATTGTACTGTTTTTAATCAGTTTAAGATGTTCTTTAAATTTAATTAACTCTTTTTTGTCATATTCTTCTAATACTTCTTTGACTTCTTCATTTATTTCACTTATTTCATCCAATGCATTTTTTATTCTAGTAGAATCGTAAGAGTATTTTATATTGTACATATCACAATAAGCTTTGGCAAATATATATCCAGCATTTAAATATTCAATGTTATTAGTGTAATAATTATTACTCATAACAGATCCAAATTCACCTGTAACTCTGCCTAAATTTATAGAAAATATCAGTTCGTCTTCTTCAAAATAAGATAGAATCTTTCTTAAGTAGCTTTCAGATATATCGCAATTTGAAGTTATATTTTCCATAGAAGGATAGCATCCATAAAAATTAATTGTAGGCTCTGTAGTTGGATGAACTTTCATCATAGATATTATATATGCATAAGTGTATAATGACGATGACTTATCATTATACTTGCTGTAATTATCATCATTTGTTAACTTACATATCGGATCTCCAAGTATCTTTTGAACATTATCCATATCTAATTTAAAGAAACCATTATTGTATTCGTGTTCCATTATAACTCCACTCACTATTTTTTTATCAAACTCATATAGTTCTAACAAACCTTTGCTTTGTAACCTCTTTAATGATTCTAAACATTGTTCATTGATTTTTCCAGCTCTTGTGTTAGGTTTAAAAGACATATGTTCAACCAATCTGTTGACCGTTATTTCAAATTGACCCCTTGCATTCTTTATATTTGAAACTGTTACATATACTAAAAAGTCTAATTTTCCATTGTTATTTGGATCAAAGTAATACTTAGAATCACTCTTTCTTAGGAAATCATTTGGAACTTTAATATATATTTCTCTCATATATTATTCTCCTTTTACTTTTACTACACCATGTTTTTTAAGTACAGAATGTATACTTCCAACAGATTTATTAACTGTGTTTGCTATATCTTTTATAGTAAATCCTTGTAATCTTAATTGAATTATTTCTTGTTCGATATCTTCAGTTACTGTTTTAGTTCTTCCAACTTTAGTGTTATTAATTATCATTATGTACTTAATTAACTCTTCTTTGAGTCTAGCATTTTCCTCCTTTAATGATTGTACTTCTTTTTTTAATTCTAAACTCATATTGAGACCTCCTTATTTATTTTATAAATTAATTGTACCGCATTGTTTTATATTGCTCAATACTTTTTCAAAAACTTTTTGAATTTATTTTTATTATTCATATATCATCTACTTTTTGTTTATACATTATCAGTATATCCTGATCGCGCTTCGCTTGATTCTGCACCCACACTTTATTTAAGACAAGCTTAAAACAGTATGGGTGCCTATGTGTTTGTTATTAACTTACTTATTTGTTAACATATAATCAACTAGTAACATTCAATATTATTAATAACTTATTAAGTACTGATAACCTAAACTGATAGTCTTGCTAGGGGATTTGTAAGCAGAGATGGTATCCTCCCTCCCATTTTGACAAACCCAAAAAAGATTATCAAAATAGGAGAAATAAACTGAAGTCATTGCCTTTTTCATTGCCCTTCAAAGTATATCATTTATGCCTCACGATATAAATTATCTATTCAGTAGTTACTATTACTACAACTTGCTCGTTTAGTGCCATTATCAAGATTTTAGATACTCCCTCTGCATTGCTGCAACACAAGTTACCTTGGAACGAGATTCTTGGTGGATCTATTATCAGAACCCAACTAACTGATTTTAACACTACTAATGTGATAGATAATTATTCTATAAGACACCTTCATATAACCAATCCACCGTATGCCCAGCTCTTTTCGAGGACATACTCCCAAACACGCCCTTTCATATCCCAAAAGTTAAATACTTAATTTCAATGACTGCTTTTGAATAGGCTATTATTTTATAGTGGTTTTTACTCAACACTACCTCAAAGGATTTTTCTATATGCATTAAAAAAGACCTATTACCAACTACGGCAATAGGTCTGTATGTACTAAATCCTTAAATCATTGAAATTACTTGTAAATAATTAATATTTTTTTTTATTATAATACTTGTTTTTTTATATAAAAAAGTATATAATAAGTATATAATTAATTATAAATCAGCTATAAGTTTATTACTTAAGATGTTCGCCAAAACATCTTTCTTAATTCTTATAGTTCTAAAGATTACGGTATACTTCAACTAGTTGTGTAGTTGGGGTACGAATTCCGATTATCGTCGCCAAACGAGAAAGGGAACTGTGATCTTTTTTTATTTAATTTTATAAACAAATATTAACACATTATTCAGTTATTAACAATACATTTTTTACAAAAAAAGATTTTTTATGCATTTTAATAGGAGTTATACACAGTTTTGGATATGATATGTGTATAACTCCTATTTTATTTAAGCTTATCTTTTAATTTTAAATACCAAGGCTTATTAGCTTCCTGTCTTCTAGCTTCTAATTGTTCCCTTATTAGTTCTGCATTGAAGTTTGAAACCCTCACAACTTCGTCTTGCTTTTCTTTGATGTCATCAATCTTATCACTTATCTTGTTGTCCAAATCATCTATAACTTGAAGCTTTTCAGATACAACTTCATCTATGGTTGTAACTATATCTTCTTTTAATAATGAATTAGAATGATTAATCTGTTTTATAATATCTGAAATAATTTCGGTCTTAAACTCATCTAACATCTTTGATACTTGTAATGTAACAGCGGTAGAAAGCATCTCAACTGGTAAAGGATTATTTGGTGTAGTTAAACCTTCATCAGTAAATATGTCACTTCTCTCACAATACTCTATAATTTGATTAACTGTAAGATTATCTTCATTTTTAAGCTTTAATATATATTCAAACTTTTTAAGTGATCCAGATGTAAACACCCTCCTCTTATTAACGACTTCTATTCCAAGTATATCTTCAAATACTTTGGCATAATACCTAACGGTAGATACAGGTACATCGTATTTAGCTGCAACTTGAGATGCTGTGTATCTTATGTTGTCATTCCCCTTTATATAGTTATTTTCTACATCTTCAAAATCTACATCTATAATATCATCGTCTTTTGTATACATTTAACAGTCCTCCATTGTTATTTTTATAAGTAAATTGTAGCATAATTAGTACATAAATTAAAGTAAAGTAATGTGGTTGTTTTTGTTTTTATATAAGTAGATTTATGTTAACTTTAGTTTGCATTATAGCTACTTTATGTTTAGTTAAGTTTAAATATATATTACTTTAGGTTTACTTTACTTTAAATGTGTAATGGTTTAGGTTTACTTTAGAAAATATTCGTATGGCAAGGTGATTTACTATATAAATATAGATTATGTATGGTATAAGTATAGATATAATATAGATGAAGTTGAGATGTAGTTTAAATATAGTGTAGAGTAATTATGGATTATGTTTAGTGATTTTAAATATAAATTTAAGTGATGTATAGTGTAAATATAGATTTGGTTTAATAAAAATATAGATAAAGTTTAATAAAATTAAAGTGAGTTTAAATATTGAAACAACTTGGTTAAGATGATTTATGCTAAATTTTAAGTATAAAAATAACATTTTTTTACAAAAAAAGTGTTGCAACATAAATTTATAAATGATATTATTAATACGAACCAAGCGAAACATAGTGTAAACAAAGAATAAGTTTGGTAGTAGTAAAATATAAGTTAAGTTTAAAAATAGCATACTACAGTATAAATATAGATGTAGTATAGTAATAGATTAGTATAGTTAAGGAGGGTTAAGATGACTATTTATACTAAACTAGATTATAAGATACTTAGGTCTATAATCAGAAACAGAGAAGATAAAACAAAAGGATATAGTAGGGCAAATGGAACTACTATAAGGGAAGTTATAGAACTTACAAATTTATCAGAAGGTAAGGTTAGAAATACAATTTCAAAATTTGTAAAAGATGGTTTTTTACGTTATGGAATATCAGAAGGAAGAACTAGAACATATTGCATAACAGAAGAAGGATTAAGAGAATTACAAGAGATATATATGGTTGACCTTGAGGAGGCGGATGAATAATGGATAAAAATAAGATTGTTTGTATAGGAGCTGGAGGAGCTGGAGGAAAATTGTTAGATACTTTAATGAATATAGATGCAAGATATACGCCTGTATTCTTTAATACTAACTTAAGCGAAATGGAAGTTTTAGAAAACTATGATGCAAAAACAAATGCATTATATGTTGCTGGAGCAAGTGGATCAGGAAGAGACAGTAAACTGGCAAAAGAACTTATAAAGAAAGACCAAGCAAGACTTACTAACTATTTCCAATCTAAGTTCTCAGAAAGTTCAGGAGTTGAAACATTCTACATAATGGCATCTGGAGACGGTGGAAGTGGTTCTGGATCAGTAAGCATATTGACACAAGTAATAAAGAAAAGAGTTAATCCAAGAGCAACAGTAAACCTTTTAATAGCAGCACCTAAATTATCTGAAAAGGAACTTTCATTAAAAAACTTTAAAAGACTATGGGTTGATATAAAGAACCTTGTAGATAATAAATTAGTAAACTCTATTCAGTTTATAGATAATAATAAGATGTATGATGAAGAAGAGTTTAACTATGAAGTAATGAAAGAGTTTGATAGTGGACTATCCATAAATAGTATAGAGATAGATCACCAAGATTCTGCCAGAGTTAACAATGCCAAAGGATATAAAGTTACTTTAGATGTAAATTCAAAATATAAGCCACTTAAGTTAGCTATAGACAAAGCTATAGAGAGTTCAAACTTCATACTTCCAGATACTTTAGAGTGTGAATATTTATTAGCTTCATTTGCGGAGGATGGATTCGACAAAGATAAGGTTGAAGATATGTTTACTGTATATGGTATGGCTAAGACAGACTACAATGACGATGAATATGAAAAGAACATAGTTGTACTTGGTGGATGCCAAATGCCAAACTCATACATGGAACTTATAATTGCAGCAGAAGAAGAACTTAAAGCTGAAAAAGCCGAAAGAGATAAGAAGACAGGTGGATTCTTAAATATATCACTTGATGAAGATGAGGAAGAGAAATTTACTGAAACTAACATAACAAAAGAGAAGACTTCAGGTAGGTCAAGAAGAAGGAAGGTTAGCACAAAAGCATTTATGGAAATGATGCAAGAAGACCTATGGTAATATAATGTAAATATATAATTAATTCGGTAGGGATCAACCCATCCCTACCTTTATATAAATAAAAATATAAATCTAAAGGGAGAATAGATATTCAATTAAAAGATAGAACTTTTGTGTAAAATAAATTTAAATAAATCCGAAATAAATAATTAAAATTATGACTTAACAATAATAGAGTTAATGTTAAATAAGTATATAACAATAAAAGGAAGGTGTTTTAAATGGCAATAACAGTAAGAAAGTTAAAATTAACAATAGTAAACGAGGATGAAAATGTAAGAAGAGAGCAATATGAATTTATAAGAAATTCACAGTATGCACAGTATCAAGCGTTAAACTTGGGTATGGGTTATATAATGACGGGTTATTTAGCATGTAATAGAGACATTAAATCAGAAGATTTTAAGGAGTGGCAAAAAGGATTAAAGAACTCTAATCCAATATTTAAAGGAATAGAATTTGGAAAAGGTGTAGATACTTTATCGGCAGTTACACAAAAAGTTAAAAAGGATTTTAGTACAAGTTTAAAAAATGGTATGGCTAAGGGTGAAAGAGCTTCTACTAATTACAAAAGATCCTTCCCTTTAATGACCAGAGGAAGAAATTTAACTTTCTATGAGGAAAGTGGAGAGATATATATTAAATGGGTTAATAAGATAGTGTTTAAAGTTGTATTTAACGCTAGAAAAGAAAATACTTTAGAATTACAACATACTTTAAACAAAGTTATTACTGGTGAATATAAGCTATCTCAGAGTAGTTTAGAATTTGATAGGAATAATAATTTAATATTAAATTTAACTATGGACATACCGTTTAAGCAACAAGAGGGATTTGTTGAGGGGAGAGTATTAGGTGTAGACTTAGGTGTAGCTGTCCCTGCGTATATTTGTTTAAATGATGACACATACAAGAGACAAGGTTTAGGTTCGTACGAAGATTTTTTCAAGGTTAGACAACAAATGAAGGCCAGAAGAGAGAGACTACAAAAACAATTAAAGTTGGTTAAGGGTGGAAAGGGTAGAAATAAAAAGTTAAAAGCACTGAACCAATTCAAAGAAAAAGAAAGAAATTATGCTAAAACTTACAACCACAATCTATCTAGGGCTATAGTTGATTTTGCGAAACAACATAAATGTGGTCAAATAAATATTGAGCACCTGACAGGCGAAAGCTTTGACAATAAGCTACTTGGGTCTTGGTCTTACTATGAATTACAACAAATGATAACTTATAAGGCTGAAAGAATTGGTATAGAAGTTAAGAAAGTTAATCCAGCCTATACTTCTCAAACTTGTAGTAGATGTGGGAATGTTGATAAAGAAAATAGACAAACTCAAGATAAGTTTAAATGTACTAAGTGTGAGTTTGAATTAAACGCAGATCACAATGCTGCAATAAATATATCAAGAAGTAAAAAATATGTTAAATAACTATTGACAAATATTAAAGAATGTTATATTATTAATATAGAAATTAAAATAAATTAAAAAATACATATTATATACGGGTGATTTACCATCCGAAGGTCGAGGGTGTGGGTTTAATATCTGGGTTTAGACCAAAAGGATTTCCACGCCACTCGATAAATCATATAGCTTTAAAATTGCAGTGTGCGATTTAATATATAAAACTAATTCAAACACCTGAAATAACTATATTTCAATATAGTATAATATAGAGTATAAAAACACTAATTGTGATTTACTGCAAAATGAACTTTGTATGATTTATATGTGCATTGAAAATACTGAAATTAGAGTTAGGGTTTTATATTAACTATGTGATATGTAAATAACATCTTTAAATAAATCTGATGCTCTTTCAGTAGGGTTTTATATTAACTATGTGATATGTAAATTCAACTCTGTTGTTGTTAGCTTATATTTTTGATTTATCGTTTTATATTAACTATGTGATATGTAAATGAGCAAGTGTGTGAAATGCTAAATATATGCTATAAGAGTTTTATATTAACTATGTGATATGTAAATAATGACTTAGCTAGATCATCAATAGTTATAGTAAATAGTTTTATATTAACTATGTGATATGTAAATACTTAAAAATATAGGCTTTACTGACTTCTATCAGTTAGTTTTATATTAACTATGTGATATGTAAATTTGTATAAGGATAGTAGAAACTGTGATGACTATGTAAAAGTTTTATATTAACTATGTGATATGTAAATAACGTTGTCATAATCGTAATATGTCAAGCCTCGAGTGGGTTTTATATTAACTATGTGATATGTATACATCACATACGGGCAATTTACTGTCCGAGGGTTGAGTATATAGATTAATTATTGAGGTTCCGACCAATCAATAACTATAATAACTCAATAAATTACATAGATGAAATTACAATCTATTAGCATAGAGCGTGATTTCTGTAATAAACTTAGATTAAAATTTATTTGTTTAAATCACTCTTATTGATATAAGGGTGATTTTTATTTTATTATATAATATGATTATTTAATTGAAATCTAAATAAATTTAAAATAAATTAATATATTTGAGACTGGGAAACCTCAGTCTTTTTTATTTATATACAAGGAAATCGTTTTATTTTGATTGAGTAGAGTTGATGTATGTAAATAGACGGATGGTGGTCGTGAGAGCTGTCTAAAGGGAGTATGGGGAGTATTAAAAGTACCTGTAAAATATATTTGGATTATATTTATGCCCCCCAGTGTACTAATATAGAAGGTTGGTATCGTGCTGCTAAAAACAGGTGTTTGTCGAAAAAGTATTGATATTTACTGTGTTTGAAGTATGCTTTTATAAAATATATAGGGAATATTGGTAAAATTTAAGTTATAGATAGCGGTAAAAGAGTTGCAAATTCAACAATCTTACGACAGCCTTTTCGACCTCGATTTCAGGTGTCTTTGATATAGATTTTAAATTTATATGGTGGTCGGTTCGTTATTTTTTGGCGATTTATATGGTAAGCTGGGCGATATATTTTGGGGCCTGGGAAAACGGTTTCAAATGTAAAGATACCCCTCTATTGGTACGTATAAATATAATTATAAGTACCAATAAAAAGAATTATTATATGCCCAAAATATTGAAAATACGCCAATTTAAGGCACTGCTGAGCTTATCCCTCCTTATAGTTAAAGTGATAAATATAAACTTCTTAGAATTTATTACACAGTCTTATTTTATGCTTCTGTGGTGTCGTTGGTCGTATGTAAAGAGTGTAAGAAATGTTTTGCACCTTTATTTTTAAAAACATTAATTAATTTATTAAAAGTGTTGACATGTCAACTAAAAGATAGTATAATTATAATTGTCAAAGGGCGGTAACAATACCGAACGAAGACAATAAAATTAAATAAATATAAAATGTACTTGACAAGTCAACTTGACTGTAGTATAATTATAAGTGTCAAGGGGATAACCTAAAGACATAAAACAAATAAATCTAAAATCAATAAGGGAAGGTAAATAAAATGGAAAATATGAAAAACTTTACAATAGTATACAAGGATGGAACAGTAATAAATCAAAATACGCTTACAAGTGTTAAACAACTAATTGAATTAGACGGATTAAACATAAATTTAGTTATAAATAACCTTAACAATGATATATTAGTAGATAATACTAAACTAGTAGAAACACTAGTAAAGTGTGAATTAGTGGAGGACATAGAATCTATAAGAGTATACGACGAGTATGTGGAAACTGATTTAGGAGAGTATTTAGTATTTGATGACTATGCAGATGCAGAAAATAACGCTATAGAACAATATAAACAAATAATAGAAGATTGTGGATTAACTGAAAACTTAATATTTGAAGCTGAAGTTCAAGGACTAATCGACGAAAGCTGGTTTGTAGACTTTTGGGAAGAATCACACGAAGCTATCGCCTACGAAGAGAGTATTCAATACATAGCAGACGTCGAAGAGTTAGAACAATTAGAAAACGGTGAAATAACAGAAGAGGAAATAAGAGATAATTACTTCAATAGTTTACAAGATTCAATAAACGGTCAAGAAATGGAAGAATATAAGTATCAATTTGGAGAAGAACACTTCCAAAACACACTAATAAGAGAAGGTTTAATTAATATCGATGCACTTGCTAAATGGTGTGTTGATATGGATGGAGTTGCTCACATCCTAGCATCATACGACGGTGAAGAGATAGAAGAAAACGGGTATTACATATATAGAACAAACTAGTTGAATCAGGGGACAATAGTCCCCAACAACTAAAAGCATAATAGATTAACAAACTATAATAAATTACATAAAGGAGACATAAGGAAATGAAAAGAACAGTAAAGGAATTAAAATTAATAGCTAAGGAAATGGGACTAAAAGGATATTCAAAGTTAAACAAGGTAGAACTAGTTGAACTTATAGAGGGGGCACAAACAGCAACAACTAAGGAAGAGGAGAGAGGGGAAACATCAAAAAAGATAGAATTTAAGCCACAAGATACGGCAATACCAAACGGAAACTCTAAAAGTGCCGAGTATTTAGTAGGCGACATATGGTTAAATGACTGTATACTTGACTACGGATGTGGTAAAGGTAGAAATATAAAATACATAAAAGAGAATGTAAACTGTAATATCTATGTAGACGGATGCGATATTCAAGAACAATTAGATAAGGAATATGATTTACATAGAGAACTTGAGATAGACGGCAACACTACAATAACACTTGCCGAGGACTTAATGAATGACCAATACGACAAAATATTAAACTCTCACGTTTTAAACGTGGTTGAATCTGATGATATGAAAAACTTCATAATAAAAGACATATACTCTAAGCTTAGAGATGGAGGGCAAGCTTACTTCGAGGTAAGAACTCAAAAAGATATAGAAAAATCTACATCTAAAATTAAATACGGCAACGGTTGGTGGATGCCTACAAAGAACACATACCAAGAGGCTATAAGTGAGGAGAAGATGATAAGCCTACTTGCTAATAATGGATTTAAAATAGTAAAGCACATATGTAACCAAAGTAAACATATAGCAATATGTGAGAAATAAAATAAATCTAAAATCAAATTTACATATACAAGGGGTGGGCATCCACCCCAAACAATAAACATTATTAATAAATTTTAAGGAGTTGATAAAATGGAAAAAATAATATTTAACAACATAGCCAATTATATAGATTGGATGGAGGGAGACACACTGATTGAACTTTATCCCAACAAGTATAAGAAAAAACCGAGAACTATAAAAGATACTTATTGGGACTTTATGGCAATATGTGAAAACAATGCTTACAAGGTGGGACTAGACAATAATAACGAGGTTGACTTTATAGAGTGGGTATAGCACCCAAGAACCAAGGGGAGGGTATTCCCTCCCAAGATTATAAAAGAAAAAATTACATAAATCAAAAACACATAAAGGAGACACGAAAAAATGAGTATGCAAGATTTAAACAAATTAATAGCAGAGGATAAAATAACACTTCAAGATATGCAAGAAATATACAATAAATACGGTATAGGGTTTATAATAAGAGATGGAAAAATAAAAGGGTTCACAAGGTAACCATACATAACCAAGGGGAGGGCATTCCCTCCCAAGCATTATATAAGAAAATTTACATAGGTAGTCCCAAAGTTTGGGACAGATGGAGGTACAGCAATGAAAAACAATAAGATGGCAATAATAGACAAAACATACAACACGGTTGAACTATGCAACGATATGTCAGAAGTTATGGAAGTTATGGACAGATTCAAAGACGACTTCGAAACTTTTACTAGTAAAATGGTAGTTAGTGAGGATAAAATGCTTGAGATAATAGACGAGAAAAAAATTACTATAGTTAACTACTTCGATGTAGTTTCTGAGGTGTTCTACAAAGAGCTTACATACAACGAATATAAAATCATAGAGGAAAAAAACGAACTTATTAATTATATGGTTGATAATGATATAACAGATAATGCCGTAGCATCATATAGAGATTTAAAGTCGCAACTAGACAAGGTTATAAATACATTCTTCGAACTAGAGGAAGAGAAGGAAAAATTCGAATATATAGATAAGCAATACGTTACAATTGGTATAAATGGAAATAATCATAACTTCTATATGTGCGCCAACCTATACGACGAACTTCGCGACCTAATAGATTATATGATTGAAATAGAGGGGTAATACATAACCAAGGGGAGGGCATTCCCTCCCAAGCATTACATATAAAAATTTAAAAGACACATTAAATATGTTAAGAAATGGATATCTATAAGAAAAAATAATAGTATTGGGATGTGGGATTGCTGCAAGAAAATATATAAGAAAAAATTAAACATAGAGGAGATAATAAGATGGAACTAATAAAATATGAACTAATAAAAACTATAGAAAAATTTGAAACTGATGTGTGGTGCGATTGCAGATTTACAAATATATTTGATGGTATATTAGAGTATAATAATAACGATAAAATCATAATAAAAGGAAATGTGAAAAGCTTCATAGTTAAAGCTATAGAAAATTGTGACAGAGAAATAGCTTATGAACAAGAGTCTTATATAAATGGAGATTTGGAGTTATGTATTGAAACCTTAGAGTCATATATTAATCTAAAAAAAGATTTAATTACATTTAAAAATAGGATTGAAAAATATTATGCAGAAGACATAAAAAAAGACCTACTAGAAAAAATTAATAGTTGTGTACAAGAAGCTAAATACCAACTAGAAAAGCTTGAGAAGGAGTATGCATCTATAGGTTCAGGAATGAATGCTATAAGTATAACTATGAATATAGAACAAGTTAAAGGTGAACTAAAAGCATATAATCATATGTATGATTTAATAGAAGTTAGATACGGTAAGTAATAATGACTATAAGAAAATACAAGCATAAAGGAGAAAAATTGCAATGTTAAATGAATTAATGTTAAAGCTAAAAGAATGCAATATATATAATACCGATATAGAAGAGGTTGAGTTTTACGATGGTTGGGAAAATGGGTTAATAATATATTTCCCAAGCGGTGAATGTCTGCAGGTTATAGAGCATAATAAGGAGTTAATAATAGTTAATGAATATTTATCAGAAGTTGCAAGAGAAAAAAATATGCTTAAAGCACTTGATGTAGTTTTAAAATGTTACTGTGAAAAAATAGAAGAGATTAATAATAGTGGGAACTATATATCAATAGATGATTTTATAAGTCAATTTAATAAAATGTAGGATGGTGAAAAAATGAACACAAATAATAC
>UMBF01025572.1_pt1 | contig 20465 bp, 19 predicted proteins | sample 1963901 | NCBI WGS metagenome assembly UMBF01 (sample SAMEA4835935, study PRJEB28245) | human gut metagenome | biome: gut microbiome; material: fecal sample | place: Denmark | collected 2008 | reverse complement strand
GGTCATTCTGGGCCCCACCGGCAAGAACTTTGCGGCCGGCATGTCCGGCGGCATCGCCTACGTGCTGGATGAAAAGCACGATCTCTATATGCGCCTGAACAAGGAGCAGGTGATGACGGACACGCTCACCGAGTCCCACGACATTGCCGAGCTCCGGGCCCTCATCGAAGAGCACGTGGCCGCCACCGGCTCTCCCCGGGGCAAGAAGATCCTGGCGGCCTTCAAGTCCTATGTTCCCTGCTTCAAGAAGGTCATGCCCCGGGACTATGACCGGATGCTCCGCTCCATCGCCCAGTATGAGGAGAAGGGCATGAGCCGGGAGCAGGCCGAGATCGAAGCGTTCTACGCCAACACCAAAGTTTGAGAAAGGAGGGCGAACAACATGGGAAAACCCACTGGATTTTTGGAATACGCCCGGAGGGAGGACCCCCGGCGCAGCCCCGCGGAACGGGTTCAGGACTGGGAGGAGTTCCACATCGCTCTCCCCGACGCGGTGCGGGAACAGCAGGGCGGCCGCTGCATGAACTGCGGTGTTCCCTTCTGCCAGACCGGTATGCTCTATGAGGGACGGGCCTTCGGCTGTCCCCTCCACAACCTGATTCCGGAGTGGAACGACATGATTCTCTCCGGCAACCGGGGCCATGCCCTGAGCCGCCTGCTCAAGGCCAACAATTTCCCGGAGTTTACGGGCCGGGTCTGCCCCGCACCCTGCGAAAAAGCCTGTATCTGCGGCATCTACGGCGATGCCGTCACCATCCGGGACAACGAGCTGTGCATCATCGAGGACGCCTTCGCCACCGGTCGCATCAAGCGCCGCCGGCCGCCCCAGTGGTCCGGGAAGAAGGTCTGTGTGGTGGGCTCCGGCCCGGCGGGCCTGGCAGCCGCAGACCAGCTCAACCACCGGGGACACTCCGTCACCGTAGTGGAGCGCTCGGAGCATCCCGGCGGACTTTTGACCTACGGCATCCCCAACATGAAGCTGCCCAAATCCGTGGTGCAGCGCCGAATCAGCCTGATGACCGATGAGGGCGTCAGCTTTGTCTGCGGCGTGGATGCCGCAGACCCCAAAACCGCCCATCGGCTGCTGGAGGAGTATGACGCCGTGCTTTTGTGCTGCGGCGCCGGGGTCCCCCGTCCCCTGGGCTTTGACACCGCCGGTGTGGGCGGCGTGTGCTACGGCACGGAATATCTGAAATCCGCCGTAGAGCGGGCCCAGTTCGGCAAGGAGGAGGCCCAGGTTCCCTCCGCCGCGGGACTGGATGTGGTCATCATCGGCACCGGCGACACCGCCAGTGACTGCGTGGCCACCGCCCTGCGGCAGGGCTGCCGCTCCGTCACCCAGCTGGTCCGGCGGCCCCGGGCAGACTATCTGAACGATCAGGGACAGCTGCCTCTGGACTACGCCCACGAGGAGGCGGAGGCCGTCTTTGGCACCGATCCCCGGCGCTTCGGCGTGCAGGTCCAGTCTCTGGTCTCGGGCGAAGGCGCTCTGACGGCAGTGGTCACCACCGAGGGCGACACTCTGCCCTGCCAGCTTCTCATCGGCGCAACCGGCTTTGCCGGCTGCGAGAGCAACGTGTGCCATGCCTTCGGCGTGGAAGCAGACAAGACCGTCCAGACCCTTCCGGGCAGCTTTTCCACCGGCGTGGAAAAGGTCTTTGCCGCCGGCGATATGCGCCGGGGCCAGTCCCTGGTGGTGTGGGCCATTGCGGAGGGCCGCTCCGCCGCCGCTGAGATCGACCGGTACCTCATCGGCTACACGAACTTGGTGCCGAGTCTATAAAAAAGCTAGAAATTTCCAGCTGCTTCCCAAAAAGTCTTGGTGAAACGGACAGTTGACGCTCCACAGCGGACCGTGGTAAAGTATGTAGCATCAAAAAGGCAAAGGCGCCTGGAGAGATGGTTCTCTCAGGCGCCTTTGCCTTTTTCGTTTACAAGGAGGGACTGCTATGTATTCATCTGTCAACACCATCTGGGTCCTGTTGGGTGCGGCACTCGTCTTTTTGATGCAGGCGGGATTTGCCATGTGTGAGGCGGGCTTCACCCGGGCCAAAAACACCGGCAATATCCTGATGAAAAACCTGATGGACTTCTGCATCGGAACGCCCACCTACTGGCTTCTGGGCTTCGGATTGATGTTCGCCAGCAGCGGCACGCTGATCGGCGGACTGGACCCCATGGTCCGGGGCGATTATTCGTCTATCCTCCCCGCGGGGGTCCCGCTCTTCGCCTATCTCATTTTCCAAACGGTTTTCTGCGCCACCTCGGCCACCATTGTCTCCGGCTCCATGGCGGAGCGCACCAAATTCGTCTCCTACTGTGTGTACTCCTTCTGCATCTCCGCCTTCATCTACCCCGTCTCCGGTCACTGGATCTGGGGCGGCGGCTGGCTGAGCCAGCTGGGCTTCCATGACTTCGCCGGTTCCACGGCGGTCCACATGGTGGGCGGTATCTGTGCCTGCATCGGCGCAGCGATCCTTGGGCCCCGCATCGGCAAGTATGAAAAGGACGGTACCCCCCGGGCCATCCTGGGCCACAACCTCTCCCTGGGTGCGCTGGGCGTCTTTATCCTGTGGTTCTGCTGGTTCGGCTTCAACGGCTGTTCCACCGTGGCCATGGACAGCGACGACGCCATGGTCTCCGCCGGACTGATCTTCGTCAACACCAACATGGCGGCAGCGGTTGCCTGCTGCGTGACCATGCTCTACACCTGGCTGCGCTACAAGAAGCCGGACGTGGGCATGACCCTCAACTCCGCGCTGGCGGGCCTTGTGGCCATCACCGCCGGATGCGATATGGTCTCCCCCGCCGGTGCCGCCATCATCGGCATTGTGGCCGGCTTGCTGCTTCCCATCTCCGTGCGCTTCTTCGACAACATTCTGAAGATCGACGATCCTGTGGGTGCCATCTCCGTCCACGGCGTGTGCGGTGCCACCGGCACGTTGCTCACCGGTCTTCTGGCGGTGGACGGCGGCCTCTTCTACGGCGGCGGTGTCCACTTCTTCCTGATCCAGTGCCTGGGCGTGGCCGCCACTGCCGTATGGGCTGCGGTGACCATCACCATTGTCTTCCAGATTCTCAAGCACACCATCGGCCTCCGGGTCTCCGAGGAGGAAGAGCTCAAGGGCCTGGATATCACGGAACACGGCCTGCCCACTGCTTATGCCGGCTTTGCCTTCGCCTATGATGACACGCCGGACGATGAGCCTGACGCTCCCGTTCCCGCTTCCGCGGCAGCTGTTCCCATGGATGCCGCTGTCGTCGTGGAAACTGCTCCCGGAACGGTCCCGGATACCACGTCCGGCAAGAAGATGACCCGTGTGGAAATTCTCTGCAAGATGGAGCGGTTCGACGCTCTCAAGCGCGCCATGTTCGACATCGGCATCACCGGTATGACCGCCACCAACGTCATGGGCTGCGGCGAGCAGCGGGGCAAGACGGAGGGTTACTTCCGCGGTGCCAAAGTAGAAGCCTCCATGCTGCCCAGCATCCAGGTATCCATCGTGGTGTGCAAGGTTCCGGTCTCCTTGGTGGTGGATACCGCCCGAAAGGTCCTTTACACCGGCCGCATCGGCGACGGCAAGATCTTCGTCTCCAATGTGGAAAACGTCATCAAAGTCCGCACCGGCGAGCAGGGTTACGACGCCTTGCAGGACGAAGCACGCTGAATGCCGCCCGTGCGCTTTGTATACACACACTCTACTCCTCTCCCAAGTCAGGGGGCCGGCGAACTGCCGGCCCCCTGACCGCATATTTTCCCGCCTGCCGGAAACACTGTTGGAAGATTCCACTGGGAGGCGGTTTTTATGGAATATCTCAATGCATTTCTCTGCGGGGGACTGATCTGTGCCATCGGTCAGATCCTCATCGACAAAACCCAGCTGACTCCCGCCCGCATCCTCACCGGCTATGTGGTGACCGGCGTGGCGCTCAGCGCACTGGGGCTTTATGAGCCCCTTGTAAAGTGGGGCGGTGCCGGCGCCACCGTTCCCCTCACCGGATTCGGGCACTCTCTGGCCCAGGGGGTGAAGACCGCCGTGGCCAAGGACGGCTGGCTGGGGATCTTCACCGGCGGTCTCTCTGCAACCGCCGGCGGCATCGCAGCAGCTGTGGTCTTCGGCGTTTTGATGGCGCTATTGTTCAAGGCGGGGGACAAACGATAACGGACAGGCAGGAAAGTCGTAACAGCTTTCCTGCCTGTTTCTTTGTTGTGATGAATTTGTCATTCTTTTGTTTCGATTTTCCGGACAAAAAGGCGCTATACTGGCTCTGCAACAAAATTCGACAGAAAGGACCCGACTGCTATGCGCCGCATTGCCAGTTTTTTACTGCTGCTGAGCCTGCTGATCACCCTGCCCGGCTGCGGACTCTCCGGCACCTCCGGAAAGACACAGGACTCCTCTCAGGAATCCGCTGAGGAGACCCCTCCCACACCGGAACCCTATACCATCCTGGACCCCACGGTCCAGCCGGAGGGTGGGGAGCGGGACGGTGTCCCCTACGTCGCCTACGACGGGGTGGTGGAGCATCTGTTTTTTCACCCGGTGGTGGCCTATCCGGAGCTGGCCTTCGATGGGGACAGCAAGGCCAACGGCATCGATGATTACATGGTCACCGCGGATGAGTATAAAAAGATCCTTCAGAGCGTCTACGACAAGGGGTATATCCTGGTGGACATCAACAGCGTCTGGAGTGAGGTTACCGGTGAGGACGGGCAGCCCCACATGGTGAAAAACACCCTCTACCTCCCAGAGGGGAAAAAGCCGCTGGTGCTCTCCTTTGACGACACCAATTACTATGAATACATGCTCTCCAACGGCTTCACCTGGAAGCTCGTCCTGGGGGACGACGGCAAAATCGCCTCCTGGGGCAAGGACCCTCAGGGCAATGAGGTGGTCTCCCGGGACCTGGACGCCATCCCTATTCTGGACAAGTTTGTAGAGGAGCATCCCGACTTTTCTCCCTTCGGTGCCAAGGGCTGTCTGAGCCTTACGGGCTATGAGGGCATTCTGGGCTACCGCACCCAGACGGACACCAAGAGCTGGACTCAGGCTCAGGAGGAAAACCGGCAAAAAGAGATTGCGGCCGTCAAGCCCATCATTGCCGAGCTCAAGCGCACCGGCTGGACCTTCGGCAGCCACACCTGGGGGCATATCCGCCTGGGCAGCAAATCTCTGGAGGCCATCCAGGCCGACACCCAGCGCTGGTTTGACGAGGTTGGCAGCCTGGTGGGCCCCACCACGATTCTGTTCTACCCCCACGGGGAGCGGCCCGACGGCAACGACTGGCAGAACACCGGCCCCGTCTTCCGCTATCTCCAGAGTCAGGGCTTCCGGGTATTCTGCTCCGTAGGGATCGAGAGCTTCAGCTACATCAAAAAGGATATCTGCGCCGTGATCTGCGACCGGCTCCATCCCGACGGCACCACACTGCGCTACTCCCGGGACCGGTACTTGAAATTTTATGATGCCAAGGATATTATGGATACAGCGGTACGTCCCCAGCGGGAGATTGCCTGGTCATAACCCTGGCACAAATTGCCTGGAAAGAACCGGCAGACCGCCGTTCAACCGTCTCAGCAACGAGCAAAGGAGTGCTTCCCATGACCCGTGAAGAATTGAAGGCCGCGGCTGTCGCCATGCTGGATCGGGCCTACTGTCCCTATTCCCATTTCCCGGTGGGCGCCGCCCTGGAGTGCAGCGACGGCACGGTGTTCACCGGCTGCAACATTGAAAACGCCAGCTATACCCCCACCATCTGCGCCGAGCGCACTGCTGTGTCCAAAGCCGTCAGCGAAGGGCACCGGGATTTCGTTCGCATCGTGATCGCCGGCCGCAGCAAGGACTTCTGCGTCCCCTGTGGCGTGTGCCGCCAGGTACTGCGGGAATTTGCCCCCGATCTGGAGATCATCTGCCTCAACGGTGCCGGAGAGGAACAGGTTTTTACCCTGCCGGAGCTGCTGCCTCACAGCTTCGGCCCGGAGTATCTGCGATGAAACTGAGCCATGAGGAAATCGCGGCCCGTTTGGCCGCGTCGCCAGAGCACGACGTGTGCGTACTGCGCATTGAAGAGGGGGATTTCGGGTGCGAAGAGCACCGGGACCCGCCCTGCCTGTGGCTGCTGACAGAAAATGCCGCCGGGGAACGCCATTCCTTGGAACTGCCGGAGCCCCGGGTGGAAGCCCTGGGCCTGGCAGAGGGCTGTACCTGTCGGCGCGCAGATCTGCATCCATAAAAAAGAAGCGGCTGAGCCGCTTCTTTTTTTGCATTATACCAGCTTTTCAAAATAGAAGAACGTCTCATCCTCGCCCTTCTTCCGCATACAGGAGGAGAGCATTTTATAAGACGCCTGATTTTCCTTGAAACACTTGGCCACCACTTTGGAAAGGTGCACCCGGTAGAGTCCCCAGTCCGCCACAGCGGCAAAGGCCTCGGTGCCGTAGCCGTGACCGGCGTAAGCGGCATCGATCCGGCAGCCCAGCTCCGCACCGCCCCGGCAGTCAAACCGGTAGAGCACCGCCTCGCCGATGAGCTTGCCGTCCAGCCGCACGGCAAAATTCACCGCCTGCCGGTTCTCAAAGTCCCGCCTGGCCACCTCGAAGAAGCTCCGCTCCTCCACCGGGCCTCCCAGTCCTCCCACATCGTCATAGCCCCACCAGCGGTTCCGGTCCCCGTCCAGCACCAGGGCATTGTAGGCGGGAATATCCGCCTCCGTCAGTGCGGAGAGGGTCAGCCGCTCCGTTTTCAGCTCCGGGATCACAGGGACATGGCGCAAAAGCTCGTTCTGGGGCTCAAAGCGGTACTTAGGGGCCAGCTTTGCCGGGCCGTACTGGAGCTTGGACGTCCGAAGGCCCCGGTCCGCTGCGTCGTCCTCCCGGTTGATCCACTGGCAGCCGTCGCCAAAGGCGTCGGCAAAGGCCTGGACCAGCGTGGGATAGACACCGGTATAGGAGTAGAGCGCTTTTTCGATGTGAATGATGAGGGTGTCCCCGCATTTTTCCGCCAGGGAGAGGGCGATGAGCTTCTCGCCGTCAAACATACCGCCAGCACAGAAATAGGGTTTGCCCACCAGCGTCAGCATCTTCTTGGCCAGCTCCAGCTCATCCCGGGCTTTGGCGTTATTCCCCTTGGGGAACTCCGCCTCATAGTCCAGCCAGAATTGCTCGATGACATCCTTGTCCTCCGCCGTCAGCGGCCGGAATTCCGCGTCCGGCCACTTGGAGCGGAACTTGTTGATGTGGTTGCGCTGGCCGGAATAGCGCCGCCCGGCAAAAAACTGCAGGTCCTCCCGGTAGTAGACGTAGTCCCGCCAGGTGCGCACATCACTGACAGAAACATACGGATACCGGGCCAGCAGGCGGGCCGCCTTGGATTCCGGGACCACCGAAATCACCAGCGGAATCCCCTGCTCCAGGCAGTCCGCTTCGATGGCCTCCAGAGCGGCATCCTCGTCGCCCCCGGGCCCGGGAACCGGGTAATCAAACACCACCTGCCCATCGATGCAGTTGCGCACCACCAGGCAGCCTGCCGCCTCGGCCCAAGCCGGGTGCAGATTCTTTTTCCACATGAGTTTCGTCCCTACGGAGTACTCGCAAAGCCCGTAATTGCAGGTCTCGTAGTACTTGCGCAGCTTGTTTCCGTCCTGTCGGGTCACTGGTTTGAACTGTAACATAAAGTCCTTCCTTGTCCGTCATTGTGAAAAAAATGTCCTTCTACGAAAAACATTTTCTTGACGTAGTCTGTGAGAAGTAGTATGGTTAAAAGAGAATTCGAATTGAGAAAGAGGGGAATTTTATGGAAAACAAACGAGACAGTTGGGGCAGCAACCTAGGGTTTATTCTGGCTGCCGTAGGCTCCGCCGTCGGCCTGGGAAACATCTGGGGCTTCCCGTACAAGATGGGCAAATCCGGCGGCTTCACCTTCCTCATCGCATACCTGCTCCTGGCCGTTTTTGTGGGCTTCGTGGTCATGATCAGCGAGCTGGCCATGGGCCGCCACGTAGGCAAAGGCGTCATCGGATGCTATCACACCCTCTCCAAGAAGTTCAAATGGGTGGGGTGGCTGGCTGTTTTCTCCCCCTTCATCATCATGAGCTTCTACTCGGTTCTGGGCGGCTACTGCATTGAGTACATGGCCCTGAACATGAGCAACCTGGCCTTCGCCGGTGCGGAAATCTCCGCCGGTGCGGACCTGTTCACCTCCATGCTGATGAATCCCTTCGGCAATGTGATCTTCACGATTTTGTTCCTGGTGATCTGCTATCTGATCAATCGGGGCGGCATTTCCGGCGGCATCGAGAAGTTCAACAAGGTGGGCATGCCGGCGCTGTTCGTCATGCTGGTCATCGTCATCATCCGCTCCCTGACGCTGGATGGCGCCGTGGAAGGGCTCAAGTTCATGTTCGTCCCCGGCTACGCGGTAGAGGGCGGCTTCATCGCGGAGGAGCCCAACTTCATCACCGTGCTTGCCACCGCCGGCGGCCAGATGTTCTTCTCGCTGTCTCTTGCCATGGGCGTCATGTTCACCTACGGTTCCTATCTGAGCAAGAAAGAGAACCTAGTGAAAAACGCCGCCCTGATCGTGTTCTCCGACACGCTGGTGGCTTTGATGGCGGGCCTTGCCGTCATTCCCGCCGCCGTGGCCATCTCCGGACCCAGCGCCACCCTCAGCGGCCCGAAGCTGCTGTTCATCACACTGCAGGACGTATTCAACGCCATGGGCGCCGCCGGTCCGCTGTTCGGCGTACTGTTCTATCTGCTGGTCCTGATTGCCGCACTGACGTCCGCCGTGTCTCTGGTGGAAGTGGTGACCACCTTCTTCCTGGACCGGGCGGAAGAGAAGGGCAAACAGGGCAACCGCTCCAAGGTGGTTCTCATCGTGTGCCTGGCCATCCTGGTGGAAGCATCTGTTGTGGCCATTGACGGCCTGGGCGCCGGCGGTCTGGGTGAGAGCCTGGGCAGTGGCCTGCCGGTCCCCTTCAAGGAGGCCGCGGCCACCGTGCTGGCGGACGGCACCGTGCAGTATGCCGGCTGGAACGACTGCTGGCTGGACTTCATGGACGTTTTGTCCGAGGGTATCGCCATGCCGCTGGGCGCGCTGCTGATGAGTTTGATGGTGGCCTGGGAGATCAAGCCCAAGCTGGTTCTGGACGAAGTCCGTATCGGCAGCAACGCCAAGATCGACACCTTCTACAAGATCTGCATCTATGTCATCACCCCGCTGGGCATGCTGCTGGTTCTGCTGGGGCAGCTCAACGACTTCGGTATCCTGAAGATCTTTGGCTGAGGCCGGTGTTTCCCTGAGCATACGGCACCAGCGCAGAGCCGTCAATCGCATTTGCAACTGATTTGTGCACAAGCGGCGTTCGGAATCCGGGCGCCGCTTTTTGCAGCCCCGCCGGTGGGAAAGCAGGAGAAGGAGCGTCGGCCCTGCAGGGCCAGATGCTCCTTCTCTCTTGTCCAAGGAAGGCGCGCCCTCCCGTTTTTTCAGTTCATCTGCTTGCGGCGGCTGAGGTTCATGGTGCCGTCCTGCATGCTGTTGAGATCGTCCAGGCTCTTGCCGGTGCCCAGCGCCACGCAGGAGATGGCATCCTCGGCGATAACGGTATGGATGCCGGTACGGGCGGTGACCAGCTTATCAAAGCCAGAGACCAGGCTGCCGCCGCCGGTCATGACAATGCCGTTGGTGGAGATATCCGCAACCAACTCGGGGGGTGTCCGCTCCAGCACGGAGTGGATGGCCTCCATGATGCGCTCCACCGGCTCTTCAAAGGCGTCCATCATCTCCGTGGAGGAGACGGTGACCACCTTAGGCAGGCCCGTCAGCAGGCAGCGGCCCTTGACGTCCATGGTCTCCTCTTCCTCCTTGGGGAAGACGCAGCCGATGCGCTTTTTCATCTCCTCAGCGGTGCGCTCACCCACCAGCAGGTTGTGCTTGCGGCGCATATACTTAACGACCGCCTCGTTGAGCTGGTCGCCGGCGATCTTGATGGAGGCACTCTCCACCACGCCGGAGAGGGAGATGACGGCGATGTCGGCGGTACCGCCGCCGATGTCCACCACCATGTGGCCGTCAGGCTGGGAGATGTCGATGCCGGCGCCGATGGCGGCGGCCACAGGCTCCTCGATCAGATACACCTTCCGGGCACCGGCCTGGATGCCTGCGTCGATGACGGCACGCTCCTCGACCTCAGTGATGCCGGAGGGCACGCAGATGATGACCCGGGGCTTGAAGAAGGACACGCCGGCCACCTTGTGGATAAACTCCTTGAGCATCCGCTCCGTCATATCATAGTCGGAGATCACGCCCTCCCGCAGGGGACGGATGGCGATGATATTGCCCGGGGTGCGGCCCAACATGGCCTGTGCCTCGGCGCCAACCTTCAAGAGCTTTCCCGTGGTCTTATCCATTGCCACCACGGAGGGTTCGTTGAGAACGATGCCCTTTCCCTTCACATACACCAAGACTGATGCGGTACCCAGATCGATACCGATATCCTTTGCCATGGACATAAACTCCACCTCATTGTTCTTTCTATCACATATTATAAACGGTTTTCCGCTCTGCAATCATACGGTACTTATTATACTGGCAGTTTTTGTCGATTGCAACCTTATTTTTTGAAGAATCCGGGGAAGATCCCGGTCTTTTCCTGTGAAAAAACACCACAGTTCACCGGTTTTCCTCCGGATGCCGCCGGGCCAGGGCCACGCACACACTCATCACATCCGCCGCGCCGGCATCCCGCAGCGTCCGCGCGCACTCTGCCAGAGTGGCGCCGGTGGTACAGATATCGTCCACCAGAAGCACCCGGCGCCCCTGAACCTTCTCCGGTACAGGCGTCTCATAGACCCCCAGCACATTGGCCCGGCGTGCGGCCGCTTCCGTCAGGCCGGACTGGGCAGGGTTGTCCGCAGTCTTGCGCAGCAGCTGCTCCGGCCGGACGCCCCAGAGGCGGCAGGCACTCTCCGCCAGGAGCCGTGCCTGGTCATAGCCCCGGCTGCGCAGCCGCCGGCGGCTCACCGGCACCCAGGTGACCACGTCAAATGCCCCGGAAAACCGCTCCGCGGCGCAGCGGGCCACCAGCTCGCCCATGGGTCCCGCCGCCGCGCTGGCCCCCTGGAATTTGAAGCGCAGCAGGCCCTCTCGGACCTGCTTTTCATACCACAGCGGAGCGGCACACTGCACACCGCCGGAAAGTTTCCGCACGCCCTCCCTCTCCTCTGTCCAGGGAAGTGTCTTTTCACAGGCCGGACAGATGCCGGCGTGGTCCAAAACTTTTCCACAAAAAGGACATTTTGGTGGGAAAAAGAGGTCCAGAAGTTGATGAATCCAATCCCTCATGGCTCCAATAATGCATCATAGGTGGTGTGCAGCGCATCCCGGATTCCACGTAGCTGGGATGCACGGATATGCTGAGTGCCCCGCTCGATTTTTACCAGCGTTTCCCGCGTCATCTCCACGCCTTCCAGCTGGAGGAGGCGGACCAACTCTGTCTGCCCGATTTTCTGCCGGGTGCGAATTTTGCGGATATTTGCACCGATGGCAATATCCTGCTTAATTTTCTGCTCTGCCATACCATCCTCCGCCAAATGGACTTATTTGGGTCCAGTCTGGCTTTATTGTATGGAGGCATGTATCTTAAAAGGGACCAATATGGGTCCTAATTTTGTCGTGAATACAAAAAGAGCGAAAGCAGTGAATGCTTTCGCTCTTTTCTCAGTTTCCGTGCAGTCCATTTCCGTTGGAGAGCCGCCACTTCAAGCCCGAGTACCGGCGCTGCTGGCGGTCGTTGGCCGCCATGGCCCGGATGGCGGCGTCATCTCCCACCACCACCAAAAGCTCCCGGGCCCGGGTGAGGGCTGTGTACAGCACCCCCCGCACCATCAAGGACTGAGCCGCCGGCATGGCGGCCAGCACCACGGCCCGGTACTCGCTGCCCTGGGCCTTGTGGACCGTCTGGGCGTAGGCCAGGTCCAGCTCGCTGAGCTGCTCCACGCCGTAGAGCGCGCTGCGGCCATCAAAGTCCACCGACAGCCACTCGCCGGAGGGATCGATCTGGGTGATCTTGCCCACGTCGCCGTTGAACATCCCGGTGCCCACAGTGCCGTCCGCCTTTTCCCACACCACGTCGTAGTCGTTGCGGGTCTGCATGATCCGGTCCCCCTCCCGGAACAGCCGTTCGCCCCAGAGGATCTCCCGCTTGTCCGGTGTCTTGGGATTGAGGGCCTCCTGCAAACACCGGTTGAGGTTCATCGTGCCGCTGGGGCCCTTGCGGGTGGGGGTGAGCACCTGGATTTGGTCCGCCGGGATGCCCATGTTCTCCGGCAGCCGCTTTTTGCAAAGCTCCACCACCGTGGCCACCGTCCGCTCCGGGTCCCGGCGGCAGAGGAAGAAGAAATCCCCCTGGTTGTTGGTCAGCTGAGGCGGCTGGCCCAGGTTCACCGCGTGGGCGTTGCGGATGATGGCGGAGGTCTCCGCCTGGCGGAACACCTCCCGCAAAAATACGGTCTCCGCCCGGCCGCTGCGAATCAGGTCGGAAAACACGTTCCCGGCTCCCACCGAGGGCAGCTGGTCCGCGTCTCCCACCAGCACCAGCCGGGTCCCCGGCCGCAGCGCCCGCAGCAGCGCGGAGAAGAGGGATACGTCCACCATGCTCATCTCATCCACGATGACGGCGTCCGCCTCCAGCGGCTCCTTCTCCGTCTTCTGGAAGGTCACCTGATGGGTCCGCTCGTTCCAGGTCATTCCCAGCAGGCGGTGGACCGTCTGCGCCTCCATGCCCGTCAGCTCGCTCATTCGCTTGGCCGCCCGGCCGGTGGGCGCCGCCAGCACAATGTCCAACCCCATCTTCTGAAAAAGTGCCACAATACCCCGGACGGTGGTGGTCTTGCCGGTGCCGGGGCCGCCGGTGAGGATCAGTACCCCCACTCGGCCCGCCAGCTCCACCGCCTCCCGCTGCCGGGGAGCGTAGGTGATGCCCTGCTGGCGCTGGATCTCCTCCACCGCCCGCCGGGCCTGGCGGCTCTCATCCGGTGCCGCCGCCAGCAGTGCGTTCAGCCGGGCGGCAGCGGAGGTCTCCGCCTCCCACAACCGGCGGAGATAGCAGGCCTCCACATTGGCCACCGGCTCCTGCACCACCGCGCCCCGCTCCACCAGCTTGTCCAGCGCCCGCTCCACCGGCTCCTCCGTACATTGGAGCAGCTGGGCAGTGGCGGCCACCAGCTTGGGCCGGGGCAAAAACACATGGCCGTTGTTCTCGTTGTGGCTCAGCTCAAAGGTCACCGCCGCCTGAATCCGCTCGTCGCTGTCCGGGTCGATGCCCATGCCCAGGGCGATGCGGTCGGTGACGGAAAAATCCACGCCGCAGCTGTCCCCGGAGAGCAGATACGGATTTTTCTCCACCATCTCCAGCGCCGCGTCTCCATACTGCTGGCGCAGCTGCATGGCCAGCACCGGCGGCAGCTCGTACCGGGCGAGAAACGCCATCAGCCGCCGGAGTCCCATGTGCTGGCGGAAACTCTCAGCGATCTCCTGGGCCTTTTTCGCCGTGATGCCCTTGATGAGGTTCAGCCGCTCCGGCTCCCGCTCCAGGATGTCCAGCGTCTCCACACCGAAGCGGTCCACGATCCGCCGGGCGGTGGCAGGCCCCACGCCCCGGCAAATGCCGGAGGAGAGGTAGTCGAAAATCTCCTCCTCATCCTCCGGCAGCATCCGCTCCAGCTCCACCGCCCGCAGCTGTTCCCCATGCTGGGGATGGGTCTCCCACACGCCGGACACCGTCAGGTGCTCGCCGGGGGCCACGCAGGGGATGCAGCCCACCACCGTGACCACCTCGCCCTCCTCCGTCAGGAGGCGGAGAACGGTATAGCCGTTTTCGGCGTTTTGAAAGATCACACTATGTACAGTGCCCTCGCAGGCGGTCAGTTCCTCCATGGTCGTCTCGTTCCTCTATTCCACTTGAAATTTGGCCCCGTCCACCAGGACCACGTCCTTGCCCCGGTCCGCGAGGCATGCTGCCAGCGCCTTGGCGTCGTCGCTGAGCCCACAGTCCGCCAGGACGATCTTCGCCCCCGGCAGATGGTTCCGGGCCCGGCGCAGCTCCCGTACGTCCGCCTCCATAGCCAGCGCCTCGCCCCGGACGGGCAGCACCAGCAAGACCCCCGGAATCACCGGGCGCCCGGCGTGGAGCAGCGCCCCCGCCACCAGCCAGACCACCGTGGTCACGCCCACAGCGGAGAAAAACGCCAGCAAGCCGTCCTGAAACAACATCATCCCAATCACCTCGGGATAGCCTATGCCCGGGGGCTGTCCGGGGTGATTTGCCGCTTACGCGGAGCCGCCGCGCTTCCGCTTACCGCCCAATGCCGAGCTCCGCCAGGATGGCCTCCTCCCGGGCCCGCATCTGCCGTTTCTGAGGGCCCTCGTCCAGGTGGTCATAGCCCAGCAGGTGCAGCACGGAGTGGACCACCAGATAGGCAAGCTCCCGCCGCTTGGGATGACCGTACTCCTTGGCCTGGGCCGCCACATGCTCCATGGAGATCACCATGTCCCCCAGGGGCACCAGCCCCGTGCCGGGGTCCGCGTCCTCAGACGTAGGCAGCTGGCCCGGCGTCAGGTCAAATTCCGGAAAGCTCAAAACGTCCGTGGCCCGGTCCACGTTCCGCATGTCCTGGTTGATGGCGTGGATGTTCTCGTCATTGGTCAGCAGCACGTCCACCTCGCAGGGGAAATCCACCCCCTCGGCGGCCAGTGCCGTGCGGATGACCTTGCGGATAAGGGCACAATTGCCCTCACTGGCGGCGCCGGGCACGTCCGCCGTCACCGGGATATAATGCCGCTTTGCCATCACTTGCGCCCCTTTCCGCCGTTTTTGGCCTCCTCGTACCGCTCGTAGGCCTCCACGATCCGCTGCACCATCACATGGCGCACCACGTCCGCGTTGGTCAGCTGGCAGATGCCGATGCCCTCCACATTCCGCAGCACCCGCATGGCCTCCTTCAAACCGGAACTCTTGTCCGCCGGCAGGTCGATCTGGGTCACGTCGCCGGTGATGACGATCTTGGACCCAAAACCCAGACGGGTCAAAAACATCTTCATCTGCTCCCGGGAGGTGTTCTGGGCCTCGTCCAGGATGATGAAGCTGTCATCCAGGGTGCGGCCACGCATATACGCAAGAGGCGCCACCTCGATATTGCCCCGCTCCAGATACTTCTGGTACGTCTCCGCCCCCAGCATGTCAAAGAGGGCGTCATACAGCGGCCGCAGGTACGGGTCCACCTTGCTCTGAAGGTCGCCAGGCAGAAAGCCCAGCCGTTCGCCGGCCTCCACCGCAGGACGGGTAAGGATGATGCGATTGACCTGCTTGTCCCGGAAGGCAGCCACGGCGGCGGCCACGGCCAGGTACGTCTTGCCGGTACCTGCCGGGCCCACGCCGATGGTGACGGTATTGTGGAGCACGGACTTGATATACTCCTTTTGTCCGATGGTCTTGGGCTTCACCGGGCGGCCCTTGGCGGTGATGCACAGCACGTCGCCTGTCAGCTCCGAGATCTGCGTCTCCTTTCCGCTGCGGACCAGCCCGATGACATAGCGCACATTCTGCTCGCCGATGGCCTCTCCCCGGGAAGAGAGGGTCAGCAGGGCCTGGATGGCCTTACAAGCCAGCATGGTCTCCTCCGGCTCTCCCTCTACCCGCAGCTCACCGTCCCGGTTCACCACGGTCACATGGAATTCCTGCTCCAGAAGGCGGATGTTTTCATCAAAGGACCCAAAAATGTTCACGGCCTGTTCCAGCCGTTCAATGCTGATTCGCTGTTCCAATGTTTCGCTCACTCCCAAATCGTGTTCCGGGCCTCAGGGGTCCGGGGTATCGTCGCTCACATAAATGGGCGCTGTCCGGGCGATCTCCTCCCGGCACTCCGCCGCCAGCGTCACTTCCAGTACGTCCCCCCGCTGCCGGGAGGTACAGAGTGTGGTGGTGACGGTGCCATACGGGTCCACCAGACTGTGGAGGTATTCCGTCAGGATGGCTTCTCCGGCAGATTCCGCCGCAGCGGGGTCCATCCCGGTCTCCGCACGCTCATAAAAATGATAGGTCTCCCGCACCAGCGTCACCGGCAGCCGCAGCCCCAGCAGCGTCCAGGGGTACCTGGTGGTTATTTTATCATATTCTGCCCCTTCGATGCTACTGTTTCCATAGAATTTTACCCGATGCGTACCAAAGATCAGCGACCAGCCGGTTTTTTTCCGCCCGGTGTAGGACTTCGTCTCCGCCGCCAGCGGCATCCGGGTGGTGAGGGTGTACCAGGTCCGGGCCGTGACGGACCCTCGCCCCGCCAGAATCCGGGCGCCCACGGTGTCCGTGTCCTCTACGCCGGAGATCAGCAGCTGTCCCTCTTCCACCGAGGTCCCCGGCAGCACCATGTTCACACCCTCCGTGCTCTGGATCGTGAGAACCAGCCCCGCCCGGCGGGCCACCACGTTGGTGGGGGTGCGCTCGTCCACCATCTCCGGCTTTTTGACCCGCTCCCGCACCTGCACGGTGGCCCGGCATCCGGAGACATTGACCGTCAGCCAGCTCAGTTCCGGGATCTCCAGCAGCACCTGGTTGCGCAGGCCCTCCGGGTCCAGGGAAAAGGAAAACGTGCCGATCCCCACGCCGTTTTGCTCCAACGCCCGCAAAATCTCCTCATCGGGCACAGTCTCGTTGCCCTCTACCTGAAAATCCCAGATGAAAAAGGAGCCGTATACCATGGCGGCGGCACACAGTCCCAGTCCCGCCAGCAGCACATACCGCCGGCGGAACCGCAGCAGAAAATAGGGCGCCCCCTCCCGGCCCACCACCGTAACAGTACAGTCCATCTCCTGGACCGCCCGCCGCAGTGTCCGGCTGTCCCGGCGGCTCATGCGGCAGGTAAAGGCCTTATCAGAGTCCCAGGCCACATCCCAGAAGGAAAGGTTCCGGGCGCCGCACAGGTTCAGCACCCGCTCCGGGAACGGTGCCTCCACCCGCAGCCGCACCTGACCCTGTATCCGGTTGACAACTTCTTTGAGCATCGGCTACCTCACCCATTCCACGGCGTTGATCTGCCCGCCGATCCGCACTTCCTCCGCCGTCATCGCCACAAGAGACAACCGCTCTCCTCGGACCCGCAGGACTCCGGCGGCGGTATTGACATCGATCTGTGTGTCGCTGTATGCAAGGATGCCCAGATGACGCTCCAAATACAGCTGACGGCCGCCGATCATCTCCAGACGGGGAAGTCCGGCCACCACATCCGCCGGCAAATCGAACAGCTCTGCCACCGCCCCCAGCACACCGCCATCCGTTCCTTTTCGATTCCGCTCCATCGTCTTCTCACCTCTTTGCGACTGTATGCGGCGGCAGCCCGGAACTTGCCTGTCCCCGCCTCCCGGCATATGCGCCCGGAAAATGGCATAGGGTAAAGGGGTGATGTGAATGAAAGCACGGTGGCGGATGGCAGCATGCCTCCTTTTGTGCGGCGTGCTGGTGTGGTTTTTGGCGGACGCCGGGCAGGTCCGGCAGGATGTGTCTGCGGCGCTGGCCCTGTGCGCCCGATCGGTCATCCCGGCGCTGTTCCCGTTTTTGGCGGTTTCCACCCTGCTGCTGCGGCTGGGCTTTGGGGAACTGGCCGCCCCCTGGCTGGCGGGGCTGATGGAACCGCTGTTCCGGGTGGACGGCGCCGGCAGCTCTGCACTGCTGCTGGGGCTGGTGGGCGGCTACCCCATCGGTCCCCGGACCACAGCAGAGCTGTACCGCCAGGGCTCACTGCGAAAGGATGAGGCGGAGCGGCTGCTGACGTTTTCCAACAACTCCAATCCGGTATTCCTGATCAGCGTCCTGGGCATCGGCGTATTTGGCAGCGTTCGCGTGGGCATCTGGCTGTGGCTGATCCATGTGCTCTCCGCACTGCTGACGGGACTGTGCTTTCGCCGGTACCGGGCCAGTTCCTCTGCCCCGCAGGCTCCGACAAGGGGTTCCGCTTTTCACGCAGTCTCCTTCTCCGCCGCGTTGGTGGAGTCCGTACGGGCCGCCTGCTCCGGCATTTTATCCGTGTGTGCCTTTGTGCTGTTCTTCTACGTGCTGGCCCGGCCCCTCTCCGCCCTGCCCCCTCCTCTCGGGCCGGTGCTGGTGGGCGTCACAGAGCTGTTTTCTCTGACGCCGCTGCTGACAGCGGACCGTTTCGGATTCGTTCTCTCGGCGGCAGCCAGCGGCTGGGGCGGACTGTCCGTCCTCTGCAAGACGGCAGCCGTTTTGGAGGGCAGCGGCCTCTCCCCCCGCTCCTGCGTATTGGGAAAAGCGGTGCAGGGCCTTTTCTCTCTGCTGCTGGCGCTGCTGCTCTCGTCCTATGTGCTGTCCTGACGACAAATCCCCCCTGCTGCCGCCAAAAAGCGACAACAGAGGGGATTTTTTGCCGTTTATAATCCGTTTTGGAATTGCATTGGTTTCCGCAGCGTCTTCGCTCAGCGCTTGCCCTTGTCGTAGGGCACACCCTCAGCCTTGGGAGCCCGGGACTTCTTGGAGGTGAACGCCAACACGATCAGCGTGATGAGATAGGGCAGCATCCGGTAGAAATGGGGGCTGACACCGATCTCTGCCAGAAGATACACGCCGTCGCCGTTGATGTCGATGCTGGAATAGGAGGCCGCCACGCATTTGAACAGGCCGAACAGCAGCGAAGCTCCGGCGATGTTCAGCGGTTTCCAGTTGCCGAAGATCATCACAGCCAGCGCCAGGAATCCGAAGCCCGCCACATCGCCGTTGGCGGTGCAGTTGGCGGTGGTCAGGGCATAGACAAAGCCGCCCATGCCCGCCAGGGCGCCGGAGATGGTGGTACCGGCGTAGCGCATCTTGTAGACATTGATGCCCAGGGAGTCCGCCGCCTGGGGATTTTCACCGCAGGAGCGCAGGCGCAGGCCGAACTTCGTCTTGTAGAGGATGATGGACAGGACGATAAAGAGCAGAATGCAGACGTATGTTGCGAGGTATACCTTGTGCAGGAAGGTGGTCCCGAAGAATCCCAATTCTGCGGAGCGGTCAAACCCCAGGGTGGTCTTCTTGATCATGAACCAGCTGGCGGCGTCACCCTCGGCCATCTGCAGGATGTTCTGGTTTGCCAGGATGCGGATGAGAAACAGCACCAGGGCGGGGGCCATCAGGTTCAGCGCTGTGCCGCCGATGGTCTGGTCTGCCTTCAGATTCACGGATGCGAAGCTCAGCAGCAGGGAAAACAATGCGCCCATCAGCGCTGCCACCAGCATGGCCAGCAGCTCAAAGCCCTGCAGCGTCACCCAGTCCCCCGCCTCCTTGGCGGCGGCGAAGGTCCCGGCCTCCTGCATATAGCGGACAAAATACACGCCCACAAACGCACCGAAGATCATAATGCCTTCCAGCGCCAGGTTGATGATGCCGCTGCGCTCGGCAAACACGCCGGCCAGTGCCACGATCATCAGAGGAATGGCATAGATCAGGGTCTGCTGTACCAGAAACGTCATGCCTCCTCGCCTCCTTTCTTATCCCCGCCGTCCGAGGGACCCGGTTCCGGATTCGGCTTTGTCTCCGCCGCAGCAGGAACCGCCCGGCGCTTTTTCCGGCCGCCGAGCAACATGCGGATCACCAGGGAGAAGGCGCTGAGGTAGACGATAGTGGCAATGATCACATCGGTGATATACTCGTTGTACGCCGTCAGATTCGTCAGCTGCAGGCCGGAAATGTCCAGAATGGACATAAAGCAGCCGGTGAAGATCACGGCGATGGGATTGTTCACCGCCAGCAGCGCCACAGGAATACCGTTGAAGCCGGTGGCGGGAAGAGACTGGTATGTGGACCAGAAAAACTCCGTGTTGCCGGAGAGATAGTAGAGGGCTGCCGCCGCGCCGGCAAGTCCGCCGGCAATGGCCATGGACAGCACAATATTCCGCCGGTCGGCAATGCCGGCGTACCGGGCCGCATGCCGGTTGGCACCACAGGCCTTGAGTTCATAGCCCAAAGTCGTCTTGGACATGAGCAGATGCACCAAAACAGCGATGATGACGGCGATCACGATGCCGCCGTTGACCTGGGAGCCGGGAAAGAGCTTGTCCAGTCCCAGTTTGAAGGTCTCCACACCGTTATAGGAGGTTTTGTAAACATAGCCGGTTTTGCCGAACTCGGCTGTATTGCAGAGCGAACTGCCGTCAAAGAACCAGGTCACCAGATTCGCTGCGATCCAGTTGGTCATGATGCAGGCCAGCACCTCATTGATGTTGAGATATGCTTTGAACAGGCCGGGAATGGTGCCCCACAGCGCGCCGGCCAGAATCCCGCCCAAAAAGGCCAGAATCCAGATCACCGCCGTGGGGACAGATTCCGAGGGGATCGTCAGTGCCACATACAGCGTGGCCGCCGTGCTCATCAGGTACTGTCCCGGCGCACCGATGTTGAAAAGGCCCGTCTTGAACGCC
>UMBF01037760.1_pt1 | contig 20504 bp, 21 predicted proteins | sample 1963901 | NCBI WGS metagenome assembly UMBF01 (sample SAMEA4835935, study PRJEB28245) | human gut metagenome | biome: gut microbiome; material: fecal sample | place: Denmark | collected 2008 | reverse complement strand
GGCAGCCGCTCTTTTTTTGGAGAAACCCTGTGGAAGCGGATAACAAAAATGAATATGTAAAAAAATGTAAACCAAACGTAAAGGAAGTGAACTTGCTTTTTTGAAGGGGTGCTCAAAAATTTTGCAAATTCGGTTACATGAGCTGAAAAAACCGGCAAAACAACGAATATATGTGAAAAGCGAAGATATTATGTAAATTAATGCGGGAGGAGTTAACTGTGTAAAACACCAGTTACAAAGATTGTAAAAAAATTACAAAAATCGATGAACTTATTGAAATTAAAGGGAATATAGCGTGTTGAAAACCTTGTGGAAAATGTGGATAACCATTTGTAAAGAATTTGGATAATAAAAATTATGTGAATTGAAAAAGTGGAGAACTCTGTGGAGAATGTGGAAAGAATACTGGAGGAGCAGTCGAGAAATATCAAAAAACGGTGAGAAAAACTGTCGGTTTGTCTGTTGACTTTCCTGCAAATTCTGATGAATTCGACATATTTCATCCGAATTGATTTCAAAAAATGCAAGTAATCCTGCAAAAATACGAGCCGTAATATACACGGAGGCGTGTATACAGCATGGGTGGAAAAAGGTGTTGACGCTGCATGGAAATTATGATATGATTAACCTTGTCTGAAGCGGAAGCAATTTGCTTTTGAAAATTTAAATTTGTTTTGATGCTACTGTGGCTCAGTTGGTAGAGCAGCTGATTCGTAATCAGCAGGTCGCCGGTTCGAGTCCGGCCAGTAGCTCCAGAAACTCCCTGAAAACAACCGTTTTCAGGGAGTTTCTTTTTGCAAAAGTTCCGAATTTTAGAGGCGCCAAAATCGCGACCCACACGGGCGAAAAAATGCAGCGCACCGGCAGGTAAGTTCGGCCTCCTGTCCCTCCGGCAGGATAGCGAACATGAACAGCGGGTCCAGTACAATGTTGAGTACGCCGCCTATGCCCAAGCCGAAACTGGCCTAGCTGGCGTAGCCCACACTGCGGAAATTGAGATTCCCGGGAGATGACCAGGACGGAACGCGAGACGCTGGACAATAATCAGATCGCCGCCGTCATGTCTTATCGGGCCCGGGCTGAATGCTGGGCTTGATGGCGCTGTTCACAGGATGCCGCTGGGGTGAGCTTTTGGCGCCTCTGGCGGACGTGCTGCCGAAGGACCGGATCGGGCTTATCTTTCGTGATGCACAAGGAAATGATCTTAACTCCCGGCAGCTGTCGGACCTCTGGCACGACTTTTGCGACGGGGCGGGGCTTTACACCACCGAACAGGCAGACGGCGGCCCTGGCGGCTGCAAAGTGCCGCGGTGTATCTAGGTGTATCTATCCCTATACGCTCCACTGGATGCGGCATACATTCGCCACGATTTGTTATGACGCCGGGGTAGATGTCAAGTCTGCTGCGTCCATGCTGGGACACGCCAACGAGCAGACCACCATGGAGATTTATACCCACCTGACAAAAAGCTGGGAGCAGGCCAGCGTGGAAAAGCTGGACGCCTATCTTTCCCAGCAAAAAGAGAGGGCGGCGGGGTGATTCCGCTGTCCTTTTTCTGTGTGTATTTTATTTTGTTTATTTGCGTTGATATTTGATAGTATCTGAAAATGGCAAATTCTACGCAATATCAATAATACCAACGAATGCAGGATATTCCTTACAATATGTTTCAGATTTTGATATTTTGTAAAATCGCAATATCCCTTTGCGGTGTGGTTGGCTAACTGCGGGCAGGCCATGGCCGGAGATCCCCGTTCCTGCACTGTGCTCCGGTTGGATATGGTCAGCTTGTTCTTGACTTAGGCCATACCCGGAATATCCCCTTTCGGATGGTCCACGCGCTTGACAAATATATTCTACAAATGTAGAATGACAATAGAACTACAATTGTAGAGTAAAGGGAGGTGAATATGATGGCAGGCTCCATTCGCCGATTGCCGGATGCAGAGCTGGAGGTCATGCAGGCGATCTGGGCCTGTGCGCCGCCTGTGACCCGGACAGACATCCATGAAATCCTGAAAGACACACACCCTATGGCCCTCACGACGCTGCTGACTGTATTGACGCGTCTTTCAGAAAAGGGATTCCTTCGGATCGAAAAAGTGGGACGCAGTGCCCGATATGTGCCGCTGATCTCCCAGCACGACTATCTTGCACAACAGAGCAATCGATTCCTTCACAAGCTGTGCGGCGGCAATCTCTCCACATTTGCCGCTGCGCTATGTGACAGCGGGTTGAGCAGAGAAGAGGTGGCTGAACTTCGGGATCTCCTGGAAAGGGGGATGCTATGAGCACAGAACTCTTTATAAAGGGCCTGTTTGCCGCCATCATGAGCGGGGTATTTTCCTGGGTTGTGTTTTCGCGGTATGATGCTGAAATTGGCACCGAAAATGAACCAACAGAACGGCAGCGTTACCTGCCCTATGTACCCGGGATGATTCTTCCGCTATTTATCATGACCCTTGTGGGGCTGTCGCTGCTTGATGGCGGAGGGAAAGCTACGGCCCAGCTGATGCTCTCGTTTTGCTTTGGGATTTTCCTGCACATCAGCGTGTACTATGTGATTTTGATGGCACTGCTGCCGCTGCTCCGCAGGCATTTCAGCGCCAGAGCCTGTGCCATGCTCTGGATGATCCCCAATTATCTCTATATTACGTCGCAAAGTTATATGGAGATCCCTATGCCGCTTTTCGTGATTCGGGCTCCGGGCAATCTGGTTTGGGGCTTGTTTGGCGTGTGGGCCGTGGGTTTTGGGACGATTCTTGGTTGGAAGATCCTTTCCCATCTTGCGTTTCGCTTTCGGATTCTGAGACATGCGGTGCCCGTCACGGACCCGGCGGTGCTTGCCGTATGGGATCGCGAGCTGAAATATGCAAATTTCAAAAAGCCTGGATTCAAACTGGTCACTTCCCAAAGTGTAGTGACTCCGCTTTCCGTTGGCCTGTTCCGGCGCAGAATCCGGGTGGTCCTCCCGGATCGCACCTATTCTGAAGAAGAGCTGTCATTGATCTTCCGGCATGAGATTATCCACATTGGAAGAGAGGACTCCTGGTCAAAATTTTTCCTGGTATTTTGTACCGCCATGTGCTGGTTCAATCCCCTGATGTGGATTGCCATGCGGAAAAGCGCAGATGATTTGGAACTGAGCTGTGATGAAACCGTTCTGGTTGGCTGCGATGAAAATACCAGACACCAGTATGCCGGTTTGCTGCTGGAGACGGCCGGCGATGAGCGGGGATTTACCACCTGTTTGTCCGCGACTGCGTCCGCCATGCGGTATCGCCTGAAAAATGTGGTCAAGCCGCCGAAGAAGCATTCCGGCGCGCTGCTGGTCGGGCTGATGTTTTTTGTGCTTTGTATGAGTTGCGGCTATGTCGCTTTGGCCTACAACGGCAGTACAGGCGCGGAAGTGATTTACCGGTCCCGGGATCTGTCAGAGTACCATTTAAGTCATATCGAATTGGCTGACGATCCGTACGACACGACTTGGCTGTGTCCCAATCAGGAGGCGTTCCATACCTACATGGCATCGCTGGAACTGTACCAGCTGACAGGCAACTATTCCTTTGATGGAAGCGATCAGAAATTTACCTTTTTGTATGATACGCCGGAAGGGAAACTGGGGGTGGTTTTGTGTGATAAGGCGCTGGAAGTGGTCCCGTTATACGGCAAAGATCGGACCACACAATGGTATTACATCCCTGGCGGAACGGATTGGGAGATGCTCCATACGCCCCTCATTTCCGCTCCGGCACTCAATCTGTATCTTCAAACACCCGGCTCTCCCTACTCTCAAAAAATCGGAGCCACTCTTTACAAATTGGAAAAAACCGAGAGTGGACAGACCACACAGCTGATCATCCCCGATGCGCCTTCGGACGGTGAAGTAAACGGTGTATTCGGCTATGACGCCAGCGAGGCTGTCCTGAAGTTCTCCTGTACACTGGTTTCTGATTTTCGCGTCGAAGTGGAGTCCTGGGATCAGAAAATCCGCTATTCCCTCTCTCAATCCGATCTGGAAGAGCCGTATCTATTGCCGCTTGCAGACTTTCCGGCACGGTATACGATATTTGCTGTATTGGAAGGTGAAAACGGGGCTGCCTATAACGCAGTTTTTCGCTTTGATGTGGGCGATACATAGCATTGGACGACCTGCTGTGCAGATTGAAACAGCTGCCCATCGGAAATCGTTCCGATGGGCAGCTGCTGTTTTGCCGCTCTTGCGATGCCTTTTCTGGAGAATCCCGCCCCATGATGGAAGGAGCGGTATTATCTCAAATCCTCCAGGTCTGCGGCAGGGATATCATTTTCTATATTATCGCGGGCCAGGTCATTGTCAATGGCTGGATAGATTTTGGAAGGGATCGGCTCTTCCACTTGGTCCGGCTTTGGCCGGGAAATCTCCGGTTTCTTTTTACTCACAAAAATCACCTCAACAACCGTTCTCTATCAGAGGCGGGGTCTCTCATTTTTCCCCGCCATTGCCGTTTTGGTAGTAATCGCCCAGTTTCATCAGCATTCCCAGCGAACAGATCTCAATGCCGGTTTCATTGATAAGGGACTGGACCTGGCTGGGAAGGCTGTTCCAATAGGCTTCCATATTGGGATCTTCGTATTTCATTTTCATCACCGGACATAGATTGCCCTGCTGCGGGCAGTTTATGATGCGAATCCCGTACTGGTATTTTTTAAAAGAAATCGAAACGTACCATTCTGCCGCAGGTTTGCCATGGCCTTTTCAGAGCCGCGAAGGGGATTTATACTGGGGCAGATCCTCTGGCTCTTCACCTGCCGCTTCACCCGGGGGTCCCTGCGAAGTTGTCGGACGGCGGCCCGTCAGACCATTGTAGAGAGACTGCGGCAGGAGTGATTGTGCCAGCAGGCGCCGCCATACAATGGCACATGTCCTAATTGAAAAATCATCAGGAGGTGGACCGTTCCTGTGGGACGGTCCGCCTCCTGATATTATGTGGATCACGCCACGATCCGGCGGTAGGCCCGGGCCGTCAGACCGTAGACCAGGGCGTAAACGGCGCAGAATACCGCCAGTGTTCCCGCTGCGCACAAAGCGTAGCGGCCGGTGCTGGTGAGCTGGAACAGCTTCAGCAGCTTGGAGACCATGGGATAGGCTGCCGCCGTATGGATGCCTGCCATACACAGAGGAAGGAAGAACACCAGCAGAATCTGCGTTTGGATGGAGGCTCGGATCTCCCGGTCCGTCATGCCCCCCTGCCGCAAAATCCGGTAGCGGCGCTGGTCCTCGTACCCTTCGGAGATCTGCTTGTAGTAGATGATAAGGGCCGTGGCCAGCAAGAACAGCAGCCCCAGGAAGATCCCCAGGAAGAGAAAGCCGCCGTACATGGTATAGAGGTCCAGAGTGTTGTCCTGTCGGCTGTTGACGGCGACCCCCTCACCGGGAACGCCGCTGAGAATGTCCCAGGCCAGGGAGCGCTTTTCCTCGTCAGTGCCGTCCACGTTCATCTGGATCAGAAACTGTTTGGAAAAAACATCTCTTCCGGGCTGCGCCATGATTTCATCCAGCACTGCCCGGTCTGCCACCACCAGCGTCACCGATGCGGTCTCATTGGTGACGAAAGCGCTGCCATTCATCGGCAGGTCCGTCTCCAGCCGCTGCGCAATGCGGAAGGGCAGGGAACCGATGTAAAAGGTGTCCGGCAGATCGAGCCCTTCGGTATAGGCCAGTACCTGGCCTGCTTCCAGCGTGATCTCCTGGTCGGTGCAGCGGGTGTAATCCTCCGCTGTCACCAGCTGCAGATGGACCTTGGGGTCTGTCTCCCATTGAAAGGTGTTTCCGCTGTACCCGCACCAGTCCTCTGCAAGGTTGAGCCAACCAAAGTGGGATGCTGTGCGGCCGGAGGCGGCAAGATTCTCCTCCACCTTGGCCCGGACCTCTTCTGACGCGGGCAGCACCACATCCTCGCCGTAGCCGCTGAGGGACTGAACGACCTGGATATCGAAGGGAAACATCTGGTTCAGCGTTTCCTCGCAGCTCTGGTAGAGGCTGACGGTAGTGGATACCGTTACCAGTACCATGGTGGAGAGGATGCAGATGTTGGCAAGGCCCACGGCGTTCTGCTTCATCCGGTGCAGCAATCCCGCCACGGCGGTGAAGTGCCGGGTCTGGTAGTAATAGCCGGGATTGGAGCGCAGGGCTTTTAACACCGCCACCGATCCGGCGGTGAACAGGCAATAGGTGCCGATCATCACCAGCACCACCGCCAGGAAGAAAAAGGCCAGAGCCTCCAAGGGCTGCTGGACCTTCCAGGAGAGGAAATAGCCGCCTCCCATAGTCAGCAGACCCAGCACCACCAGCAGCCGTCTGGTTTTGGGTTCCCGCTCTCCGGCAGATTCGCTGTGGAGCAGCTCCACCGGCCGGGCCCGGCCGATGCGGACAAGGTTGCACACCAGGGTCAGGGCAAAGAGAACCGTGAACAGAGAGGTGGTGCTGACCATGCCCTCCACACTGATCTCGAAGCCGAACTCCACCGGCAGCCGGGAGAGCTGCAAAAGCAGCAGCAGCGTCAGCTTGCTGAACAAGATGCCGACGGCCAGCCCTCCTAGGATGGCGGCCAGGGCGCAGTAGAGAGTTTCCCAGAAACACAGCAGGGCGATATGCCGTTTTTCCAATCCGAGAATGTTGTAAAGTCCCAGCTCCCGCTGCCTCCGCTTCATGACGAAGCTGTTGGCGTAGAGCAGCAGCACCGCGGAAAAGAGAGCCACCACGATGCAGCCCAGGTACATCAGGCTCTGGAGATACCCGGCACCCCGGACAGAGGCGACGATGTCGCTGACTGTCAGGTAACGGAGAATGTAGAACATGGCGGCGGTGCTGCCGCAGGAGAGAAGGTACGGCCCGTAGTACCGGCCGTTGCGCAGCAGGTTCACCAGAGCCAGCCGGGGGAAAAAACCGGACTTACGCATGGGAACCGCCTCCCTCTGCCAGGACAGTCAACGTGTCGGAAATGCGGCGGAATTGACTCTCCCGGCTCTCGCTGCCCCGGTAGAGCTGGTGGTACACCTCCCCGTCCCGGAGGAACAGCACCCGTCCGGCATGGCTGGCAGCCTTCACCGAGTGGGTGACCATCAAAATGGTCTGCCCGCCGCCGTTCACCTCTCCGAACAGCTCCAGCAGATTGTCTGATGCACGGGAGTCCAGGGCGCCGGTGGGTTCGTCCGCCAGGATGATCTGAGGGCCTGTGATCAGAGCCCGGGCCACAGCGGCGCGCTGCTTCTGGCCGCCGGAGACCTCGTAGGGGTACTTGGTGAGAATATCCGTAATGCCCAGCTGCTCCGCGATAGGCTGGAGCCGTTTGCGCATGGTCGGGTAGTCGGTGCCCGCCAGCACCAGGGGCAGGAAGATATTGTCCTGAAGGGAGAAGGTGTCCAGCAGGTTGAAATCCTGGAACACGAAGCCCAGGTGAGACCGGCGGAAGGCCGCCAGGTCCCGCTCCCGGATATCCGAGAGAGCCTTGCCGTTCAAAAACACCTCACCGGCGGTGGGACGGTCCAATGCCGCCAGGATGTTCAAAAGGGTGGTCTTGCCGGAGCCGGACTCCCCCATGATGGCCACGTACTCTCCCGGCTCCAAGGAGAAATTCACGTTGGAGAGGGCCTGGACCTGATTGCCGCCGAAGCGGGTGGTGTAGATTTTCTGCAGGTGCTGTACTTCCAGCAGTGCCATAAGAAAAGCCTCCTTGCCTTGGGATGACTCCAGTATAACAGCGGAGCCGGACTGCCCGCCATCGCCCTGGCTTACAGTCCGGCCCGGTATCTTACACTTTTGTAAGGAATCACTCCATGGTTCGCATTGTCCGGCTCAGATCCAGCCGGACAATGGTGCCCTGCCCGGGCCGGGACACGATGGTGAGATCATGATTCAGCTTTTCCGTCACCCGGCGGCACAGATACAGTCCGATGCCGGTGGACTTCTGTCCTGCCCGGCCATTGTAGCCGGTAAAGCCCTTCTCGAAAATCCGGGGCAGATCTTCCTCCCGGATTCCAATGCCGGTATCCGCAACTACCAGTGTTTCGCCATCCCCATAGATCCGGACGGTGCCCCCGGCGGGCGTGTACTTCAAAGCGTTGGAGAGAAGCTGCTCCACCACAAAGGAGAGCCACTTGCCGTCGGTGAGCACTGTGCGGCCCGTCTCCCGGAAATCCAGGGTGATGTGCTTCAATATGAACAGCCGGGCAAACTTCCGAATCCCTTGGCGAATCAGGGCGTCCAGGTCCGTATCCTGAAAGACGTAGTCAGTGGAGTCGCTGTCCAGCCGCAGGTAGCCCAGCACCATGTCCACGTACTGGCCGATTTTCAAAAGTTCCGCCTCCAATTGTTCCCGGGGCGGCGGGTCCTCCTGAAGCAGCAGCCCGGCGGCGGCCATAGGGGTTTTGATCTGATGGGCCCAGAGTGTATAGTAGTCGGTCATGTCCTCCAGCTTGTCCCGCTCCCGGGCCAGAAGTCGGGTACGGTGGGCGGCCACCGCTGTCAGCAGTGCCTGATAATCCTCCTCCAGCAAATCCCCGGCAAGAGGGAGGGGAAGCACCGGTTCCTCCGCCCGGTCCAGCAGCTGCCGCAGCTCCCGGTGCCGGGAGCGAAAGCGCCGGAAACCCAGAATGAACAGCACTGCCCCAAGAACCAGGCAGAGAAGGGCCCCATAGCCCACTGCCTCCAATGGCAGATCGTACAGGGAGAACACCGCAGCGAACACGGCGGCGATCCCCGCAAGCAGAACCAGCAGCAGACGCTGCCGCTTCAGGTATGCCAGAAGTTCCATGGACTATTCCTCCACCAGATATCCCTCGCCCTTCCGGGTGCGGATCAGATCCGGCAGCCCTGCTGCCTCCAGCTTCCGCCGCAATCGGCCCACATTGACGGTGAGGGTGTTCTCATCCACAAAGCTGTCGGACTCCCACAGACGGGTCATCAGAGCCTCCCGGCTGACGGTCTGACCCTTCCGCTCCAGCAGCATCTGCAAAATCCGAAATTCATTCCGGGTCAGCTCCACCCGCTGCCCGGCGGCGGTCAGCGTCCCGTCGGACACGTTCAGCACCGCGCCGCCGCACTGGAGCAGGTGGGTGGGCGGGCCGAAGTCATAGGCCCGGCGCAGCATGGCCTGGACTTTGGCGGAGAGAACCTGCAGGTCGAAGGGCTTGGCCAGCAGGTCGTCGCCGCCCAGCTGCATAGCCATGACGGTATTGACGCTGTCCCCGGCGGAAGTCAGAAACAAAATGGGCACCTTGGAGACCTTGCGGATTTCCTGGCACCAGTGATAGCCGTTGAAAAAGGGCAGGGAGATGTCCAGCAGCACCAGTTGGGGGTCGAAGGCGGCAAACTCCTGAAGCACCCGGTCGAATTTCTGGGCGCAGCGGACCGTGTAGCCCCAGCCCTCCAGATGACGGGCTACGGCACCGGCAATGACCTCATCATCCTCTACCAGAAAAATGCGATACACGGACCCACCTCCTCGATAGGAAAGAGCGTACCATTCTGCCCCGGGATTGTCAATCACCGGCAGCCGGGATTGCGGGCTGCTGCGGCAGGGAGGAGGGAACTTGCAGCCAGCTCCTTTTATAGAGCAGCTGTCCCTGAAACAAATACCCAGTCATTTTCTGAAAATTCTTTTCAATTTTTTGAAACGATGGTACCCTGATGTGCGAATATACAGGCGGGAAGGCGGTGAGACAGTGGAAGAACAATGGATTCGGGAGATCCAGCGCAAGGGCTCACGGACGGCGGCAGATCAGCTGATTCGGGCCCACTACGACGAGATCTACCGCTTTGTATACCGCCAGACCGGTCATAAGGAGGACGCCATGGACCTGACCCAGTCTATTTTCCTGGCCATGCTGCGGGCTCTGCCCACCTATCGGGCGGAGCGGGGAACGTTCCGTACCTGGCTCTACCGCATTGCCGCCAACAAGGTCATCGACGCCCGCAGAAGAACCCGCCTGATGCCCCTGTCCATGGAGGAGCTGGAGGTGCCGTCGGAAGAGGACTTCGCGGTCCGGATTCAGGATCGGGCGCTGCTGGAACAGATCGAGGCCTATATCTCCGGCCTGGACCCGCAGGCCCAGGCGGTGTTCCGCCTGCGGCTCTATGGAGAGCAGTCCTTCCCGGAAATCGCCGCCGCCCTGGGAGAACCGGAAGCGGCGGTAAAATCCCGCTATTACCGCCTGCTGGGGCGGCTGAGAAAGGAGTTTGATCCACATGGATAACTTCTGGAACGAAATCCCCATGCCCACGGAGGCGGAAAAGAATGCCGCCGTGGCCCGCATCCTGGACGCCGGACTTCCGCCCCGGCCGGGGCTCCGGCACACGTTGGCGGAAACCGTACGGGCGACAGGACTGCAAACACTGTTTTTCGGCGCGGCGGACTGCCTGTTTCTCTCCGTACTGTTTCTGGTTTTGTGTTTGCTGCCTGCAGCCGCCGCGGCAGCCCGGCAGGGGCCTGTGGGTCCGGCATTGTTTTTGCTGTCTCCCGCGCTGTATGCTGCGCTCCATCTGCTGACCGCCTGGAAGGAGGCACAGTCCGGTACGCTGGAGTGGCGGCAGACCTGCCGCGTCTCCCTGCGGGCCATGACCGCACTGCGGATGCTGGTGTTCGGAGGAACATCGGTGCTGGTGTGTGTGCCGGTCAACCTGCTGCTGTGGCACCTTGCGGGAGGAAGGGAATCTCTTTCCTGGATGGTAGCCCTGTCCGTCTCCAGCTTGTGCCTGTATGGAGTGTTGGCACTCTATTGCATGCGGCTTCGGGGAATCGTGGGCCTGCTGACGGCCCCGGCGGCCTGGGCGGCGCTGGGGACCGTTCCGCTGCTGTGGGGTCGGGCCGCCCGGTGGCTTGCAGGCGTGCCCACTGCATTGTTCTGCCTGCTCACCGCTGCCGCTCTGGCCCTGTATTTCACGGAGCTGCGCCGCTTCTGCCGGCGGCGCACAGAAGGAGGAAGCATCTATGCTCTCAGTTGAACATGTCACAAAGCAATATGGAACCTTCACGGCTCTGGAGGACATCTCCCTGACGTTTTCTTCCGGCGTCTACGGACTGCTGGGACCCAACGGTGCCGGAAAGACCACCCTGATGAAAATGCTGGCGACGCTCTTGTTTCCCACAAAGGGAGAGATCCTCTGGAACGGAGAGGACATTCTGGCCCTGGGGGCGGACTACCGGGGGCTGCTGGGATATCTCCCCCAACAGTTCGGGTACTATCCCAATTACACCCCCCGACAGTTCCTGCGGTATGTGGCCGCGCTCCAGTGCATCCCGAAGCGGGAGGCGGAGGGACGCATCAGTCGCCTCCTGGAGCTGGTGGGGCTGGGGGCGGACGGAGAGCGAAAGCTCAAGAAGTTCTCCGGCGGCATGATCCAGCGGGTGGGGATCGCCGCTGCCATGCTGAATGATCCTCGACTGCTGATCCTGGACGAGCCCACCGCCGGGCTGGACCCCCGGGAACGGGTCCGGTTCCGGAACCTCATCCACTCCCTGGCGGAGGACCGGATTGTACTGCTGTCCACCCACATTGTCTCCGACGTAGAGACCATCGCCGGACAGATCGTCATGTTCCGGGATCACCATCTCTACTGCTGCGACACCCCTGCCAACATCTGCGCCCGGTTTCACGGGAAGGTCTTTCAGGTCCCAGCGGGAACAATTCTGGGGCCGGACCAGTTTTTCCTCAGCGAGGGGCAGAGCGCGGAGGGACCGGTGCTGCGCATCCTGACGGAAAAACCACCCGCCGGGGCCGTTTCTGCGGTGCCGGGGCTGGAGGATGCCTTCCTTGCCATCTATCGGGAGGAACAGCCATGAGCCTGGCCGTGTACGAGTGGCGCAAACTCTTCCGTCTGCCGGCCCTGTGGGTTTTCCTGGGTCTGAGCCTTCTCTTCAATGCGTTTTTGATTTGCACGCTCTCGGAGTGGGACCGGACTTTCTTCAACGAGACTTCGGCAGACGCCGCCTGCCTGGGCCAGCGGGTGGATCAGGCGTTTTGTGATGGCCTGGAGGCCATGCCGGAGACGGAGAACCGGGCGGCTCTGCTCCAGTCCGTCACCGGCCTGGAGGATATCTTCGAAACCTATGATACCGGCAGTTTGAAGGATTTCTATACGGATGTGGTGAAGACCTCTCCTACGGCTGTGTCGTGGATGGCCTGGAAATACGATCTCCTGGCGAAGCGGGTGGACCACCTGGCCCGGACGGACGCCGGCATGGACCTGTATGCCGGGCCTGTCACCCAGGGGAGTCACCAATTTCTCTTCGGGACACTGATGCGGGCCATGCTGGGAGAGGCGGCGATGGCCGCCATGCTGGGGACGCTGTATCTTCTGGGGTACGAGGAACTGCACAAAACGGAGAGCCTTGCCTGCGCCTCCCGGACCGGGCGGCGTCTGGGACGGACCAAGGTCCTCTCGTCCCTTGTGGCAGCACCGACGTTTCTGGCCCTGGTGGCCGGGCCTTCTCTGGGGCTGTACTTTGCCCGGTTTGACTACGGCGGCATCTGGGGTGCCAGCGTTTCCAGCCAGTTCAACTACCTCTCGGACATGCTGCTGGTGCGGCCCTTCCTTACCTGGGGGGACTTCACCGTGGCTGGGTATCTGGCGGCGGCTCTGGCCTTGGGAGCAGCGTTGACGGCGGTGTTTTCTTTGCTGGCGGCTCTCTGCGGTGCCCTGGTCCGCAGTCCTTATCTGGCGGCGCTGGTGCTGGGAATTTTCTGCTTTGGGGGTCTGGGGTTCACCTCGGTTCTGGGAAACCTCAAGCTGTGGGTGGGATATGAGATCTCCTGCTTTCAGCCAACTATCGTGTGGCTCTGCTGCGGCGGGTGGTTTACGGAGCTGGGCCTTAACGCGGTGCTGCCCTGGCAGGAGACCATCACTGTGGTGTTGGATCTGCTGCTTCTTGGCGCCGGAACGGCTTTGGCACTGCGCCGCTTTATGAGAAAGGATGTGATGGCATGACGCTGTTCAAATGGGAGCTGCGGAAAATCTGGCGGCCCGGCATTCTGGCGGCGATGCTGCTGCTGGGGGTAGTGTACTACTGGATGTTCCCAGAGTTCTACATCGAATATTTCTGCAATGGCCCTGACGCCGAGGCACAGTTCCAGCTGGCTTCGGAATGGGTGGCGCAGTACGGTCCCACTCTGGAACCGGAGGAACGGGCGGAGCTGGATGGTCAGCTGGCGGAAGAACTCGAGACGTTCAACGAACAAATTGCCGCGATTCCGGAGGCAGCTGCGGCGGGATTGACGGATTACAGGACATTTTGTGCCTTTCGGGACGACTATTATACGGACACCGCCGCATCCGGCGGCGATGCGGATATGGATCTGGAATCCCTGGTCCAAAGGGTGTACAGCGGAACCAACTGGTACATCATCGAAGAGATCCAAAACACCATGGACCTATATGATGCCCACGAAAAAGATCGCACCATGGAAATCCCCAACCGGGAGGCGATGGGGCAGCCAGAGGCCATGGTCCGGCGTGCTGATCAGCTGACTGTCCCGGAGAGCGCCCACTCGCTTCTTCCGTTCCCTGTCAAGGAATCTACCCGGGAGTACGGCAAGGACCTGGTGGTGTGGTGCGTTTTGAGCATCGTACTGCTGCTCTCTCCCACGCTGGTCCGTGACCGGCTGCGGAGGACGCGGGCCATGCAGTGGACCTCCCGTCGGGGACGGTCCATTCTGACCACCCAAATGGCGGCTGCTCTGTGCTCTGCTTTGGTACTGACAGTAGTCAATCTAGTTATCTACGCCATCCCCTTTCTGGCCCAGGGTCCCCTGCAATTTCACGCCTGCGGCCTGGATGGGATCTGGGCCTGGGGAACGCCCTGGTTTGACTGGACCTATGGGACCTATTTGATTGTATTGGCGGGGATGATCCTGGCACTGTCCCTGGCGGCTGCCGGGTTCACGGTGTTCCTCTCTCAATACAGCAGCAGCTACATCGCCATGCTGCTCAAAGCCCTGCCGCTGTTTGTGGCAGTTGGGGCGGTATTGGGCAGCTGGCTTCTGAATCAACCCTTCTGCTTCCGACGATTCTGGGAAACCGGTCCCTGGATGCCCAAGGGAACGGAGACGGCGGTAATTGTCATACTTGTGTCGGTCAGCGTCCTTCTCTGTGCCCTGACCTGCCGCCGTCAGAGAAAAAGGGAACTGCTGTGAGGCGGGAAAGCTTTGCAATGAGATTTTTTGACTTGCTGAAATGTCTCTTTGGGAATGTTTTTTCGCATCGGCAAGCCTTTGATATTTTTGGCTGCCTGGGGCAGCCCTATCCGTAAACAATCGCAGCGCATCAGCCAGGAAAGCAGATTTCCCTGCCTGGTGTGCTGTCGGTTCTTTTCCATAAAAAATCGGAGCAAGCGATACATCGCTTGCTCCGACGTGGCGCAGAAGGAGGGATTTGAACCCTCGCGGCGGTTTTATCCACCCTACTCCCTTAGCAGGGGAGCCCCTTCGGCCTCTTGGGTACTTCTGCAGACTCATATGCAATTGTAAAAGCATGGCGGAGAGAGTGGGATTCGAACCCACGGACGCTTGCACGTCGCCGGTTTTCAAGACCGGTTCCTTCAACCACTCGGACATCTCTCCATAATGGGAGGTTGTCCTCCTGAACACTTATGGTATGATAGCATATTCAAATAGGGTTTGTCAACAGAGATTCTGAAATTTGCCGCAATAAAAAATTTTGAAAAAAATGAAAAAAAGTGTTGCAATTTATATTTGAACATGCTATTATAACTAAGCTGACTTCGAGAGCAGCGAATTGAAAACCGGGTGTAGCGCAGTTGGTAGCGCACTTGACTGGGGGTCAAGGGGTCGTGAGTTCAAGTCTCGCCACTCGGACCATCGGAGTGTCCTTCGGGATACTCCGATTTTTTATTTTTAAAATTGTTCTGAGATAGTTGCACGGAAACGTGCAACTTTTGGCTGTTGGGAGCCTATATGTAGAAGCTCTATTTTTACATGTAGGAGGAAAAGGCGTGTACATTGTCAAGAAAACAGGTTATATATTATCAGTAATTATTTCAGCAGCCATATTTTGCGTAAAGCGGCAAGAGTCACTTATGAAAGCAGGCTATGGAAAATTTGGCGGGCAATGATCACACCAGGGACGTGCTATTATTGCGCATCCATGAATGGCAGGATTCTTGCAGTTGATGACCCAAGAATTTCGGAAATTCCAGTCCATCCCAATTGTAAATGTTATATAGAATCACTCTCTGCCATTGTGGCTGGTACAGCAACAAATGCGGGAACTGATGGCGTAGATTTATATGTTGCACTCCACGGTGTCTTGCCCAATCACTATCTTACACAGGCAGAAGCAAAGAAAGCAGGATGGAATAAGCTACTCGGAAATTTAGCTGAAGTATTGCCAGGGCGAATGATTGGCGGTGATGTGTTTGAAAATCGGAAGCACAAATTGCCCGAAAGCCCAGGACGTATATGGTATGAAGCAGACTTTGATTATGATGGGGGTTATCGAAATAACTGCCGTCTTCTTTACTCTAATGATGGCCTGCTGTTTGTTACATACGACCATTATATGACATTTTGCGAAATTGGATTGGAGAACTTTGTATGAATACAATTACTCTTGATTTTTCAGGCATCAAATCATATTGGGAACTACACGAATATCTCAAAGAGATCTTTCGGCTCCCGGACTATTATGGTCATAATATGGATGCATTATGGGATTGTCTGTATTGTTGCTATGATTGTTCGACTACACTTATTCTGAAGAATCTTTCAGCCATTCCAAAAGAGTTGACACCCGAAATAAAAATTATGCTCGATTTATTCCGTGATTTAGAGAAAAAAGACGGAGTGAATGTTGTAATCGAACACGCAGGAGCTGCTGATATTTCGGATTATTTGATTTGATTGGATAAAGCACCTTGCTTGCTGCTTGCAAACCGTTGATTTTACTGAGTTTTCACAGATCCTTTAATGACACTCGGACCAGAAAGTACCGATTTTTGGATTAAATCATCCAGAAGTCGGTACTTTTTTATATTTTGCGTCTTCTTTTTTCTTGGCGGTGGAATGGAGCCATTTGGCCTCTCATAGGCGTAGTGTAATTTGTGGTGCGAGATTCCCTCTGTCAAAGATATAGTTTAGTAATTACTGATTCTATTTTTTTCGAGTTTGTTTTCCATGTCATTACTAAACACAGATTACCGTGCATCTTCCATAGATCAATTTTGCTGCAGTAAAACCATTGTTTCTAAACGGGGCCATGTGTGGGGTGGAGGTATCCATCTCGATTTCACCTTCGAACAGCGCCCACCAGATAAAAAGACGCCTGGTGAGGAAAACAAAGACGAGAGGACTCATTATATCTTACTGTCAAGAAAGTAATCCTATCCGCCAACGGTAATTTTTTCTCAAGTGATGGAAAGCTGTAAGAAAAACATGGAAGGGTATGATATAAAGATGTTCTTGGGATGTTATAATTATTATAATATCAAGCACTGTGCTTATGATGCTTCTCACAAGCCGGTGTTTTTTTCATGTAAACAGAGAGCAGCGCTCAATCCGGGAGTCATGCACCTGGATTGAGCGTTGCTTTTACAGACCTGCGATCACTCGACACAAGGATACCGTTGCTTGCCTGAGATACTTCCTGTCAGAAACGACCGCGGGGGAACCTTTTCTGTAGAAGGGGACATGAATTTCCGGCACTTGAGGCGCCATCTGCTTCAGATATTATGCTCCGTATGGAGCAGGCTGTGGGCCTTTTCACTCAGAGGTGTTTTCAAATACGCATGGTACAGCTCCAGGACCTCCGGATTTTCGTGGGAGAATCGGACCGCAGAGTTCGCGTCCAGCTTCCAGAGCTGATTGCCGCGGAAAGTTGCCAGTTCCATCCCTTCGTGGATGGGCTGCCCGCCGCCTCCGGCGCATCCGCCGGGACAGGCCATGACCTCCACAAAATCATAGACCGCCTTGCCGCTGTCCACGGCATCCATCAGCTTTCGGGTGTTGGAGAGTCCGCTGACTACCGCTACCCGGACGTCGCCCGCACCGGGGATGTGGAAGATGGACTCCTTCCAGGGTTTGCTCCCACGTACCTGTTCAAAGGTATCAGGGTCGGGGTTTTTGCCTGTCACCAGGAAGTAAGCGCTTCGCAGGGCGGCATCCATGACGCCGCCGGTGGCTCCGAAAATCACTGCTGCGCCGGTTCCGGTGCCCAGCGGGCTGTCAAAAGGTTCTTCCTCCAGTTCTCCTGGAACAAGGCAGTCGCTGCGCAGCAGTCGGCACATCTCCCGTGTCGTCAATACCACGTCTACGTCCGGGTCCCCGCAGGCGCTGTCCATATGGGGGAGTTCCCGTTCCGCTTTTTTGGCGGAGCAGGGCATAATGGATACCACACACAGCTTGTGTGGGTCAATGCCCATTTTTTCAGCGAAGTAGCTCTTGGCAACGGCACCGAACATTTGCTGGGGAGATTTGGCGGTGGAGAGATTTTCCACATAATCCGGATACTGACTCTTCAAAAAGCATACCCAACCCGGGCAGCAGGATGTGAACATCGGCCAGCGGTATTTTCCGCGATGCGTGAATCGTTCCACAAATTCACTGCCTTCTTCCATGATGGTCAGGTCGGCGGAAAAGTTGGTATCAAACACATAGTCGAAGCCCAGACGCTTCAAGGCTGCTACCATACGGCCGGTGGTGCCCTGCCGGGAACTCAGACCGAATTCCTCCGCCCACGCCACCCGGACGGCAGGAGCCACTTGAACAACCGTGGTGATTTCAGGGTCTCCGAGGGCACGCAGAACTTTGATGGTATCATCGCGGACTGTCAGAGCGCCGGTAGGACAGTGGGTGACGCACTGTCCGCAGAATACGCAGTCCGTGTTTTTTAAATAGCGGTTGTAGCTGACATCCACTGTGGTGCGGGAACCTGTTCCGGCAACATCCCAGATATGCATGCCCTGCACTTTGTCGCAAATCTGAACACAGCGCATACATTTGATGCATTTGCTTGCCTCCCGGACGATCGGCGTGCTCAGATCCACGTTGGAGCGCTCCGGCTGTACCGGATAGGGCTGGTAGTGGATATTCAGGTCGTGAGAGAGCTCCTGGAGCTGGCAGTTTCCGCTGCGGACACAGACCGTGCAGTTGGAATTATGTTGACTGAGGATCAGCCGCAGGTTTGTTTTCCGGGCCTGCCGGACCCGTGGGGAGTTGGTCTGAATCTCCATTCCCTCCAGAACCTCCGTGTTGCATGCGGGCACCAGACGCTCGGTTCCCCGGATTTCCACCATGCACATACGACAGGCGGCGATTTCATTGATCCCTTTCAAAAAGCACAGATGAGGGATGGGAATCCCGGCTTTTTTTGCGGCTTCCAGAATGGTTGTGCCCCTGGCGGCGGACAATTCCCGGTCATTGATCTTGAAGTTCACCATTTTTCCACGCGTCCTCCCTTGAAAATACCGTATCCGAAGTGATCGCAGCGCAGGCAACGGGAGGACTCCTGAGCGGCTTCTTCGTCTGTCATCCCGCACTCAATGCACTGAAAATCACCTTTGCGTACACTGGCATCCCGCTCTTTTGCGTTCACACGACCACGGGGGCGAAGATCTGCACAGCGTGGAGTGGGAACCTGAACGTGCGACTGAATCTCATGGTGAAAGCCCAGATATTCGTCGATGTTGGCGGCTGCCGCTTTACCGGCCGCAATGGCGCGGATGACCGTGGCAGGACCGGTGACGCAGTCGCCTCCGGCAAATACCCCTTCCACATCCGGGATCTGTGTACTGGGATTGGCAGCCAGGGTTCCGCCTCTTTGGACCCGAATACCGCTTTCCTCTAATCCCCGGGATTCAATTCCCTGACCAATGGCCACAATAATCACATCTGCCGGGATTCGCATTGCCTCCGCGGCGGCGGAAGTGGGCCGGGGGCGGCCTGCCGCATCCGCTTCTCCAATCATCTGCGGCTGTGTCCAAAGTGCGGCTGCATGGCCGTGTTCGTCGGCTTCAATCCGCAGGGGAGCCTGAAGAGATAGTACTGTGGCCCCCTCGGCAATGGCCCCTTCTACCTCCTCTTGTTGGGCCGTCATGTCTTCCTGGCGGCGACGGTACACACAGGTGACATTTGCAGCACCCAGGCGCACGGCGCTGCGGGTCACATCCATCGCCACATTTCCGCCGCCGATGACCGCGACGTTCTGCCCGGTAAAATCCGGCAGCTCATCATCACCGATCCGGCGCAGCAGCTCCACGGCGGAGATTACACCCTGACTGTCCTCCCCCGCAATCCCTGTTTTTTTATCGGTGTGGGCGCCGATGGAAATATAGAGACAGTCATGTTTCCGCCTCAGCTGGTCAAAGGAGATGTCCCGTCCCACCTTGATGTCGGTATGCACCTCAATCCCCAGGGACAGGATCGAGCGGATCTCGCCATCCAGTTTTTCCCGGGGAAGGCGATAGCTGGGGATTCCGTAACGCATCATGCCGCCCAGTCTGGACTGCTGTTCATAAACGGTGACCTGATGTCCCATCAGTGCCAGATAATACGCAGCGGAAAGACCTCCGGGGCCGCCGCCCACAACCGCCACAGATTTTCCGGTAGACGGGGCCTTCTTGGGCTGCGGGACCTCTCCGGCGTGATCTACGGCATACCGCTTCAGTCCCCGGATGTTCAGCGGATTGTCCACCATGCTCCGGCGGCAGCGGGCTTCACACGGGTGTTCACAGATATAGGCGCAGGCAACAGGGAAGGGGTTGTCCTTTCGGATCAGCCGGACTGCATCGGCATATCTGCCTGCATTTACCAAGGAGATATATCCTGGGATATCCACACCGGCAGGGCACAGCGCCACACAGGGAACGGGGGTTTTCAAGGTGCCCAGGCAGCGATGGTGCTGAATGTGTTCTTCATAATCGTCCCGGAATCCCTTCAGACCCAAAAGAACCAGCCGTGCGGCATCCATGCCGATGGCACAGTCTGCTGTCTCCTCAATGACCTTGGCGGTCGTTTCAATGCGGCGGAGAATGCTGAGGTCCGGCTCTCCGTCCAGCACCTCCCGCATCATATTGGAAAGCTGGGTCAGACCGATACGGCAGGGTACGCATTTTCCACAGGTCTGTGCCTGACAGAGATTCAAAAAGTTCAGTGCCATGTCTACGGGGCACAGTCCGGGAGGGCTGGAGGCGATCCGTTGCTCCATGCTGCGGTATAACTGTTCTACAATGGCCTGTGCCTTACTTGGCGTTTTGATTTCCAGACGGCTCAAAGTTGTATCACTCCTGTCTGATCGATGATTTAAGAAAAGAGAGCCGACACTTCAGGAGGAAAACAAAGTGTCAGCTCTGGACTATTTTCTGTACGGGCAGAAAATGGAAAAAGAAACTGATGGGGATCGTATTTTGCAAAATGGGATTGCGCATAACTCCTGGATTTTCTGACCGAAAGCAGGAAATTTCCTCGGATGGTTACATATCGCAGAGCTTGAGGAGCTCTTCCCAGTTGCGGT
>UMBF01020755.1_pt1 | contig 20570 bp, 20 predicted proteins | sample 1963901 | NCBI WGS metagenome assembly UMBF01 (sample SAMEA4835935, study PRJEB28245) | human gut metagenome | biome: gut microbiome; material: fecal sample | place: Denmark | collected 2008 | reverse complement strand
GTTCGCTGCAACAAAAAATGCCTTGGCGGCTTGCAGCAGCATCAGGGCACCCATTGCATTTATGAAAAGGTATGACCTGTGAAATACGCTATTGTATTCAGCAGCCAGACCGGCAATACTAAACAGCTTGCCGAGGTTGTTTCCTCTGTTCTCCCTCAGGCAGATTTGTGTTTCTTCGGTTCCCCGTCACAGGAGGCCCTGCAGGCAGAGCGTCTTTTCATCGGCTTTTGGACGGACAAGGGGCGCTGCAATCAGGAAATCATCGATTTCCTGAAAACGCTCAAGGGAAAAGAGGTGTTCCTGTTTGGCACAGCCGGGTTCGGCGGCAGTCAGGAATATTTTGACAAAATTCTTTCTTCCGTTCAAAAATGCCTCGCTGCTTCCAATACTGTCATCGGCACCTACATGTGCCAGGGGAAAATGCCGCAATCGGTGCGGAAGCGCTATGTAAAGATGAAAAACAGCCCTCTGCCGATTCCAAACGTTGACAAAATGATTGAAAACTTTGATACTGCTGTTTCCCACCCCGACGAAACGGATTTGCAGAAATTGAAATATGCCGTGGCGCAATGCATAAAGCGCTGATACAAAGTAGGTCCTAAAAACACGCTTCCGTCTGGCTGTCTGCGCACCGGCGCTGGCCTACTGCACCGTTATGACGATCCACTTTTTAAAACAGCGGCAGACCCAACCCTGCTGAGCCGCCATGACCGCTTTTACCGCAGTCATAGCGAGACCCTTTATTTGCTTATCAATTGCGCACGGGTGCACGCGGGGCTGTTGCACAGCCCCCAAAAAGAAAGACCGAAGTAAAAGCCAAAAAGGGCTTTACAACTTCGGTCTTTTGCTTTAAGTTAATAGTTGGGTCACCTGAAGGATGTGCAGAACGGCACCCTGCAGCCGGACTTCGCGCAGGAGCTTGTCGATGCGCTCTGGCTCAAATATTCCGAGTGGGTGTGGACTATCTCTGCCAACACGGCAGACTATTTTGCTGGGTACAACCAGTTCCAGAACCTGACCGTGGGCGGCAAGACCCGCAGCGGGCAGGACGGCACCAACACCGTGACCTTTATGGCCATGAAAGCCACCGAGGAATGCAAGACCTACCAGCCGGGACTTTCTGTTCGTTTGCAGGCCGACTGCCCGCGGGAATTTATGGATGCGGTCACGCATCTTGTCAGCACCGGCACAGCTTTCCGGGTGGGAGCAGCTGGCCGCGCAAGAATACGGGATAAAGGTCACTTCCTATAAGTAGTCCCTGTCTTCCACTGCGGCGGCCTTACGGCTCCTGCAGCATGATCCGCACGATCTCTTTATCGGTTTCGCGCATACCCTCACGGCCCAGCAGTCCCACATTACGGATGGTATTTTCAACGCCCTTTGTGACGATGCCGTCCCCGCTGCGGAACTGCTGGCCGTTTTTGTACATATGATACCCTAGGATGCCCGCCTCCACGCTGGAGGCGATCTTCGCCGCACAGCTGGCCTTGGCACCATCGCAGATAATACCCGAAACGATGGCCAGTGCATTGACAAGGGTGTGGGAGACCGCTTTCAGGTCTGCGCCCTGCAGATAGGCAATGCCGCAGCCCGCAGCACAGCCCGCGCTGACGGCCCCGCAGTAGGCGGACAGCCGCCCTATACCGGCCTTTTCGTGGATCGCAATCAGGTTGGAGAGGGCCAGTGCGCGGCAGAGAGTCTCATCGGATGCCCCCAGCTCTCTGGCATACTCGATGACCGGCACCGAGACCGTGATGCCCTGATTGCCGCTGCCCGAGTTGATGACAACTGGCAGCTCACAGCCGCTCATACGGGCATCAGAGCCTGCTGCTGCCTTGGCAATAGCGCGGTTGCGCACATCCTCGCCGTAAAATTTCAGCATTGTAGAGCCGATGTTCGCCCCGTAATCCCCTCGCAGTCCCTCCTCCGAGATGCGGGTGTTGTACCGGATCTGGGTTTCCAGCAAAGGTCGGATGTCGTTGATCTCGCAGGTATCGGCAAATGCAAAGATATCCGCAATGTTCAGCAGCGCCCGGTCTGTCAGACCGCTCTCGGCAGGGGCGGCGTCACCGCAGAGCTGCTTTGTCTCCTGCGCGGTATGATCCAGCAGCACTTCGCTGTTTCTTTGGATCAGGACAATATTCGTGTGGTACTGGCAGATGCGCACCACGGCAGAATCGCTCCCCTGCTGCAGCGTCACAATAATGTCGAAGATAAAGCCGTTGTCGATTGCCTTCACTGTGACCGGCACCTGCTTCAGGAAGGCGCGCATCGCAGCCTTCTGGTCCGTTGTTACAGCTGCGATGACCTCCAGTGCCTTGTCCGCCTGCCCGCCGACGATGCCTGCCGATGCGGCGGCTTCAATGCCCTTCATGCCATCGGTGTTAGGCACGATGACGCTCTTGACATTCTTGATGATGTTGCTGCTCACGCCGATTTCGACTTTGTCCGGCATACCGCCAAGCACATCCCGCGCCTTGGCGGCGGCGTAGGCGATGGCAATCGGTTCGGTGCAGCCCATGGCTGGGATCAACTCCTCTTTCAGGATCTGCACATACGCTTGATAGGTCCTGCTCTGCTTATCCATACAAGTGACTCCTTTGGTTGCTCTGCAAAGTGTCCGCAGCGGGGTATTATACCGCGTCTGCTGGTTTGTATAGTACAAGTATAGACATTTTCCACGCCTTTTGCAACAGCATTTTGGCGGTGTTCCGATCCGGAGCACTTTATGCACTGGTTGGACATAAACACTGCCGCTGTCTACATCCCATAACGCAAAATGTGCCTGCTTGCGCGGGCACATTTTGCGTTATTCTGCTTTTTCCTATCTGGCCACATTCAGCAGCTGCTTTTGAAATTTCCGGGCCGCCGTATTCAGCGGACGGTGCCGGTCATAAATCAGACTTACTGAACGCTGCGGAATCGCCTCCCGCAGGGTCAGCTGCACAATACTGCGGCGCTGCAGGCTGCTGCGGGCCATCGGCTCCGGCACAAAGGCAAGGCCAAGCTCACTCTTTACCAGCGTCATCATCTGGTCTGTGGTGGCCGCCTCAATATCCGGCTTCAGATCTGCGCTGTGCTCAAGGAAAAACTGCCGGTAAAACAGGCGGCTCATGCTCTCGTTCCCCAGCATGATCAGCGGATAGGCGTCAAGCTCCTGCAGCGAGAGCGTCCGACTTGCCAGCGCCGTGAAGGTTTTCCCGCCGACCAGGATTTCGTTGAACGGCATCAAATCAACTTTTTTCAACTCTCCCTCTGCGCCGGTGGGGGTCGTTACAACAGCGAAATCGACCTCGCCGTTTTTCACAGCCTGAATCGCCTGCGGCGTTGAATGGTTGGAGATTCGCAGCCGGATACCTGGGTACTGCGCATGGAAGTCCCGCAGCCGTTCCGACAGGTAGATGTTCAGCGCCGTCTCGGTTGCGCTGATACTGATTGCACCATGCTCAAAGGTCGCGCTGGCGCTCAGCTCCTCCTCGGCATCTTGTATCTGCACAGCAGCCGAGGAAATGCGGGTATAGAGCATCTCCCCCTCCGGCGTCAGCGTCACACCCCGGTTGGAGCGGATAAACAGCACACAGTGCAGCTGATCCTCCAGCTTGTTCATCGTATGCGTGATGTTGGGCTGGTTGCTGCCCAGCACGCGGGCCGCCTTGGTAAAATTGCGGTATTTTGCGACAAAGTAAAAAATTTTGTAGTATTCCCAATCGACATACATAGGCACAGCCTCATTCATACCAAAATTACATAGTCATAATGCGGTAAATACTTTTTACACATTCTATGTCACAAAGTATAATAGCACCGCAACCCAAAAGCAAGCAAAATTTTCCCTCTATAGAAACAAATTGTAAGGAAGGCGAAACCAAAATGCTGACCGCAGTACCTGCGGAAGGGTACCTGGCTCTAAGGCAACACCGCATAATTCTGTGTGCCGCCCCTATATTTTTTCAAGGCTGCGTCTCCCTTCTCCCCTGCCCGCATTTGCGGGTGGGGCTTTTTGTTTACCGTCTTCAGCGCGTCCCTCTCTCAGAGCGCGTGAGTGGACGCCTCTGCAGCGCGTTTTGCTGCAGGCAGCGGCAGACAAAAAAACACCCACAGCGGCGGCTGTGGGCTTTGGGTTCAATCATTATTTGCGGATGCTCCCAGCGCACGGCAAAGCGGATGATTCAGCAACATACCGGCGATAACATACCGATAGGAGTGCACCGCACCGTTTCGGATCGTTTGCGGTATCCGCTGCTTTCGTACCAGCTTTTCCAGCGCATCCATCTGCTCTTTCAAAAAGTAAAAAGATATTTGTGGATAGATCTTGTCATCCAACTGCGTAGCAATAAACCGGCTGACAACCTTTGTTTCTGGAAACAGATAGTAGGCCGCCCTGTTCTGCTCGATTTCTGCTTCGCTGGCCAGATATTCCCTGCTGTTCATGATCAGGCAGTTGTCAGCACCGACCTTCATGACCTTATCCATCTCGGACTGGAGCAGCCGATTGGCCAGGGTGCCTACGCGGATATCCTCCACAGCAGCCTCATCCACAAGCGTCTCCCGAATCAGGAGCCCTACCCGAAGGTTGACCTTAACTTTTTCTTCTTTCATTCGCATCACCCTTTGGGCAATACCGCATAATTCTAAGTGCCGATACGGCGAGCGAGGTGCGGCAGCTGCTAAGCCAAAAGCGCAGATAATACTTTGTGTATTATCGAGCATTTTGGCAACGCAGATGCCGTGCCGCACACCGAGCCGCAGCGAGGCGCTTCGGAGCGCAACCGCCGCTTGCGGCGGCTCTTGGCGCGGAGATCCGCCGGATCGGTGCTTAAGCCGTAAGGCGGGAATTGTGCGGTGTTGCCTTTGTTACCGGGACAGTGTCTCCTCCCTACCCTGACTTACTTTGAGGCTTCAATCAAATCCCGGAGGCTTTGCGCCTGCTCGATCAGTTCATTCAGGATCGCAACATCATTATCACGGCGCTCCTGAGACATCTTTCTGACGCCGCGCTTATAGCTGGTTGAACTCATTTTCTTAAAAATCTTATTGGCAACAGGCTGGATCGTCTTTTCCACAAAGGTCGCGCTTTCAGACTCGCTCTTTTGCTCCTTTTTCTCGACGCGCTTTGCCTCCTGATCTCTGGCCACATCCTTTGCGATTTCTTCAGCCTTCTCCGTATCATGCCGACTGACGGCGGTACGGTACTCCCCTACCCTGTTCTGCAGCAGGCGGATTGCGTTTTCACACTCCGCAAACGCGGTCTCCAGGCGCTCGTCCCGCTCATCCGGCTCGTTGGTTTTTCTGGCTCTGTCAATAGCCCGTATAAAGTCATAATGTACGCTGTTGCATTCCTGCAGCAGACGCTCCCGGGCATCGGTGTCACAGTTGCTCACATCAACCGCGCTCAGCAACAGATAGCACTGCGCAATTTTATGCTGCACCTCCGGCTCCAGCGTGATATAGCCTTCACACTCCATGCGGGTCAGGAACTTGTTATCCAAAAGGCGAAGCAGCTCTTTGTCCAGCTTTTCCTCAATGCGGAAATCACGGTCGATCTGCTTGGCTGTGGTTGCACTCACTTCCTTAATTGCCTGTTTAGCATCCTTTTCCGTCATATTGAACGGCTCGTTCTGAAGGCAGACCACAAATTCTGCAACGGCCTTGCGGCGGATCTGTTCATCCGCAAAGCCGCCGCGAACCTGCAGGTTCGCACTGTATAAAAGCACCTTTTTTTCATTTTCCGAAAGACTGGTTGTGATCACATTGCAGTTTTTGATGGTGTTCCAGGTGGCGTCTCCTCTCTTTTCGAGGTACTCCATCGCGCGGTAGCGGCGCTCACCGGAGAGAAGGACATACACTGTTTTCCCATTTTCTTCCTGCGGAAACACCACCAAATTATGCATCAGGCCGTTGCGCTGAATATCCTCCGCCAGCTGCACAATATCCTCTTGGGTATCTGCCTGCCGGAAGATTTCGTTGTCCGCATTTACGCGAATATCGTACAGTGCAATATCCCGTGCTTCGTATTCAATGCTTTTATGCCCTGCGGTCAGATCACTGATAATTTTTCCTGCATCGCCATTATTGGAATCAATTTTGCCAAGCTCTGCATCCGTCGGGCGGGAACGTTTTACGATTTCCTTCTTTTTGGCGGGGCTTTTCATTCCCATATCATTTCACCTCCAGACGCTTTTTCAACTCTTCGTAGGCTTTCACATAGGCTTTTGCCACAGGCTGCGTTTTTGCCATATAGCACACAGGCAAAAAGCGGGAAATGGATGTTTTCACCGTCTTGCTTGTGGGAATTGCAACGCTGAACAGCGATGTGCCGAGTTCTTCCTTAAAATGCTCCTGAATCTTCTTGTCTGTTGCTGCGCTTTTGTCTACATTCACCAACAACACACCGGCACCCATCAGGTGAGAAGTGGAGCTTTGCTTCATCTTATTGCATTCATAATAAAGGCGAAATGCCGATTCTTCGGAGTTATCCTCACAGCCGGCTGGAATCAGGATATAATCCGCTGCATAGATTGCATTGGAAAGCAACAAGCTGTCCCGCGTAGGCTGTGTGTCAATAAGAATGTAATCGTACTCATCACGTACCTGATTGAGGAAATAGTACAGAAAATCCCCCATACCGGAAACTTTCCTCGGGTCTCCGTCCTTCAGGCGCTCTGCATCGCCAATCAGCAGTTCAATGCGCTTATTGATTCGCGGCGTCTGCGCATCGCACGGGATCATATCCACATTTTCATACTGCGTTTCCACAATAAAGTCTCGCGTCTTGCTATGATACAGGAACCCGTCGAAAAGATTATAGAGTGCCTTGCCGTAGAATTCATCGCTTGTGATGCTCAAGCCGCCGCTGAGTGCTTTGGTGAGATTTCCCTGCGGATCAGTATCCACGCAAAGGACCTTTTTTCCTTCATCGCCCATCAGGTAGGCAAGATTGGAGGCTGTTACGGTTTTGCCTGTGCCTCCCTTTTCAATGGCAATTGTAATAATTTTTGCAGACATTGAGCAATTCCTCATTTCTGTAAAGACTGTTATTTGTGGATGTGTCCGTCAATTCTTGTTGCTGTGAATTATCATTCTGTGATTCTCTTGTAATCGATTTCCCATTTCTTTTTGCCATTTCCGGTTGTACGATTTTATCATACTTCAGTGGCTGAATATGTTGAAGCCTATACCTCACCACAAAATAGTTGCAGCCATCTTTTGCTGCTTATTGTGATTTCAATTATAACATAGATATAAGTAAAGTCAATTCTCTTTTCCGGGTATCATCCTGCCATAACAATATTTCAAGTCTATCAATTCTTGTTGCTGTTCTTTAATATATCTGCATTCGTATAGGCTGTTTCTTTACACACTCACACCGTGCTTCACAGTACGAAACAGAGTCCAGACCGCCAAAAGAATTACCTTCTTGCCTTATTGCATGTGTAGGGGCGACCATTTGTCGCCCGTAAACTTACTGCAGCAACGCATCTTCTGGGATAGTTTGCTTACAAGGCAAACGGGCACGGGCGAGCAATGCTCGCCCCTACAAGAGTTTCTCGACAGTATGACAGAGTCAACACATCTTTCAATTCTTGTTGCTGTTCTCGGTTTACATTTATTTGTCACTTATAATCTTTGTTTTTTTCTTTACAGCAAAAGCAGCAGCCTGCAACTTGCAGGCTGCTGCCAAATAATACCTATACATCCTCAAAGACAGACATATCAAACTTAAACACTCCCGCCGGATCCAACGATGCGAGCTTCTGCTTGCCAGCCGCGATGATCAAAGCACTGTTTTCAATCGTATCGTTATAAACAACCGTGCGATAATACTGTGCAGACTTCCTTTCGGTTACTTTTTCAAACATCTCCGTAAATTTTACACACAGTCCCAGGGTCCATGTTTTCAGCCCGGCATTGTCATGAATGATTCGGTTTAAAGAATCCAGCGTTTCCTCCGCTTGGTCACACTTGTTGGTGTTTGTCAAGATCTTAGCCGTGTATGTGAAAATATCATTGCAGATATTTTTCTCGTTGCCCGTCAGCTTATCCTCATACGAAGCATAGTCTGCTTTGTTTCTGATCTCCGTAGTTGCTTTTCTATACTTCATTTTTAAAATATCTGTGCTAAATGGCTCTGTAATATGCTGGGCTGCTTTTTCCGCACTCTGGGTTTTCTTCTTTCTGGAATCCCTTACAATTTCGTCATCGTGCGTATTTCTATCATGATAGGAGCGGACATCCCTCATTTCCGCTTTGGTCTTGTATTTGATGAAAATATACAGGTATTCATATTTGCGAACACCGCGCTTGCGCGCCGGGGCATAGTCAAACCAAAGATCCGTCATCTCATTGATTTCTTTCTTAACGGTCTTTAAAACATTCTTCTCAAACTCTGTAAAAGTCTTGTACTTTTCAGACAGCGGCTTTTCCCGGTCAAACTTTTTCTTGTCGGCAGATGCCGGATCCTTTTTCTTTTTGCTCTTTGTGGACTCTCTCTCTGCCTCTGTGGGTGCAGAGAGCAGACCTTTAAATTCATCAATATTGAATTTTTTATACTTATAACCCGTCAGCTCGTCGCGCTTTGAGGAGAACTTATTCAGGATCTCATCATTTACCGGCTGGAATACAAGGCCGTTCGTATAGCCATAGTCTCTGTTTCCATTGTCATAGGAGAGTATGATTTCATAAACGCGCATAGAGTAGGTGCTTTTCATCATCAGCAGATATTCGATGCTGTAAGAGGTATAGTTGCTGGTAAGCTGCGCAATATCCTTCCAGATGTCCTGGTTAAAGCGCAGGCGAATCTCTTTCTTGTCGAAATCGACCTCAGAACCTTTTTGCAGCCAGGAAATGGAGCGATACACCTTACTGCCGGGTTCTTTCTTGACCCAGAAGGTACGATTTTCCAAATTTTCTATAGTTTCCTTCAGATTCAGCGCATAAGTCGTATCCACCGTGCGCACTCCGGTCAACTTGGCAAAGTCGTTGAAAGTGATCGAATAATATTTGGATGCATCCTTATCATTTTTCTGGTCGATTTTAGACATGAGCATAAAGAGAACCTTTTGCTCATTTCTGGGCAGAGAGTACTTTGTCCGCTGGATCAAGTCATTACTTTTGGTAATGTAAGAGCCAAAGCCGACAGGGGAGTGCTGCCATTTCGCAATCGCTTGCTTTTTCTCGCGGACCTCATCATCAGAAAGGACCTCTCCAACTAAAGATTCCTCGTTTTCATCAATGGACGAATTCGTTTTGTTCATATCCATTACTTATAGCTGTACAAGGAGGGGCTTAAAATAATTACGATATACAGCTATATATTCCTTTCGTTAGATGTTACAATACAAATGGGTACACAAATATCATTATACGGATAATATTACTATACTATTTGCCGACTGTCAACGAAAAATGTTTGGAGCCTTTCTATTTTTTTAATTTTGCTTTTTTCTCCTTTACAATTATTTATCTTATATCTTACTTTTTACTTATTTATTATAATATGTAGAAAGAGAGGTTTCCACATGCCAACGGAGAGGAAAAAACACTTGAGGAAAGAGATTTCCACACCGGATGCAAGAGGTTTAAAAGGCTGTAGAAAGAGATTGCTACAGCCCAATCAGCCAAAATAAGCATGTAGAAACCTCTTTTTTGCCGTGGAAGAATCTCTGTTTTCAAAGTTTTTTCTGTATACTGTCTGTTGCGGCTACAAATTGTGCAGGGTGGAAATCTCGCTTTTGCGATAGAGGGAGAGCATTGCCGTGCAAGCATAGGTGGAGAGTGTTATAGCTGGTTTTTCCGGTGTAGAAACCTCTCTTTGCACAAGCATTGGAAAACGACGGCGCTTGAATTAGGGTAGTAGGCATAGAAGCAGGGGAGAAGTGAAACAAGAATTTCCTTTTTCGCGAGTGTAGAAACCTCCTTTTGCTGTTGCAAGTGCTCAAATTTTTCCGGTGTAGAAACCTCCTTTTAGAAATTGCTTCAAAAACGCTATATATTGGTGTTGTGGATCAACTAACATACTTGTTCTTGCACAAAGAGAGGCTATATAGGCAGAGACAGGAAAGGTAATAGTGGCGGACCAAGAGGTTTCTACACATAAATAGCGTAAGATTTTTAAATAGAATAATAGGCGATATACCGATATATAATTGGATTACGAAAAAGGAATTATCTGCACTAAAAAGAGATTTCCACATCAAAAGAGCGAAAGAAAAGAGGAAAAAACACAGCCATGTACAGGAAGGCACTACCAAAGCAGCGTAGTGATAAAAGAATGTAAAACCACAATATATAGATATAGAGAAGAAAATAGCACTTGAAAAAAAGCTGGGAGAGAAGATAGTAGAAATGGGAAAAACCGTTGCAGATAAAATACAATGAGGAAATAGTGCTGTAATATATACGACATGTACATAGTGTAATGCAACGATGCTCCAGAGAGGTCCATAGTGGTGCAAAGTATGGCATAATGCAAAGTAAACATTTTTTTCGGGAATGAAATGTAGAAACCTCTCTTTTCGCTGGACTTCCCGACTTCTTGATGAGAAAACCTCTTTTTGACGGACTTATCCACTTTTTCGGCAGTAATCCACACGGATTGCGGGCTTAATGTACTTACATAAGGTGGATAAAATGATAGGTGAGTGGCTGTATAAGATACAATTTAATATACTAATAGGATAATATGTGAAAAATATACAAATTGGTCCATACAATCTGTTCCCAAAAGGGAAATTATCCGATTGTTAAAGTGTAGAAACCTCTCTTTTAGGTGGGAGGGGAAGCCTTCGCAACACGAAACAAGCTGAATTTGAGAATGAACCTTGCAATAGGTAGAAAGCCGGATTATCGCTCCGTAGGTTATATGGCGCATGCCGAAGGGAGAAAAAGCATAAAGCAAACACCATCAAATAAGGTAAATCTCAAGAGGGCAGGGGAGAGGACTGGCAGCAGGATTGGGTTTGCGTCTGCTATAAAGGCATACAGTATTTGGGAAAGTTTCGATATGCTATAGCAGCGAGAGCAATAGCCTTGGCAGTCAAGAGATCTCTTAGCGAACACAACAAAAAATCGAAAATAAAGTTACAGCAACAGGAATTGATGGAAATGGAGCACGATGAATTTTTACAAGTAATCAGAAGCCCTTTTCATTTTGCCACTTGCGATGCCGTACTCCGGGGGTGTAAAATAGTAGACATAAGTAAGCCACTGCAGTGGCGCAGACTGTCGAAAAAGGTGCGTTCACCCCTTGGCCCCTCTGCGAGGGGCCTCCGCCTGCAGGCGGTGGAGGGGAGAGAACTGTACGGCTGCCCGAAATATTTCGGGCTATGGCAAGGTTTTCTCCCTCCGCCCCTTCGGGGCACCGCTCCCCCTCTGGCGCAAGCGCCACCTCCCCCGTATCGGAGGAGTCTGTCTCGCAGAGGGAGGTTTTTCGACAGCCTGAGCCGCTACAGCGGCAGGGCATATAGCGACAGGGGATGTAAGGTATGAAACGAATTTTGATCATTGATGGGCAGGGCGGCGGCATGGGCGCACAGCTTGCAAAGCTGCTGCTGCCTAAGTTGCCTGCGGATTGCGAGCTGCTGGCAGTGGGCACGAATGTGCTGGCAACCAGCGCCATGCTGAAGGCGGGTGCAGTGCGCGGTGCCACCGGGGAAAATGCGGTGATATATAACGCCGCCAGAGCCGATGTTATCCTTGGACCCATCGGTATCTTGATGGCTAACGGCATTATGGGCGAGGTTTCTCCCAACATGTCGGTGGCGATTTCCGGCAGTGAGGCAGCCAAGGTTTTGATCCCGGCGTCCGGCTGCGGGATCTTTGTGGCAGGCACGCAGGATTGCCGCCTTGACGAGTATCTGCAAAATGCCGTAGCACTTGCGCTGCGTGCGCTGGACGCATGACGCCGCTGGCAACAGCCGCCGCCCCGATCCTGCAGGCCGCACAGTTGGCCGCAGAAAACGGCCCGGCGCTGCTGGCCATTGACGGGCGTTGCGGCAGCGGCAAGTCTACACTGGCGGAATTTCTGGCGGGGCAGCTTGGCTGCCGGGTGGTGCATACCGATGATTTCTATCTGCCGCTTGCCGTGCGCTGCGCGAACTGGCAGCAGCAGCCCGGCGCGAATATGGATTTCATTCGGCTGCGAAACGAGGTTCTTCAGCCGCTTTTGCGCGGCGAAGCGGCGCTCTATAATGCATACAGCTGTGCGGCGGGAGCCTTCCTGCCGTCTAAGCTGTTTGCTGCCGCGCCACTGACGATTCTGGAGGGCAGCTACAGCCTGCATCCGGCGCTGCAGACTGACTTTGCGGTGCGTGTGTTTGTTACCTGCCCGCCCGATGTGCAGGCGGCGCGCCTGCGGGCGAGAGAGGGTATACGTTACACAAATTTTGTGCAGCGGTGGATCCCGCTGGAGGAAGGGTATTTTGCTGCCCATGATCCAGCCGCACGCTGCAATTTTGTACTGGACACGGCAGAGATTTTTGTGTAATATAGTAAGCGGACCTATGGCATAACTGCATGGTTCCCGCTATAGCGGGCTTGAAGGATGCAGGAATGCCCTTATGAAAAAGCCAGGAAGGCAGTGCCCAGAAGGGTGCGCGGTTCAAACTTTTTGATAAGGGTGATATGTTGTGAAAAACCAGAATACAAAAAAATTAGCTTATGCAGCGCTGTTTTTGGCGCTGTGCCTCGTGCTGCCCATGCTGACGGGCCAGATTCCGCAAATTGGCAGCATGCTGCTCCCGATGCATATTCCGGTGCTTTTGTGCGGCCTTGTCTGCGGCTGGCAGTACGGTGCAGCGGTGGGCTTTGTTGCGCCGCTGCTGCGCTCGCTCCTGTTCGGGATGCCTCCGATGTATCCGGTGGCTATTGCGATGGCCTTTGAGCTGCTGACCTACGGCCTTGTTATCGGGCTGGTATACCGCCGTATGGCTCAAAAGGGTGCGGCAGGGGTGTATGCAGCGCTGCTTACCGCCATGGTAGCAGGGCGGCTTGTCTGGGGCGTGGCTGAGGTCGTGCTGCTGGGCTTTGGCGGTAAGGCATTTACCGCCCAGGCATTCTTGGCGGGCGCACTGCTCAATGCCGTGCCGGGCATTATCGTGCAGCTGGTTCTGATCCCAGCTGTGATGGCGGCCCTGCAGAAGGCTGGAGCCGTTAAAGAATACGCCGAATAAGGCCGTTTGCTGAGAGGCTGCGCAGGAAGCGCAGCCTTTTTGCTGTGTGCGGCTGTATTGCAGCTCACTTTGCACGATACAGCAACAGGAATCGCTCGCCCCATATTTTCGCAAATGAAAACAAAAAAGCTTGCAAGTACAGGCATTTTAGCCTTATCTTGCAAGCTTTTGTTGTTGCAGCGGTGAAAGTGGCCGACAGTCACTGCCTGCTGCTAGAGGAGCTCAGCCATACTGATCTGATCGACCAGCCAGCTTTCCTGTTTTGCCTCGTGGATCACATCACCCGGCTGGCTGTGCCCGACCAAAAAGGGTGAAGCGGGGTCGTGCATACGCATATTCTGCGCTACAGTCACACGGCTGGCGTTGGCGTAGCAGTATAGGCAGCCGTGACCGCAGGTATTGTAGGCACCGATATCCGCCGTAAGGCAGCAGGCGCACTCCTTGCGGGCTGGCTTTTGCGGGGGCAGCCGTAGGGGACGGTGCAGCGCGGCCTCGAAAGTCCGTTGCGTCATGCAGCCGCTGCAATCGGCACCATAGCGGGCCAGCGCAGTGCCCTCGGCGCAGGGGCGTATCATCATGCCGTATTTTTTGCCGATTTCAACAAAAGCCTTTCCCAGCGTTTCGCGCTCCGTGTGCGGGACGCTTTTTACTTGCGGAAAATTCCGCCGAACCTTCTCGTAAAGGTCGATAAAGCTGATCACACAGGTCTTTGTATAGCCGGAAAGCACAGCTGCCATCTGCTCAAATTCGGCGATATGTCGTACAGCGGTGTAGGTATCGGTAAGGAAAATGGGGTCATACCGCCATGCGATACAGTCAGGGCCGACAATTTTTGACAGCGTGATAAAGTCCTGCAGAACCTGCGCTTTCGGCGGTACATGCGGCTCAATCTCCGGCCCGTAGGGGGTGATCGTGACAAACCAGTACTGCCCATAGGGGCGCAGCAGCTCCATGCGGGGGAGCATCGGTGCAGGATTTTTGGTGCAAAAGCCGATCAGGTCCACCACATCCGGGTTGATGGCATACCGCGTGACGGACTGCGGATTATAAGGATTGCGCACCAGCACAAACCCTGCACGCAGGCGGTTGGCAAACCACGTGCTGTAAAAGCCGGGTATATCGGTGCGGAAACCTGTTTGCAAAATCATAAAACGCCCTCCTGCTGGTGCAGCATGCAGCTTGCCGATTTTATACAAATTATAATACCATGCTGCAGAGCATTGCAAGGAGGCGGAGCGCCGCTGCAAAATTCTTCTTTTTAGCTGGTTCGTCTCTTAGTCCTCGATGGCTTTCTACCGGGCGTAGTGGGATAGAGTCTCTCCTATGGAGCTCTTGAACAGGCGGGTAGGGTACAACCGGGATACCTACCTCCTGTGCCGCCTGTGTGATCGTGTAGTTATGATACCGGAGCAGGTTCGCCGCAAACTGAATGCGGGTCAGGGTCACATAGGCGGTCAGGTTGCTGTGCACTTCCCAGTGGAGCCGGTCGGACAGATAAGAGCGGCTTAGGTTGAAGCGGGCAGCCAGCGTGGAAAGGGTCAGGTCCTCCTTCACATGCAGGTTGATATAGTGGATGATATTGCGGATGACCACCGAATAGCCGACGGTAGAGTACCGCGCCACCCGGTTGCAATATTGCTGCAGCATCTCGACCACAAGGGCCTGCTCTTGCTGCTCGGTGGTGATTTCACAGGCGGCGAGCAGATAATCGTTATAAAGGGTATCAAGGTAAAAGGCGTGCACCTCGGCCCACTCTGCCTCCTTGCGTAGCAGGGCATTCAGGGCAATGGCGCGGAAACGGACGGTGGTGGTCTTGGTATGACCCTTGCGCCCGGGTATGGTTACGCCGCGAAAGCTCTGCAGCGCCTGCATCGCAAGCTCAGCATCACCGTGGTGGACGGCGTCCAGCAGATGATTTTCCAGCGCGTAGTGGTCCTCCAGCATCTGGATGCTGAGGACGGGCTTTTCCGGCAGCATACACTGCCTTGGCAGATCGGCAGATTCGGGGAAAAGATCTGTGTAGTTTACCCAGTGGGTGCGGAAGGTGCTGCAGTTCATCGGTGCCAAATTTTTCTACAATCTGGACAAAAAGACGTTGGCCCAGATGGAGACCGAGCTGAAGGAAAAGCGCGGCTGATTTACTGTAATAAGACACGGGAGGTTTTTCCGGGGGTCTCCGGAAAAGCCTCCCGCGCTTTTTGCGGTGCGCCGAGAATGAGTGCCTCCTGCGTGTTGAAAAGCACAGCGGAAACATGGTACAATTATCAAACCAAAGCACAGTACGATGAGGGAAGGAGGGAGAATAAGAACATGACAATTTTGATCGATGCAGACGGCTGCCCAGTGGTCGATCTGACCCTGCGGAGCGCAGGGAAAAAAGGTGCGCCGGTTGTGATTCTGTGCGATACATCCCATCGTATCGAGCGGGAAGGGGCACAGACGCTGGTATTTGACAAAGGCACTGACAGTGTGGATTTTGCACTCGTCAACCGGGTGAAGCCCGGGGACTTGGTTGTGACGCAGGATTACGGTCTGGCAAGTATGTGCTTGGCAAAATGCGCGCGGGTGCTGAACCAGAACGGTTTGGAATATACGGCGGATAATATAGATGCGCTGATGCTGCAGCGGCATGAAAACAAAAAGCTCCTTCGCGCCGGCAAGCATCCAAAGGGGGCTGCAAAACGCACAAAAGAGCAGGATATCCGGTTTTGCGATGCGCTGGAACGGATTTTAAGCGGCACATCCGGCAATCAGCAGACGGAATGTGAAAATGTGTCATTTGCAAGGCGATAAAATGTACAATGTGCATTTTTTACAGGTGAATGGTAATTACAGAGCGTAGCTATGTAAAAAAGCGCAAAGAAGAAATGTGCTTTTTGGGTGGATTTGTGCAGAAATGTACACTTTTCAGGGCGGCAAAACAGCACATTTTTGCCGATATTGCCGCTTGCTGCATGAAATGTGCGATTTGTCATAAAATAATACGATATATCGGCATAATTTACCTTTCGGAATGTGACATTTGGCACATGCTATGCGTAAAGAAGCTGCACACCGCCATAAAGAGCCTATGGGGGGAAAATATAGTTTAGCTGCAGAGAAATGGGATACGGTACGCGATTCCGGCACGGTAACGCTGCTTTGAGGTGGTTACAAAAGTTTATGCGGAATGCTCCGCACAGCAATGCATACTGGTTGGAAGCGCAATACAACAGATTCCTGGGCTTCAAAATACAACAATTTCCGGGAGACAAAAATGAACCCCGAAAATGTTGTATTCTGCGTATTGAAAACACAGGTGAATTGGACGCTTGTTCGATGCCTACTGGTCCGCAATAGCAAAATAAGGATACAAATCAAAGCGTACAAAAGAAAGAAAAGCGTAAGCAACATATCCTTGCCCTGCAGAGAGAATGGATTCCGGTATTCTTCCGCTGAAAGAAAAATAACAGGGCTAATTTTCCGGATTTTCCCTTGTGATTTGGTGGCGCGATAAACTATAATAAGCATAAGGCAAGCAAATGTGATGCCGGTAACAGATACTGCGCAGGCAAGTGAAAGGAAGAAACGCAATGAAGATGCTTTTCAAGCAACGGATGTTCTCCTGGTTCGACAGCTATGATATTTACGATGAATATGGGAATACCCTGTTTGTTGTCAAGGGGCAGCTTTCCTGGGGGCATTGCCTGAGAATCTTTGATGCGGCGGGCTGCCCGGTTGGCTGCGTCAAAGAAAAGATATTTACATGGATGCCCCAATTTGAACTCTACACAGGTGAGGATGATTATGTGGGGTGCCTGAGCCGAGAGCTGACGCTTTTCCGGCCCAGCTACCATATCGACTGCAATGGCTGGCGCGTTGAGGGCAGCTTTTGGGAATGGGACTATGACATCCTTGCTCCCAGCAGGCATACCGTGGCGCATATCGCCAAGGAGCTTTGGAATTGGACCGATACATACACCATTGAGGTTGCCGACCCAAGAGATGCCCTCTGCGCGCTGATGGTCGTGCTTGCGATCGATGCAGAGAAATGCTCGCGGAATAACCATACCTGACAGGCTGCACACAAAAAATACTCCCTTATTCTGCTGCGCGCGCAGCAGGATAAGGGAGTTTTCTGGTTCGCGAAGCAGCACGCCGGTGTATAAAGACTGTACAGAAAAAGCAGCAGCCCACTGCGGGCTGCTGCTTTGCGGTAAAAGGCGGGCGGTCAGCCCATGACGATCTTGACCTCTACGGTTGAGCCGGCGGGAACAGGGGAAAGGATATTACCGCTTACAGGCTTGCCGTCCACGGTCATGGCTTTGACGCCCTTTTCCAGATGGTCAGGGTTCTCCACAACGATTTCATAGGTTGCCCCGCGCCAGACACGGCGCAGGGTAAAGCCGTCCATCTCGTGCGGGATGCAGGGGTCGATCTTCAGCCCGGCCAGCGTGGGCTGGATGCCCAGGATATACTGGCTCACATCCACAAAGGTCCAGGCCGCCGTGCCGGTCAGCCAGCTGTTTTTTGCTTCGCCAAAGGTGGCGGCGTCGCGGCCAGCCACCATCTGGCTGTAGACATACGGCTCGGTGCGGTGGATCTCACTGATGTCCTCAATGTATGCCGGGCAGGTCTTTTTGTAGATCTCAAACGCGCGGTCACCGTGGCCGACTACAGTCTCGGCACAGCTGACCCATGGGTTGTTGTGACAGAAGATGCCTGCGTTCTCCTTGTATCCCGGAGGATAGCTGGAAATTTCGCCCAGTTCGAGATGGTACTTCGTGCAGGCGGGCTGCAGCAGCACAATGTCGTACTTCGTGTCCAGCTTGTCTTTCACACTCTGCAAAGCGGTCACGGCCTCACCGGTGTCCACACCAATACCCGTCATGACGCACATGCCCTGCGGCTCGATGAAGATCTTGCCTTCCTCGCATTCCTCGCTGCCGATCACATGGCCAAAGGCATCGTTTTGATAGTAGGGAATCAGTCTGATTTGCTCATCAACGATTCGTTCTTTCATATCTGTACACCGGCCAATGCCAGAAACTTTTTGTCGGACTGGATACCCTGCGTCAGGAATACGCCGTCCCGGAACAGTGCGTAGGTCGTGACGGGCGCGGATACATTCTGCGCGGCTTCTTTGTCGGTGATGTGGATGGCCCGGAACGGGATGTTATGCTGCTGCGCGGTCTGCTGCACCTTCGGCACCCAGTAATAGGTAAAGGGACACTGATCGGTGTAGTAGAGGACGAAGCCTTCTCCATCAGCTTTAGGGTGCTTAGCGCAGTTCTTGAATTTCGGCAGTGCTGTATCAGCGTTGAGCGGGAGGCACATGAGGGTGATTCCACAGTCCGAGACATCTGCGACTTCAAATCCCTTGTGGGACAAAAACTTGGAGTCGGCGAGAAATTCCCGCTTGCGTCCCTCGGCGCACAAAATGCAGATGCCCTTTTTGCCCTGCGCTCTTGCATCGCTGAGGCATTTTTCCAGCAGGTCATTTGAGCAGCCGTGCCCTTTCATGGAACCGGAGACCCACAGGCAGTTGATGTACAGCCAGCCGTCCGCTGTAAGGGGCACCCATGCGTTTTCTGCCGGGATGTACTCGATAAAGCACTTGCCGCGCTCAACACTGCGGTAGAAAACAAGCCCCTCAGCAAAGCGCTGCTTGAGCCATTCTTTTTTGGCAAGGCTCTGCTTGCCGGACATCGCGCAGCAGATATGCTCCTTGTCGATGTTCTCTTTGGTGATTTGGATGTAGTCCACAGGTGGCCTCCTTGCAGAAAAGGCGCAGCATGCCCCAGCCTCTGGGGCACACTGCGTCTTGAGCGTCTGGTGAAATAGTGTTTATACGAATTACTATATGCCAAACAGCTCGTATTGTCAATAGAGCGTTAAAAACTGCGTTACAAAGTATGCTGACAGTGGACATTGCTGCAAGCACAAAGAACATCCTGTGCAAGGCGGCACATGCCTGACAGAGAAGCGGCGGAATCTGCAGACCGCACGAACCGTAAATATTTCATGAAATTTCGCAACAAGTAATTTACTTGGCGTGAGTTTGTGATACTATAAAGAAAATACAGGGCTGCAGGGGATAAGAAATGAACTCGCAGGCAGGTTGGCATAGCGTACCTCGCAGACAAACGGTGGAATGGAGTTGTGTTGTGATGAAAATTCGTAAGGCAGAAGAAAAAGACATCCCAAGAATTATGGAACTGCTGGGTCAGGTGCTGCAGATCCATGCAGAGATACGCCCGGATGTGTTTATCCCCGGCACCACAAAATATACCGACAGCGAACTGAAAGAACTGCTGGAGCAGGAAGATAAGCCCATCTATGTTGCAGCTGGTGAGGATGATGTGTGCATGGGCTATGCTTTCTGCCAGTTGAAGGAGCAACCATTTTCTACCAATATGGTTCCGTTTAAGGCACTGTTTATTGATGATCTGTGCGTTGACAAACAGGCACGCGGACAGCATATCGGGGAAAGCCTGTTTGAATATGTGAAGCAGCAGGCAAAGAAGCTTGGCTGCTATGAAGTCACCTTGAATGTCTGGGCAGGGAACACATCAGCCGAAAGCTTCTATGAGAAGATGGGTATGAAAACAAAGGAACGGCAGATGGAGTATATTCTGTAAAGATAGAATGATGGAAAGGGTTTGCGTCAGTAAGCCAGCAGACGAAGTGTGAAGCGGGCACAGTGGCCCATAAAGAACAGGAGGAGCAAACGCCATGAAGGAAAATAGAAAGCTGCTAAAAGAAGTGCTCAAGGACATCCGCCATGATATGAGCGATGAGGAAGTGTTAAATCTGCTGGCAGACAGCAAAATTTCAGTTAGCCCCGAAAGCGAAAAGGAAAAGTATACGCTGGGGCAGCGTGCTGCGGATGTAATAGCAAAATTCGCCGGTAGTTGGGCATTTATCTTTTCCTTTACCGGCGTTTTAGTTCTTTGGATGATTGTCAATACTCTGCTGGCGGCCAAGGCGTTTGACCCATATCCGTTTATTCTGCTGAATTTGGTGTTGTCTTGTGTGGCGGCAATTCAGGCACCGCTTATTATGATGAGTCAGAACCGGCAGGAGGAAAAGGATCGACGCAGAGCGGAAAATGATTATAAGGTCAATTTGAAAACCGAAATTATGATTGAGGATCTGTACGATAAAGTGAATGCTATTCTTGCTAAGCAGTCGGCACTGGAAAAGCGGCTGCAGACTGAGGATAAAAACGGCAGGGTATAGAAGCATAGGAAAATAAAAACATCCCGTCTACGAGTCAAGCGCACTTGTTTACATAAGTGTACTTGCGGCAGACGGGATGTTGCTGTTTTATTTACAGTACAATAAAGGTGCAGGTGGCAGCAGGCAGGGTCAGTTCACCGGCAGCGGCGGCAACCGCAGACTGCTGTTGGCTTCGCTGCA
>UMBF01008703.1_pt1 | contig 20610 bp, 16 predicted proteins | sample 1963901 | NCBI WGS metagenome assembly UMBF01 (sample SAMEA4835935, study PRJEB28245) | human gut metagenome | biome: gut microbiome; material: fecal sample | place: Denmark | collected 2008 | reverse complement strand
CGGCTGCCGAGAAAACGGCGGCAGAGCGGACGCACCAGTACCAGTAGCAGCGCAGAGAACACGATGAACACAATCCACTGCCCCATCAGTCCGACCGAAAGGCTGGCTGCAATGAGTGCCGCGACACCGCCGGCAGCGAACCAGATGCCGCACAATGTGAGTGTAAACGCCTCTACCGCTACACTGATGATAATGACAGCCAGCCAGATATACAGGCTGTCAATTCCAAACATCATAAACTATCCCCTCCTTTGGCAACAGTATAGCATGTGCATACGAAAAAGTACAGCAAAACCCGATCAAATTTCCGGCTAATCTTTGCATATTGCACAAAATGTCGAATAAAACAAAATCCGCTCGAACCGTGCAGTACAGTTCGAGCGGGAAATCTTCAAAAAATCAGCGGGTCATGCAGCGCGAGACGTATCAGCCAAATTGCGATATCCAGCACGATAACGCTCCACAGCAGCATGCGCTCGAGGTTTTTGGAGCCGAAAAGCGGCTTTTTGCCAAACAGCGCGTACAAAACGACCGGCGGCAGCACGAAAACCATCGGGTGAAACCGCAGTGCCGTACGAAAGTCCAGTCGGAGCAGAGCGGCAAGTGCGCGGCTCAGTCCGCAGCCGGGACACGGTACGCCGGTCAGGTATTTCACCGGACAGTTCCAGCCGAACAACAGTGCCGAGGCATACGCCAGCGCACCCAGTATCAGCAGCACGAGCAGACCGTTCAGACCCCGCCGAATACGCTCGGGCATCAGCCCTTGTAGGTTTCGCGGAACTCGAGGAACTCGTCGTAGGTGCATTCCTTGTCCAGAACACCCTTTTCACGAATTTCGATAATACGGGTCGCGATGGTCTGCACGAACTCATGGTCGTGGGAAGCAAACAGCACGGTGCCCTTGAAATCACGAACGCCGTTGTTGACTGCGGTGATGGATTCCAGATCGAGGTGGTTGGTCGGCTGGTCGATGACGAGCACGTTCGAGCCGAACAGCATCATGCGCGCCAGCATCAGGCGAACCTTCTCACCGCCGGACAGTACGCGAACCGGCTTGTAAACATCGTCGCCGGAGAACAGCATACGGCCGAGGAAGCCGCGCAGCGTGGATTCCAGTGTATCCGTGCGGGAATACGGCGCGATCCAGTCGAGCATGTTTTCCTCGTGTCCCTCGAAGAACTCGTTGTTGTCCTTCGGGAAATAGCTCTGCGAGGTGGTAACGCCCCACTTGAAGCTGCCCTCATCCGGTTTCATCTCACCCATAAGAATCTGGAACAGCGTAGTCATTGCCAGCTCGTTATCCGAGATGAACGCAATTTTGTCACCGCGGCGCACGATGAAAGATACGTTGTCGAGCACCTTCTCGCCGTCGATGGTCTTGGAGATGCCGCGCACCTCGAGAATGTCCTTGCCTGCCTCACGGTCCGCGTCAAACGCTACCCACGGGTAACGGCGGGACGAAGCCGGCATTTCCTCGACGGACAGCTTGTCGATCAGCTTGCGGCGGCTGGTCGCCTGACGGGACTTGGACTTGTTCGCCGCAAAACGCTGGATGAAGTTCTGCAGTTCCTTGATCTTTTCCTCGTTCTTGCGGTTCTGATCCTTGATCATGCGCTGAACCAGCTGAGAGGACTCATACCAGAACTCGTAGTTGCCGACATACAGCTTGATCTTGCCATAGTCAATATCAACGATATGGGTACATACATTGTTCAGGAAGTGACGGTCATGCGATACAACGAGGACGGTGCCCTCAAAATCGGCAAGGAAGTCCTCCAGCCAGCGGACTGCCTGAATATCCAGATGGTTGGTAGGCTCGTCCAGCAGCAGGATATCCGGCTTGCCGAACAGCGCACGCGCCAGCAGCACCTTGACCTTCTCGACGTCACCGAGGTTCTTCATTTCGGTGTACAGGATGGCATCTGCATCCAGACCCAGACCGTTCAGCAGCTGGCTGGCCTCGGTCTCGGCGTCCCAACCGCCCATTTCAGCAAACTCGGACTCCAGCTCGGCAGCCCTGTTGCCGTCCTCCTCGGTGAACGGGTCCTTCATGTAGAGCGCATCCTTTTCGTGCATGACCTCAAGCAGACGCTCGTTGCCGCCGAGAACCGTGTTGAGAACAGTCTCCTCGTTGAAGGCAAAGTGGTCCTGCTTGAGTACGCTCATACGGGTCTTGGGCGCAATCGAAACCGTGCCGGTGGACGGGTCCAAATCGCCGGACAGAATGCGCAGGAATGTAGACTTGCCTGCACCATTTGCACCGATAACACCGTAGCAGTTGCCCTGGGTAAATTTCAGGTTTACATCTTTGAACAGCGGCTCGCCGCTGAAGTTTAAGCTAAGATCGCTGATAGTGATCATGTAAGAGATTCCTCCCGCATTATTTTTCAATTAGAATCAGTATACCACACAAACCGCTGTTTTCACAGATAATTTACAGATACAGCCGTATTTTTGTTCATGTTGTCTTGAAACGACACCCAGAATGCTATATACTATATTTATAAATATCAATCCCTATTTGTTTCAGGAGGTTTTTCCCTATGTCTAACCTGATGGAAGTTATCAAGTCTCGCCGCTCTACGCGCGCGTTCAAGTCCGAGCTGCCGCCGAAGGATCAGATCATGCAGATTGTTGAAGCTGCTGAATGGGCGCCTTCCGGCATGGGCAAGTACCTGTGGCACTTTACCGTGGTTTACAATGCAGAGAAGTCGCTCAAGCTGGCTCGTGCCGTAGCTGAGGCAGACAATCGCGGTCCGGAGTACAATTTCTACGGTGCACCGGTCAACATTATCATTTCCTACAAGCGGGATGAGCACCACGCTCTGGTAGACGGCGCTGCTGCAATGGAGAATCTGCTGCTGATGGCTACCGAGCTTGGCCTCGGCTCCTGCTGGATCAACCAGCTGCGCGAGACCTGCGACGTACCCGAGGTTCGTGCACTGCTGACCGAGTACGGCGTACCGGAGGACCACATTGTCGTCTGCTCCGCTGCAATTGGCTACATCGAGAAGGAAACGCCGGCAAAGCCGCGTCATGAGGGCTTAGTTTCGATTACCGAATAATCGAAATAATGGAAAATTGAGAATTGAGAATGAAAAATGCCGCTATTCTTGCGTGCATTAAATCACTCGGCTGTGCCGAATACCTTAATTTTCAATTCATTAGCGACGAAAGGAGCTAATATCATGGATGAGAAGATTGCTAAATTAAAAGAGTGGATCGACGGCAGCGACAACATTGTCTTTTTCGGTGGTGCGGGCGTATCGACCGAGAGCGGCATTCCGGATTTCCGCTCGGTGGACGGTCTATACAACCAGCAGTACAAGTACCCGCCGGAGACCATTCTCAGCCACACGTTCTTTTTGAGCGAAACCGAGGAGTTTTATCGCTTCTATCGGGCGAAAATGCTGGCTCTTGATGCAAAGCCGAATGCGGCTCACCTCAAGCTGGCCGAGTGGGAACGCGAGGGCAAGTGCCGTGCCGTTGTAACGCAGAACATCGACGGTCTGCACCAGAAGGCAGGCTCGAAGGAAGTGCTTGAGCTGCACGGTTCGGTGCTGCGCAACTATTGCATGCGCTGCCGCAAGCCATATCCGGTTGAGGATATCGCCAAGGGCACCGGCATTCCGCGATGCTCCTGCGGCGGCATGATCAAGCCGGATGTCGTGCTGTACGAGGAGGGACTCGACAGCTACACGATCAACAAGAGCGTAGACTACATCTCCAAGGCTGATATTCTGATTATCGGCGGCACATCGCTGGCTGTGTATCCGGCCGCTGGTCTGATCGACTATTACCGCGGCAATAAGCTGGTTTTGGTCAATAAGTCCCCTACTCCTGCGGATCGCCGTGCTGATCTGGTCATTCATGCGCCAATCGGCGAGGTTTTCTCGCAGCTGTAAAAATAAAGCTCCCTTTTCCGGTTATATAAACTGCAAACCGAAAAAGGATGTATTATGCCAGTTGATAAAATTGCACTCATTTTTGCCATCATCGAGGGATGAAACTGCTGTACAGATAGGAAAAGACCCGCTTTCAGCGGGTCTTTTCTCGTCAAATTGTAAGAGGTAAATAGGAATACGCGATACTTTGCTTAGTTGAATGCCTGCTCGAGATCAGCCAGAATATCATTGATATTCTCGGTGCCGATGGACAGACGGATGGTGCCCTGATGGATACCCTGATCCTCCAGCTCCTCTGCGGTCAGCTGCGAGTGAGTGGTGGTTGCCGGATGGATGACCAGGCTCTTAACGTCAGCAACATTTGCCAACAGAGAAAAGATCTGCAGCTTGTCAATGAACTTAAATGCTGCTTCCTTTCCGCCCTTGATATCGAAGGTGAAGATGGATGCGCCGCCGTTCGGGAAGTACTTCTCGTACAGAGCATGATCCGGGTGGTTCGGCAGAGACGGATGGTTCACATGCTCAACCTGCGGGTGATTGGTCAGGAACTCAACAACCTTCTTGGTGTTCTCAACGTGACGCTCGATACGCAGAGACAGAGTCTCAGTGCCCTGCAGCAGCAAAAATGCGTTGAACGGAGAAATAGTAGCACCAGTATCACGCAGCAGGATAGCGCGGATGTAGGTTACGAAAGCAGCAGGACCAACTGCATCTGCGAAAGAGATGCCGTGATAACTCGGGTTCGGCTCAGCGATCGGTGCATACTTGCCGGATGCCTTCCAGTCGAACTTGCCGGAATCAACAATGATGCCGCCGAGGGTCGTGCCGTGGCCGCCGATGAACTTAGTAGCAGAGTGAACAACGATATCAGCGCCGTACTCAATCGGACGGATGAGGTACGGGGTACCGAAGGTGTTGTCGATTACGAGCGGCAAACCGTGCTTGTGCGCAATCTTTGCGATAGCCTCGATATCCGGAATATCGGAATTCGGGTTGCCGAGAGTCTCGATGTAAACCGCCTTAGTATTGTCCTTGATAGCGCCTTCCAGTTCTTCCAGATTGTGTGCATCAACGAAGGTGGTCTCAACGCCGAACTGCGGCAGAGTATGTGCCAGCAGGTTGTAGCTGCCGCCGTAGATGGTCTTCTGTGCTACGATGTGGTCGCCGGCCTGAGCAAGTGCCTGAATGGTGTAGGTAATCGCTGCGGCGCCGGAAGCGGTAGCCAGCGCGGCAACACCTCCCTCGAGTGCTGCAATGCGCTTCTCGAACACATCCTGCGTGGAGTTAGTCAGACGGCCGTAAATATTGCCTGCATCCGCCAGACCGAAACGGTCAGCTGCGTGCTGGCTGTCGTGGAAAACATAAGAGGTGGTCTGGTAGATCGGAACTGCACGGGAATCGGTAACCGGGTCAGCGGTTTCCTGACCGATGTGCAGCTGCTTGGTTTCAAAGGACCAGTTTTCGGTATTCTTGATAGTTGCCATGATAATAATCTCCTTTTTATATACATGTTTGAAGTGATTGATTCGTTTCGTGTACTAAAAAGAAGGTTCACATTCGCCCAAATCGGAAATTCGAGCGGAGCAGCTTTTCAAAGTAGTATCGCATAACCGCGTCTCCTAAATTCATATTATTTCACTGGGATTGCTATGATTATACTAAACTCCCCCTCTTCTGTCAACCCTTTCCGACAAACTTTTTTCGTTCCGGCAGATTGCCCAATTTCCGATGGTCCAATCCCTATTTTTTCGATAGGTATTGGGGTGGTGTTTCCTGTTCGCCATCCAAATAAAAGAAAACCGCCGCACAGGGATTGTGCAGCGGTTTTGATGATCAATGTTCAGCAGCGAAAAATCAGAACTCGATCTTCTTTGCGATATAAGCAGCAACTTCCTCAATCTTGATGCGCTCCTGCTCCATCGTATCACGGTCACGAACGGTTACGCAGCCATCCTGCTCGGTCTCAAAATCGACGGTTACGCAGTACGGCGTACCGATCTCGTCCTCACGGCGGTAGCGCTTACCGATAGAGCCTGCATCGTCAAAATCAACAGAGAACTGCTTAGCCAGCTCCTGCCAGATCGGCATAGCCTTGTCGGTCAGCTTCTTGGACAGCGGCAGTACAGCAGCCTTGAACGGTGCCAGAGCCGGATGCAGACGCAGAACGGTACGAACATCGTCCTTGCCGTTCTTGTCCTGACCTACGACTTCCTCGTCGTAAGCGTCGCACAGGAAGGCCAGTGCAACACGGTCAGCACCAAGCGAAGGCTCGATAACATACGGAATATACTTCTCATTTGCTTCCTGATCGAAGTATTCCATCGAAACACCCGAGGTGTTCTGATGCTGGGTCAGGTCGAAATTAGTGCGGTCGGCAATGCCCCACAGCTCGCCCCAGCCAAACGGGAACATAAACTCGATATCGGTGGTAGCGTTGGAGTAGTGAGACAGCTCCTCCGGATCGTGGTCGCGCAGACGCAGGTTCTCGTCCTTCATGCCGAGAGACAGCAGGAAGTTGTGGCAGTAATCCTTCCAGTACTTGAACCACTCAAGGTCGGTGCCCGGCTTGCAGAAGAACTCCAGTTCCATCTGCTCAAACTCGCGGGTACGGAAGGTGAAGTTACCCGGAGTAATCTCGTTGCGGAAGGACTTGCCCACCTGACCAACGCCGAACGGAATCTTCTTACGGGTGGTGCGCTGGATATTCTGGAAGTTTACGAAGATGCCCTGTGCGGTCTCCGGACGCAGATACAGCTCGTTCTTCGCGTTCTCGGTAACGCCCTGGAAGGTCTTGAACATCAGATTGAACTGACGGATGTCGGTCCAGTTGTGCTTGCCGCAGGTCGGGCATGCGATCTCATGCTCGTCGATGAATGCCTTCATCTCAGCCTGGCTGAGTGCGTCAACACTCTTGCCGAGATCGTAGTTGTTCTCAGCACACCAGTCCTCAATTACCTTGTCGGCACGGAAACGCTCCTTGCACTCCTTGCAGTCCATCAGCGGGTCAGAGAAGCCGCCAACATGACCGGAAGCAACCCAGGTCATCGGGTTCATCAGGATCGCGGAGTCAAGACCTACATTGTACTGGCTCTCCTGAACAAATTTCTTGCGCCATGCTGCCTTGACGTTGTTCTTGAACTCAACGCCGAGCGGACCGTAGTCCCAGGTGTTTGCAAGACCGCCGTAAATCTCCGAGCCGGAGTATACGAAGCCGCGGCCCTTGCAGAGCGCTACGATCTTTTCCATTGTTTTTTCGCTGTTTTTCATGTTAAATTCTCCTTTTGGCACAGCTGGCTGCTGCACGCTGTTTTTGCTTTGCACCGGAAAAAGTGCTTGACATAAAATTATTCTACCGTTATAATTAATAATTGTCAAGAGTAGTTTAACGAGTTAAACGAATAGAGTTCGGTTTGATCAGTAAATTGCTTGCGAGAAGCTGACATTCAGGCGATTCGCTCAGCTGGGAGCGGAAGCGGTACAGAAAGCAGTCCCCGTTCTTCCCTGTTCAGTTGAGTTTGCTCAAAACGCTTTTCTTGACACATATATTCGGGCTTGTAGCTCAGTTTGGGAGAGCGTTCGGTTCGCATCCGAGAGGTCGAGGGTTCGATCCCCTTCAAGTCCACCATAATGCGAAGATACAAACTTTTTTCATAGTTCGGAATGTTTTCGCATTAACCATCAGAATAGAGCACACCTGATTGCGGGTGTGCTCTTTTTCTTTGCCCTCCTCTCTGTTATAATAAAAATATAGGATTGGAGGAAATATGAATGGCTTCAAGAAAAATTCTGGTTGGTGAAAAATACCTGCATTTCAAGAACAAGCTGTATCAAGTGCTTGCCGTCGCCACGCACACGGAAACCGGCGAACCGCTGGTGATCTATCAGGCGCTCTACGGCGACTTCAAAATTTATGCGCGGCCGTATGATATGTTCGCCTCCGAGGTGGATCACGAGAAGTACCCTGATGTTACGCAGCGTTTCCGCTTTGCTCATGTAATCTTTGACGGAGATACGCCGAAGGCAACTGAATAAAAACAGCCCCTCCAGGAGCCGGCATAAAACCAGTTCTCGGAGGGGTTTCGCTTTACTCCTGCATAGCCTCGGCAGGCTTCTTCACGAGGTCCTCACCGTACTGATACCGCGCCCAGACCGAAGCCTACGCCGCGGTTGCCGGAAGCGTCATACGGGAAGAAGTTGACGGTCACGCGGGCATACATACCGGAGTAAACGTCGGTCGGCGGCAGGTCGGCATGGACGTTGGAAATATGCACGCACTGCGGCTTCTGCTTGTGACCCAGTGCCCCTTGCACTCCAGAACGAACGGCTCACCGGACGGTCGGGTGCCGTCGCCGCCGTAGATGACCGGATAGCGTATCTGCAGACGGTTGCCCGTTTACAGGTTCTTAACGTCGTATCCCACAGAGCAGTCAGCTGTTCGAGCTGCTCCTCCGTCCAGCAGAAGTAAAGACGCTTGCTCGGCTTGATGCCGCAGCTGTGCTTCTCGACTGCAGTCAGATTGGCTGCGAAGTTGTTGTTTTACATTGAATCTTCTTTCTTGTACATTTTATCGTGCAATGCCAATACGCCGCTTGGCGATGTCGGTCGCAACGTCGCCAAGATAGTACATCACGCGATGCTCGCCGGACACTCTCGGTGCGCCGATTATGCGCTTGGCTTTGTGCTTGTCGGTAAAACCGTGGATTTTTGCGACTTGCTCCAGTGTTAGCGATACCATGTTCGAATACATCCGCATCAGGTCGTTCTTGCCCTATGACGGAGTTCCTGATAGGTTCAGGCGTTTATGTTTTACACCTCCTTGTGTGATTTATAATCACGCAGGTGGTACACTAATCACAACCAATCGAATGTTTGATATTTTGATATAAAGTAAGGGTGTTTGTTCTGACATTAGGAGAAAGAATCAAAAGAGAAAATGGTCAAAGTTCCCGACACCTATCTCAAGGGCCGCAAGCCGGAGGATTTCTGCGCTATGCATGTCCGCGGTGGCAGTATGTATCCTGATTTCCGTGATGGTGATATCGTGCTGGTGCTCAAGCAGAACACCATGAACCACAGTGGCGAGATCGGAGTCATCAGCTATGGCGATGACGAAATGACCATCAAACGCATCAACTACGTTCAGAGCGAGGATTGGCTGGAGCTTGTACCCCTGAAACCCGTCTTACCCGCCCAGACGGATCGAGGGCACCGCCCCGGAAAGATGCCGTATTATCGGTATCCCGCGCGTACTGATACGCGAGTTCTAAATATAAAAATTACGCCCACCGGCTGCAGCCGATGAGCGTTAGCGAGTGCATTCTACCCTCTTATTTTACAGCCAAAGATGTTTTACAATAAAAACAAACACATCAGACGGATGTTTCCGCAAAACGTTTAGCTATAATGGCAAGCGGTACTCCGTCCGGGTAAAGACCGCGCGTGATCTCTGGCACAAGGTCGAGGAAAAGAGTAGCGGCTATCTTTTTACGCAGCCGACCACCGGCAGACCGCACACCGAAACGTCCATGAAGCAGATGTGGCGCTCGTTCAAGCAGGCGCTTAATCTCGACATGGGCGCGCAGATGGTACACGGCGCGATCGACCCGGAAACGTCCGCCGCGGCTGACGATCTCACGCCGTACTGCCTGCGGCATACATACGCGACTGATTTGCAGTCCGCCGACGTGCCGATCAACGTTGCAAAGGACTTTCTGGGGCACAAGTCGATTGCCATGACGTCGCAGATCTACACTCACCTGTCCGTCGATGCCTTTGCTGAGGCGTCGCTCAAGGTTATCAACTTCCAGCACGCACAGCAGCGTAAGGAAAAGAAGAAATCCGTCGGAAACAGGTGACACATCAGGTGACACATCAAACAGCCGAAAATAGCCTGATGCAGCGCATTTTACAAAAAAGTACACTCTACCCATTAACCGTGTAGAGTGCATAAAAAGTTAAATTTTAATAAGAAAAAGCTCCCAAACCGCACGGTTTAGGAGCTTTTCTGTTGGTGGAAGTTACAGGGCTCGAACCTGTGACCCTCTGCTTGTAAGGCAGATGCTCTCCCAGCTGAGCTAAACTTCCATCGGGTCGTTGTCGTCGTTGTCTCATCCCTGACGACTTGTTTAGTATATAACAGAAGTACGAATCTGTCAACACATTTTCTGAAAAAATTCCAAAAAATTTTTAGACCCGAAAATTTACGCCGCGCACAGCGTTCTCCGGCATGCGCGGCGTAATGTATTATCGTTCCATCTTTTCACAGAACCGCATCAGCATTGCCGCGACCTGTGCGCGGGTGGCATTCCCCTGTGGATTCAGCCTGCCGTGCGAGCCGTTGACGATTCCGTTCGCTGCCGCCCATCGCATAGCATCGACCGCGTAGGCGCTGACGGTATCTGCGTCTGCAAAGGCATCCAGTGTGCCGCCGGCTTCGGGGTCATCCGCATAGCGGTACAGCATGGTGACGAGCTGCTCTCGTGTAATGCCAGCCTCCGGCGCGCGGCCATCCGAAATGCCTGCCGACTGCGCCCACGCCATGCCCTTCTCGTACCAGTTTGCACCGCCAGTCGTATCCGCACCTGCGTACCGTGCGAGAATCGTCATCAGCATACCGCGCGTGGTCGTGCCATCCGGCGAGAACGCATCCGTACCTGTGCCGCTCATCAGACCCTTTTCCACAACACAGCGCACTGCATCGGCGTACCACTCGGTTGGCTTGACGTCATCGAAGCTCACATTTTGAGCAGGCTGTCTCTCGAAAATAGGCGTAAGCGTGACATTGTACGCAGGCATGACGAATGTAAACCGACCGTCCTTCTCCGTCACTACGACCTGCTTGCCGCTCTGGTCAGTAACCGCGATTGTTTTGAGCGCATAGCCTTCCTTTGGCACAGCTTCAATCATCACTGTGCTGCCTTTGGCTGCGTTTTTCGGCGTGATTGAGACCTCGCCGTGCTCGCTCTTAGCCACAGTCACCGCACCGGTCGGCGTGCGGACCGGACCGCCGCCACCACTGCCGCTCGTTCCGCCACTCTGCTGAGCGGTGAACACCGGTGCTGCAGTCTGCGTGCCGTTCAGTTTAGTAAGTGCTTCCTCTGTCAGCGTCGTGTACGTTTTATCACCGATTTTCCACCCGTCAAACGTGTATCCGCGCTTGCCGTCGGTCGGAAACGCCGTTCCGATATCTCCCGCGCCGTAAACGCTGGTCTGCGCACTGCTGTCCGCAAACACGAACGTGATCTCCGCGCGGCGCATATCCACTGCGGAACGGTCGATCGTATACGTCACCCCATGGATGGTCAGCGTATCGCCCGCGGCCACGGCATCCGGCGCAGAAACCGTGATCGGCTCGGTCGCAAAGCCGGTCAGTCGAATCGTCAGGCCGTCGATTACGGAAGTAACGGTACTCGGCGTGACAGTTGCCGTCTCAAGCGCCTTCTTAATCTGAAACGAGAAGGTTTGTGCCTCGGGCAGCACATAGTTGCCCGCCTTTCCGCCTGCCAGAGCGACCGCGCGTGCGGTGTACTCCCCGATTTCGGTCCGGCTGCCATCCTCTATTATGGCAGTAAGCGCATCTCCGTTCACCGCGCCAATCGCTTCAGCCGTGACCAACTTCGGCGTACCATCATAATAGAAAAGACTCTCGCTGTTCCATTTTATCTCAACAGGCTTCGGCTGTACGGTCAACACGCCGTTTTCGTATGTAATTTTGTAATTTTCAGCTTGTGCATCCATCGGAATAATCGTGTAAGTTCCAATATCGCTAAACTGCGCATAGTCAAACGCATAGTTCAGACCCGAAAGCACAGTTTCGTTCTCATTATTCACGAATCCGTTGATTTCCGCGCCATTATCACTTAACGTTTCTCCATAGGTTATGGTTTTATCCTTAGCACGAATACACAGCGGCGCTTTTTCAATATGAAACCGAACCGCTTGCGAGGTTGCGGAAGCCGTACTGCTCGTTTCCGGTGCATACGCTTCCACCCAGTAAGTTCCAGCGTTGATCGGCGCACCGTCCAGCTGATTGCTCTGTGTACCGTTGCTGTCGGCGTAGTAGCGATATGTCGGCGCGGACGTGCCCGAGCAGGTCAGATTGCCCTCGCTGTACGGCAGACCGGTATAGACTGCATCCTTCGCGCTTACAATAAGTTCGACCATTTTCGGCAGGATTTTACCCTTTACAGTGCAGTTTTTGTCCTCTAACGTGTAATTTTTATTCGTAAGTGTAACTGTAACCGTCACGTCCCACTCGCCGGCTTCAGCAGATGCGTACCGTGTCGAGAGCGTGTAATCCGTGCCCTCGCTCAGTGCCGTGTCTTCCGGAAGATTGCTGAACGCCAGACCGCTAATCCGTGCATCATTATCGCGTCCGTTGCATGTCTTGTCCTCAATTTCCAGCACTGTTGTATCCAAGGAGATCGTGCGCTTATTGATGGTAAAACTACCGATATTCATCCGTTTAACTGCAGAAAAATTTTCACTTGATGCAATCTCGACCGCCACGTTGTAAGTTCCGGCACGAACCGGCAAAGCTGTGCTGTCGTTGTACCAAACTGTGACCTCGCCAACGCCTGTCCTTGTCCACACCGATGCCTCACGCGGCTTGCCGTCGTAGGCCGAATCAACAGGTAATGCAATCTTGTAATCGGTGTTCTTTTCCGGTGTTTTCGGTGTGATTTGGAATGTTTTCTCAACTTTTCCGGTATAATTTCCCTTGCCGGTAATTGTCACCGTTCCTACACCGCAGTCTCTGTTATTGGTGTAAGAAAGTTCGTAATCTACGTTGATTTTCAACGTTTTATTGTCTATTGCGATGATTGGCTTGGGATTATGCTCGACTCCGTCATACACATACTCGGTCTGCTTCATATCAATCTGCGCGTCTGCAATATCCCGCGGAGTAACTTTCAGCGTACCATTGGCATAGCTGATTGCATAATTTTTCGTCTTATCTGCACCGTTTCCGCATATTTTTGCATTATGTGGTACATTTTCTGCATTTCCTGCATTCGTCTGCGTGCCGGAAACCTTCACCTCGATGATTTTGTCGCCGGACACCAGTTTGCCTGCTGTGTAGCCATCTTTCACCAGAGGTTCGCCATCGTACACTTTCTCTGCACTTTCCGCCGTAATTATAAGCGCTTTCGGCTGGATTTCTGCAGAAAACTCCTCGCTTTCCACGATGTACTTGCCGTCCTCCGACGTAAATTTGAGCCGATATTTGTCCCCGACATTCGGGACGGTTTCACCGTTTACGACCTCGAATGTGCCGGACAGGTCTGCGCCGTTCAGCGTTGCACTGCAGCCGGAAACATCAACCATTTCATTCCAGGTCTGGCCGTATGTGCCGGTGGCCACTGCAGACCAGTTAATAACCGGGGTTTCCTCTGTATTTTCTTCGGCTGAGCACAAAACGATGTCAAGTTTCTCAGGTGTAATCTTCATACATGAAGCCGTCAAGTGATAGACAGCTCCTGATTTTGCAAATCTTGTGACGTACATAAACCATTGACCGCCTTCTGTCCTGAAAGAAACTCCATCCAGTCCGTCAGACGGAACCGGAGTTCCATCCGCAGTATTCAGTTCAATATCACAAGACGCCTCTGAATTGACCGTTTTATCCTCAAAAAGCGCATCTGCCGTATAAGTATCCCGACATGGCTCATCATTAGTTGGAATCGAAACAGTAATCGACTTTTCAACTACAGGTGTACCATTTCGATTGATTCGGATTGATGTAGTTGGTCGAGCCTTTCTACATATCCGTTCCGGATAAACCGCATTCTGATAAGTGCCGTCGGCCGCTCGCGCAGGAACGACTACCATGCCGAGCGCCATCGAGAGCGCCAAGACCGCCGAAAATGCCGTTTTAAGACGTTTCACGTTTTCCTCCTGACCCGCAAGCTGGTATTTGACGATTGCGTGCGCTTCGTTCACTGCACTCTGCACAATTTTTCGCAGAGAACACATATATTTTTATTCAGCTTACCATGAGGTTTCATATGCGTCAATGTTTTAATCGACAAAATTCGACATGTAATATTCAGCATTTTCCATAAAGGCACAGCCAGTCGTTAGTCTGTTTCTTTGTGTCTACTCCGCTTATACAGTGAGCCTTTCATCGGAAGAATATTCATATTTGCATATTTATGTTATTATCTTAAAAACGACTACTAATTCTCTATTATGGCATTTCCATATATATTATCTGATGTTTTTCGTTTAATGACTATACGTTCATTTATCTGTATTTCGCATAAATATTCTATAAGTGCAAAACCACCGTGAAGCTTTCCACAGAGCTGCGCCGTTGATGAGCAATAATAATAAGACGAAAAACACGAGCGCTGTATATTAATTTTACCCGACAGTTTAGTTTCTCCATAAATCCATGCTATTCTTCCTGATTCATATGATAAGGTACAATAAGTTGCGCAAATTGAAAACCTCATAAAAGAAGACATAGCTTGCAGGCTCTGGTAGAATGAAGTTACCACACAAACATTCGAAACGAGACAGCAAACTATATCCGAGAAAATTGTACAGCTGAATGAGGAAGTAATCAAGGGCCAAATCAAGGAATTGGTCCGCGGCAGCGTGGAGGAAACCCTGAACGAACTGCTGAAAAAAGAGGCGGAGTCCCTGACGCAGGCTGTCCGCTACGAGCCAGCGAGGCCCGTCAGGGCTACCGCAGCGGCCATTATGACCGCAACCTCACCACGGCCTCCGGTAACGTCACGCTCCACATGCCGCGGCTCAAGGGCGTGTCCTTCGAGACAGCCATCATCGAGCGGTATCGTCGCCGGGAGAGCAGCGTGGAGGAAGCCCTCATCGAGATGTATCTGGCAGCCGTCTCCGTGCGCCGTGTGGAGGACATCACGGAGGCCCTGTGGGGCAGCAAGGTTTCGCCCGCTACCATCAGCGAGCTGAACAAGAAAGCCTACGTCCACATCGAGGACTGGCGGAACCGCCCCTTGCAGGACGGACGCTATCCATACGTCTACGTGGACGGCATCTACCTGCGCCGCAACTGGGGCGGAGAGTATGAAAATGTGGCGATTCTGGTGGCAATCGCCGTAAATGAGGATGGTTTTCGTGAGGTTCTGGGAACTGTCGAGGAAATGGAGGAGGACAAGGCCAGCTGGGTCAGCTTCTTTCAGTGGCTCCGCAGACGCGGCTTGCTCATCGTCGGCGACAAGTGCATGGGGAAGCTGGAGGCCGTGGGCGAGGTGTTCCCGGACGCCAAATACCAGCGCTGCACGGTGCATTTCTACCGCAATATTTTCTCTGTTGTGCCTAAATCCAAGGTCAAAATTGTAGCAAAAATGCTCAAGGCAATCTACGCACAAGAGAGCAAAAAAGGCGTCCCGCGACAAGGCTAAAGCGGTCGTTGCCAGACTGCGTGCCATGAAACTGAAGGAGGCTGCCAAGAAGGTCGAGGGAGGCACAGACCAGCATCAGAGCGGAGTTGCTGTCAGGGAACGTTCCCACCACGCGGGTTCTGCGGCGTATTTCACGATTCAGCCGCTCGATCACGTTGTTGGTGCGGATGCGCGTCTAATGCTCACTGGGGAAATCGCAGTAGGTCAGCGTCTCCTCAATGCCTCGCTTCGCCATGTGGCGGGCACGCAGTGGGGCAGCAAACATGAAGCACCTGGAGGCAGCTCTGGACGACGCCTTCATTGCCGGCTGACTTCATTCAGCCGGAGTCTGCAAATAATTTTGCGCATAAATCTTGACTGGACCGAATCTATTAGATGCACGCATGTGATATAATCTTGGCCACGCATTTTGTCAATTCGTGTACAGATCTTTGTCGAAATCATAGATGCTACCGCACTGTTTCCGATTATTGAACAAAAAAGTGCTCTCCGTTTGATGGAGAGCACCTTCGTTTTTTACTTAGCCGACACGCTGTCTGGAGTGGTGCAGTTCGATCTGCTTGGACTTGATGAACACGCTCAGCTTCTTGTAGGCGAGCATGGTAATCGCGGTCAGGATTGCGCCTTTGATGAGATTGAACGGCAGAACGCCAAGCAGCAGATAGCCCTGCATGCCGGTCACATACGGGTTGATAGCATTGCACGCATCAAAGATAGCCTGCAGCGGCATAACCTGCGAATAAAACGGAATGATAAGAAAATAGTTGGTCAGCATGCCGACACAGGCCATAGCGACCGATCCGGCTGCACAGCCGAGGACAGCCATCTTACGGCTCTTATGACCGCGGTACAGCAGCACGGCGATAACAACGAGCGTGGAAAGCATCAGGAAATCTGCGACCTCACCGGAGCCGCCGGTCTGGGTCTGGGTCAGATGAATAATGTCCTTGATGCCGATCATCGTGATCGCCGGAGCGATGCCGAAGATAAACGCGCCGATGAGCACGACCGCGCCGGACAGATCCACCTTGAGAAACGGCGGCATGAACGGAATCGGAAACTCAAAGTACATCAGTACGGTTGCGATAGCCGCAAAAATTGCGGTGTAGGTGATTTTGCTGGTTTTTGTCATTGCTGTTTTTTCTCCCTTTCAGGAGTCCTGTTCCATAAATAAAACAAGCCCCCGGATTGCTCCAGAGGCATACAGACGTAGCGATAGGTACATCTGTTTCTCTCATCCGGACTATAACCGTCGGTTGGGATTCTAACCCATCATGCCTTGCGGCTCTCAGACTATCAGACTCGAAGTCTGTATACTGCCGGTGGAGACTTTCACTCCGCCCTGAAACAGAACTGATTTATTTATACTGTTATTATAGTCGCCGGTAAGGGATTTGTCAACACTTCAGCAAGAAAAACATAAAGCCGCCTTTCCTTGCGAAAAGCGGCTTTTTATCAGAAATCAGTCTTCCTTGCTGCCCATCAGAGTAACCATAACGGCCTTCTGTGCGTGCAGGCGGTTTTCTGCTTCATCGAAAATTTCGTTTGCGTGCTCCTCGAACACCTTGGTGGTGATTTCCTGCTCGCGATATGCCGGCAGGCAGTGCTGCACCATGCAGCCCGGCTTTGCAGCAGCCAGCAGCTCATCATTGACCTGATAGCCCTGGAATGCCTTCATGCGGACTTCCTTCTCGGCTTCCTGACCCATGGACGCCCATGTATCAGTGATAACAACGTCTGCGTTCTCAGCAGCCTTCATCGGGTCATCGGTGATGAAGAAGTTCGGGTTCGGCTCTGCGAACGCCATAACCTCAGCGTCCGGACGGTAGTCCACCGGCGTTGCGATGGAAACCTTCATGCCGGTCTTGAGGCCGCCGACGATCAGCGAGTTTGCCATGTTGTTGCCGTCGCCAATGTAGCACATCTTGAGACCCTCAAGAACGGCAAACTTCTCGCGGATGGTCATGAGGTCTGCCAGAACCTGACACGGATGGCAGAAATCAGTCAGACCGTTGATGATCGGAATAGAGCCGTAGTTTGCCAGATCCTCTACTTCCTTCTGCTCGTAGGTACGGATCATAATGCCGTCCAGATAACGGCTCAGCACACGGGCCGTGTCCTGTACCGGCTCGCCGCGGCCGATCTGAAGGTCGCGATTGGACAGGAACAGTGCCTGACCGCCCAGCTGATACATGCCGGTCTCGAAAGAAACACGGGTACGGGTGGAGGACTTCTGGAAGATCATGCCAAGGCTCTTGCCTTCCAGATGACGATGGGAAATGTTGTGCTTTTTCTCATACTTGAGCTGATCCGCCAGATCGAGCAGACCGATGATCTCCTCGGTGGAGCAGTCAAGCAGCTTCAGTAAATGCTTCATTGTAAAAAACCCCTTTTAATAGAGTGAAGATTGAGGAGTGGAGAGTGGAGATTTTCTGCGGAGTGAACCTTCTCTTCACTCTTAACTCTCCACTCTTCACTCTCTCTTAAAAGACTTTTGCCATGATGGAAAGCGCTTCATCCATCTCTTCCTTGGAAATGGTGAGCGGCGGGAGCAGACGAACGACATTTTTGCCGGCGGTGATCGCCAGAACGCCATTTTCGATCAGCTTATTGGCAAACACGGAGTGCTTTCCTTCCTCAACGATGATACCGAGCATGAGACCCATGCCGCGCACGCCCTTGATATTCGGCGAGCCAAGGGACAGGATGCCGTTGCGCAGGTACTCGCCCTTTTCGCGTACTTTCATCAGAAACTGGCCGTCACCGACAGTATCGAGCACGACGTTTGCTGCGGAGCAGACAATCGGCGTACCGCCGAAGGTGGTCGCGTGCGTGCCCGGCGTCAGGACGTTACAGCAGGTATCCGCCGCCATGACAGCGCCGATCGGCATGCCGCCTCCAAGACCCTTTGCCATAGTGACAACGTCCGGCTTGATGTCGTACTGCTGGAAGGCAAACAGGCTGCCGGTCCGGCCGATACCAGTCTGCACCTCGTCGATGATGAGCAGCATATCCTTCTCGCGGCAGAGCTTCTCTACCTCCTTAACAAACTCGCGGTCAAGCGGCAGGACACCGCCCTCACCCTGGATCAGCTCCATCATGATGGCGCAGGTCATATCGTCCGCCTTTGCGCGTACCGACTTGATGTCGTTGGCAACCGCGTAATCAAAGCCCTCAGTAAACGGGAAGAAATAGTTGTGAAAACGCTCCTGGCCGGTGGCCTTCAGCGTGGTTACGGTACGGCCGTGGAAGGAGTTGATGAGCGTCAGCACCTTGTAGCGGCCCTCGCCGTACTTGTCGAACGAGTACTTACGAGCCAGCTTGATGGCACCCTCGTTTGCCTCGGCGCCCGAGTTGGCAAAGAATACCTTGCCGCCCAGATGCGTCTTTTCTACCAGCTTCTTGGCAACCTGAACCATCGGCTCGGTGGTGAACAGGTTGGAAACATGCATCAGTTTGTGCGCCTGCTTGTCGATTGCGTCAATGATCGCCGGATTGGCATAACCCAGACAGTTTACACCGATGCCGGAAGCAAGATCGATGTACTTCTTGCCCTCAACGTCCCACAGAGTCGCACCCTCGCCGTGGTCCAGCGCAATCGGGAACCGGCCGTAGGTGTTCATTACATATTTGTTTTCTTCGCTTTTTAATTCATTGTAAGTCATAGGGTATCACCTTTTACCGGAGATACGGAGCGAATCATTCTCCATTCTCCATTTTCAATTCTCAATTACTGAAACATAGTGCCTGCGCCGACCTTGGAGAGCAGCTCGATCAGGATCGAATGCTGAACGCGGCCATCCAGAATGGTAGCACGCTCAACGCCCTTTCGGACTGCCTCAACGCAGCAGTCCACCTTGGGGATCATGCCGCCCTTGATCACGCCGTCACGCACCAGCTTGGGCACCTCGGACACCTTCAGGCGGTGAATGACACTGTCCGGGTCGTTGACATCCAGCATCAGGCCGCGCACGTCGGTCAGCAGGATGAGCTTCTTTGCGCCGAGTGCGACTGCCAGCTTGCTGGCTGCGGTGTCGGCGTTGATATTGTAGTTGGTTTCATCGTCGATGCCCTGTGCAACGGTCGAAACGACCGGGATGTATCCCTGCTGCAGCACATCGATGACCGGAGCCGGGTCAACGTCCATGATATCACCGACGTAGCCGTAATCCGTGCCGGCACGGTCGGTCAGGCGCTTTGCCTGAAACAGACCGCCGTCCATGCCGCCGAGGCCGATGCCGCGTCCGCCTGCCTTCTCGAGCAGGGTTACAAGATCCTTGTTGACCTTGCCGCACAGCACCATCTGGACAATATCCATGGTTTCACGATCGGTGTAGCGCAGACCGTTGACAAACTTGCTCTCCTTGCCGATCTTTCCCAGCATTTCATTGATCTCCGGGCCGCCGCCGTGTACGATAACGACCTTGACGCCGACCAGATTGAGCAGTACCAGATCGTGGATGACCGCGTCCTTCAGCTCCTCGTTGATCATTGCGTTTCCGCCGTATTTTACGACAACGGTCTGACCGTAATATTCCTGAATATACGGAAGCGCTTCGACCAGAATATTGGCACGCAGCTCCGCATCAAGTTGAGTATCCATACTAATTCGTTCCTTTATCGGGAGTTTTCTTCGTTTTTAAGAATCAAGTTCTGTAATCGCCGTTGATCTTAACGTAATCGTAAGTAAGATCGCAGCCCCATGCAGTAGCGCTGTCCTCGCCCTCATTTACGTCAACTGCAATGGTAACTTCGCTCTCGGAGAGCACCTTCTTCGCCAGTTCTTCATCAAAATCCAGAGCCGCACCCTTGTCGCAGACTGCTACGCTGCCCGCTGCGGACTCGAACGCCACAGAAACGTACTCCGGACGGAACGGTGCCTTGGAGTAGCCCATTGCACACAGTACACGACCCCAATTTGCATCTGCACCGAACATAGCCGCCTTGACAAGATTGGAGCCGACAACAGCCTTGGCCAGTCGCTCAGCTGCCTCCTCAGAGCGGGAGTTCTTAACGGTGCAGGTAACCAACTTGGTTGCGCCTTCGCCGTCTGCAGCAATCTGGCGTGCCAGACGGGTGTTCACCTCGTTCAGCGCCTTGCAGAACGCCTGATATTCCTCGTCCTGCCACTCGATGAGCGTGTTGCCGGCCATGCCGTTTGCGAGCACGATGCACATATCGTTGGTGGAGGTGTCGCCGTCAACCGTTACGCGGTTGTAGGTCTTCTTGACGTTCTCCTGCAGGGCGTCGGTCAGCATTTCATGCGTGATGGCGCAGTCAGTCGTGATGAACGACAGCATGGTGCCCATGTTCGGGTG